>Ga0184637_10000147_pt1 | contig 49154 bp, 47 predicted proteins | sample PLM3_127_b2_FD_133143 | JGI IMG/M metagenome (GOLD analysis project Ga0184637, IMG submission 133143) | Groundwater sediment microbial communities from an aquifer in East River, Colorado, USA - PLM3_127_b2 | ecosystem: Environmental > Terrestrial > Soil > Riparian zone | place: USA: East River...
CAACGCGGCTGGCAACGCGACCCATCGAAGTAAGTGGCGCGTCCTCCCGTTCGACGCCCGCGCCGCGCGCGGCTCGCGCTGATGGCGCTGCTCGTAATCGAGCTCGCGGCGCCGCTCGCGTGCTCGCTGTCGGGCCCGAAGCCGCCAGAGCGGCTGATCCTGATCGTGATCGACACGCTGCGGCGCGACCATCTGGGGGTGTACGGCGCGCCGGTCGCGACCCCCAACATCGATGCCCTGGCAGCCCGCGGCCAGCACTTCACGAACGTGGTGGCGTCGTTCCACCAGACGACGATGTCGATGGGCTCGCTCTTCACCGGTCGCACACCGAGCTTCGAGGCAGGTGACAACCGCGTCCTCGCCTGGAACGGAGACAACTGGTGCGGACTCGCGCGCCTCGCCCTCAGGCCCGGCTCGGATCCCTGCCTTCCGCCCGGCGTGCCGACGCTCGCCGAAGCGCTGCGCGACGCCGGCTACTGGACCCTCGGCGTCGCCTCGAACCAGTTCTTGTACGAGCCCTCCGGCTTCTCGCGCGGATTCGACGATTGGGTCCAGGTCGACGATCGGCCGCCCGTGGCGGGCAGCGCCTCTCGCCGCCACCTCGCGAACGCGCACCAGTCGCGCACCTGGCATTCCGTGAACCGCGCGGCCATCGCCGCGCTCAACCGCCGGCCGCGCGACCGGTTCTTCCTCTACGTGCACTACGTCGACGTGCACGACTACCTGTTCCAGAAGGTCTCCTACGCCGAGGCCGTCCAGGGGATGGACCAGGGCGTGGGCCGACTGCTGACGCAGCTCGAATCCGCGAAGTTGCTCGAGGATGCCGTCGTGGTGCTCGTGTCGGACCACGGCGAGCAGCTCGGCGAGCTGCACGGCTTCCCGGGCGAGCTTCCGAAGTCGTTCGGTCACTACGGCAATCCCTCGTTCCAGGAGCAGCTGCGGATTCCCTTGCTCGTGGCGCCGGCGCGCGGGGGCGACCCCGACCGCTTTCTGCGCAGCCAGGATCTCTTCCAGCTGCTGCTCGAGATCGGCGGCGTGAAGCGCGAGACCTCACGGGATACCGAGCCCGACGAGCTCTTCGTCGGTGAGGCCCGCTACCGCACCTATCGTCGAGGTCGCTGGAAGAGCTTCGTGCGCCGAGCCGACGGGCGGCACTTCCTCTACGACCTCGCGGCGGATCCGCTCGAGAAGACCGACGTCGGCGCGAAGTTCCCGGAGGTGACGGCTGCGCACGCCCTGCGGATCGACCAGCTCACCCGCAGTCTGGCGGCGAAGGGCGTGCCGCAGCGCGAGCTGTCCGAGAGCGAGCGTGAGCGGCTGCGCGCGCTGGGTTACCTCGACGACTGAGCGCGGGGCTTCCTGCGCGGACGCTTCGCTTCCTGCTGGATGCGGGCCTTCGACGCCGCCCAGGAGCAGATCCGGCAGGTCGCGAGGTCGTGCCCGCGCGCGGGACAGAACTGACGCCCGAAACCGATGATCTGGAGGTGCAGGCGGCCCCACGCCTGGGGCGGAAACAGCTTCTTCAGGTCGCGCTCGGTCTGCTCGACGGAGCGGCCGTTCGAGAGGCCCCAGCGCGCGGCCAGGCGATGGATGTGCGTGTCGACCGGGAATGCGGGACGGCCGTAGGCCTGCGCCATCACGACGCTCGCGGTCTTGTGGCCCACGCCCGGAAGCGCCTCGAGCGCTTCGAAGTCGGCGGGCACGCGCCCGCCGTGCTGCGCGATCAGGATCCTGGAAAGGCCCGCGATCGCCTTGGCCTTGGCCGGCGAGAGACCGCAGGGGCGGATCACGCGCTGAATCTCCGCCACGGGGAGCTTCAGCATCGCTTCCGGTGTCGAGGCGCGGGCGAACAGGATCGGCGTGATCTGGTTTACCTTGACGTCCGTGCACTGCGCGGAGAGCAGCACGGCGATCAGCAGCGTATAGGGATCCCGATGCTCGAGGGGGATCTTGACCTCGGGGTAGACGTCGTCGAGGATTCGGCGGATCCGACGGGCTTTGTCCGCGCGCTTCACGACGACCCGAGTATACCGGGTGGAGCGCGGTCGAGGGGACGGGATGACGACACCGGGAAGCAGCGGGCTGGCGGCACGCCGTTGCGTGCCCTGTCGGGGCGGTACCAAGCCGCTGAGCGGCGCGCCGCTCGCGTCGCTGCTCGGCGAGCTCGGCGGCGGCTGGCGCGTGGTGGACGACCATCACCTCGAGAAGGAATTCCGCTTTCGCGACTTCGCCGGGGCGCTCGCCTTCGCGAACCAGATCGGCGCGCTCGCGGAAGAGCAGTCGCACCATCCGGACCTGCTTGTGGCTTGGGGGAAACTCGGCGTCGCGACCTGGACGCACAAGATCGACGGCCTGACGGAGAGCGACTTCGTCTTCGCCGCCAAGATCGATCAGCTCTTCGCCGCGCGGGGTTAGCCTCCTGTCTCCGCTTCGACGCGGCGCATGTAGGCGACCAGGCCGGGGCGGGAGAGCAGGAGCTGCGTGGAGTCGGGCATCGAGCCGCGCTCGACGGAGCGCAGCATCGAATACACGGCGAGGTCCGCCATGCTCGGACGCTCCGCGTAAAAAAAAGGCCTGGTGCCGAGCAGATTCACGAGGTCGTCGAGGCGGTCGGCCATGCCGCGCACGATGGCGGTCTCCGGTCGTTCCCAGGTGCCGCCGGCGCGCAGCCACGCGAGCAGCCGGCGCAGCATCGCGATCCGCGCCAGACCGCCCCGCTTCGGCGAGGCGGCCTCGGCCGCCTCGCGCTGCTGCCTGACCCGCTGCCAGCGCAGGAAGTAGAAGAGGAAGGACTCGTCGGCCCAGTCCTCGAGCTGGCGCTGCTGCGCCGCGATCTTGGGCTCGGAGGCCAGCAGCGGCGGGTGCGGGAACCGCTGGTCGAGGCGCAGCAGGATCGCGGTCGAATCCGCGATCCGCTCGTCGTCGATCGTCAGCACGGGCAGGAGGCCGGTGTCGGGGCTCCAGCGCCGGAAGTCCTCGGGGCCCGAGGGCTCGAACAGCTCGAAGGCGAGCCCCTTCATCAGGAGCCCGCGGCGCACCTTCTCGGTGAACGGCGTCTGCGCCTGGCCGTAGAGCGTGATCTTGCAGGTGCCGCCGGTCGCGGCGTTCGCGGAAGACTTGTCCGTCACGTTGCGCGCTCCGTCAGCCGCCGGTCTGGCGGCGACCCCGCTCCTGCACCGCCCCGCGCCGCGTCGCCACGATCTCGGGCGTGATCGCCTTGGCATGTTCCCGCGAGGCGCGTGCCTCCAGGCGCAGCCCGGCTGCGAAGGTGGTCGCGAACCCCGCGTCGATCAGCTGCTTGTAGCCGCGCAGCGAGGCCGGATCGCAGGAGAGCATGTCCGCGGCGAGCTGCCGGCAGCTCCCGAGCAGCTCGGCCGGCGCCACCACCCGGTTCACGAGCCCCCAGGCGAGCGCCTGCTCCGCGCCGATGAAGTTCCCGGTGAAGGCGAGCTCCTTCGCCCGCCCGATCCCGATCAGCCGCGGGAGCTTCTGGGAGAGGCCCCAGCCCGGCAGGATTCCGACACGCGCGTGCGTATCCGCGAAGCGGGCCTCGTGGGAGGCGATCAGCAGGTCGCAGGCGAGCGCGAGCTCGAAGCCGCCGGTGATGGCGAAGCCGTTCACGGCGCCGATCACCGGACCGGGGAAGCCTCGGATCGCGGCCATCATGTCGGCGTCCGTGAAGGCCCCGAGCGGCTGCGAGTCCCGGCTGCCGAGCTCCTTGAGGTCGAGCCCCGCACAAAAAGCCCGGCCGGCGCCCGTCAGGATCACGACCCGGACCGCGGCGTCCTGCGCGAGCTCGCGGAAGCCGTGGGTGAGGGCCTGGCGCAGCTCGCGCGAGAGCGCGTTCATCGCTTCGGGGCGGTTCAGGGTCACGCTGGCGACTCCGGCGCTCTTCTCGACCAGCAGAACGGGCTGGGACATCGGCGACCTCCGGGGCGGCAGAGGCGCGAGGATACGGGTCGCCCGCGAGCCGCGCGAGCACCCGGCGCAGGCGAGGATGACTCTGCGTGACGCTTCCGTCACAATCCGCGGCGATGGCACCGCCGCGCACCCATGGGAGCTATGCGCGCATCCATGCGGTGGTCCGGCGCATCCCGCGCGGCTTGGTAGCGACCTACGGGCAGGTGGCAGCGCTCGCCGGCTTGGCGGGGCATGCGCGTCAGGTGGGCTACGCCCTGCACGCGCTCGCCGAGGGCAGCCCGGTGCCATGGCAGCGGGTGGTGAATGCCCGGGGCGAGGTGAGCCCCCGGCGCATGCCGGGCTGGGACGGGCTTCAGCGCGCGCTGCTGGAACGCGAGGGCATCGTCTTCGACGCGCGCGGCCGCATCGACCTGGATCGCCAGCGCTGGCGCCCGCGTGCAGGAGCCGGCGAGCGACGGTCCACCCACGGCTTCGCGTGAAACGCGTCGCCCAGCTGGCCGCCATCGCGCTCGCGCTGTTGCTTTCGGTACTGCTGATCCGCACCGCCACGCTGGGCTCGCGCCGGCCGGCCGTCGCAGCCGTTCCGGCCGCCGCGGTCGACGAAGACGGCGTGGCGCGCCGGCTGGCCGGGGGCCTGCGCTTTCGCACGGTCTCGACCGAAGACCGGGCTGCCGTCGACGCCGCGCCGTTGCAGGCGTTCCGCGGCTACCTGGAACGCAGCTACCCGCGGCTTCACGCCGCGCTCAGGCTCGAACGGGTCGGCGGCGCCAGCCTGCTCTACACCTGGAAGGGTCGCCAGCCCGAGCTGCCGGCGCTGCTGCTGCTCGCCCACCAGGACGTGGTGCCCGTGGAGGGCGGGACCGAGGCCGGTTGGGCGCATCCGCCCTTCGAGGGCGTGATCGACTCCGGGTACGTGTGGGGACGCGGCGCGATCGACGACAAGGGCAATCTCTTCGCGATCCTGGAGGCGGTCGAGGGCCTGCTCGCCGAGGGCTTCGCGCCCGAGCGCACGCTGTTGCTCGGCTTCGGCCACGACGAAGAGGTGGATGGCGAGGGCGCCCAGGCCATCGCCGGGCTGCTCGCCAGCCGCGGGACCGCGATCGAGTCGGTGCTCGACGAAGGCGGGGCGATCGTGCAGGGCGCCGTGCCGGGCGTCGCGATCCCGCTCGCGCTAGTCGGCGTCGCCGAAAAGGGCTCGCTGGCGATCGATCTCTCGATCGAAATCGAAGGCGGTCACTCTGCGACGCCGCCCCGCCACACCGCGATCGGCATCCTCGCGGGCGCGCTGACCCGGCTGGAAGCGAGCCCGATGCCGGGCCGGATCGCGGGCCCGTCCCGAAGGCTGGCCGAGCACCTCGCCCCCGAGCTCGGTCTTCCCTTTCGGGTCGTGCTCGCGAATCTCTGGCTGTTCGGCCCGCTGCTGGAGCGCGCGATGTCGGGCCGGCCGCCGCTCGACGCCATGCTGCGGACCACCACCGCCGTCACGATCGTGGAGGGGGGCGTGAAGGAGAACGTGCTCCCGGGCCGTGCGAGCGCCGTCGTGAACTTCCGGATCCTGCCGGGCGACACCGTCGACGACGTCGTGCAACACGTCAGAACGACGGTCGGCGACGAGCGGATCCGGATCCAGCCCGGCGTCCGCAGCACGCCGCGCAATCCAAGCCCCGAGGCTCCGGTGGATGACCCCAGTTTTGCGCGCCTGGTGCAGACGGTGGGGGAGATCTTTCCGGGCGTGCCCGCGGTTCCGTTCTTGGTGCTGGGGGCGACCGACTCGCGTCACTATGCGGAGCTGACGCCGCGGCTCTACCGCCTGAGCCCGTTCCGGTTCGAGGTGGGGGACCTGAAGCGCGTGCACGGAACCGACGAGCGGCTCTCGGTGGCGAATCTCGTGGACGGCGTGCGCTTCTATCGCCGCCTGATCGAGAACGCCACGCCGGCTCAGTCGCCTTCGCCGTAGCGCGCGAGCGCCGCGTCGTAGGCGTCGAAGCCGACCAGCTCGCGCAGCTCCTCGAAGCCGAGCAGCCGCGGCGCCTGCTCACCGCGCGCGAGCGCCGCCAGCGCGTCCTGCATGGCGCGCACGGCGCTGGAGAGCAGCGTCAAGGGATGGGCGGCGATCCGGAAGCCGAGCTCTGCGAGCCGCGCCGGCGGGAGCACGGGGGTGTCCCCGCCCTCGACCAGGTTGGCGAGCTGGGGGGCGGGGATCTCCTGGCAGATGCGCTGCATCTCGGCCTCGGAGCGGGGTGCTTCGACGAACACGATGTCGGCGCCGAGGTCGGCGAACGCCCGTCCGCGCCAGATCGCTTCGTCGAGCCCGAGCGGCGCGCGCGCGTCGGTTCGGGCCAGGATCAGCAGGTCGGCGCCCTGCTCGCGCGCGTCGACCGCGGCGCGCACGCGGGTCAGCGCCTGCTCGCGCGAGACGACTTGCTTGCCGCGCGTGTGCCCGCAGCGCTTGGGCGCGAGCTGGTCCTCGATCATCACGCTCGCGAAGCCCGCCGCGGCGTAGCCGGCGACCGTGCGGCGCACGTTCATGGGATTTCCGTAGCCGGTGTCCCCATCGCCGATCACCGGGATCGAGACGGCGGCGCAGATGCTGCGCCCCTGCTCGACCATCTCGCCGTAGCTGATCAGCCCGGTGTCGGGCAGCGCGAGCCTGGCCGCCGATACGGCGAAGCCGCTCATGAAGGTGAGCTCGAAGCCCGCGCGTTCAACTAGTTTGGCCGAGAGCGCGTCGAAGCAGCAGGGCATCACCCTCAGCCCGGGTCGCTCCAGCAGACGCCTCAGCTTCGCCGCCGGCGAGTCCATCGTCTTCTCCCTGTGACCGAGCGGAGCTTACCTGGCCCGCGCGATCCATCTCCAGGTGGCTCTCGCGGCCGGCCGCGTCATCCGCGCCTGTCAGCTCGTGCTCGCCCCGCGCAGCCGCAGCGCGTTCGTGATGACGGACAGCGAGCTCAGGCTCATCGCCAGCGCGGCGATCATGGGCGACAAGAGCCACCCGGTGAACGGATAGAGCAGCCCGGCGGCCAGCGGCACGCCGAGCGCGTTGTAGATGAACGCGAAGCCCAGGTTCTGCTTCATGTTGGCGATGGTGGCTTCCGAGAGCGCCCGGGCGTACGCGATGCCGCGCAGGTCGCCCTTCACCAGCGTGACCTGGGCGCTGTTCATGGCCACGTCGGTGCCCGTGCCCATGGCCACGCCCACGTCGGCTTTCGCCAGGGCCGGCGCGTCGTTGATGCCGTCGCCGGCCATGGCGACGACGCGGCCTTCCCGCTGGAGTCGTTCGACGAGCTGCAGCTTGTCGGCGGGCTCGACCTCGCCATGCACCTCGTCGATACCCAGGCGCGCCGCGACCGCGCGGGCGGTGGTCAGCCCGTCGCCCGTGGCCATCACCACCCGGATGCCCGCGCTCTTCAATACGGCCATGGCCTCGGCGGTGCTGGACTTGATCGGGTCCGACACGGCCAACAGGCCCATCAAGCGACCATCGACCGCCAGGTACATCACGCTCGCACCCTCGGCGCGCAGCGCTTCCGCCGACGGGCTCAGGCTGTCCACGGCCACCCCGGCTTGCTGCATCAGCGTCGTGTTGCCGAGCAGGAGCTCGCTTCCCGCCACGCGACCCCGCACACCGATCCCCGAGCTCGACTCGAAGGCTTCGGGCTTGTCGAGAGAGAGGCCGCGTTCGCGGGCGGCGCGCACGATGGCTTCGGCCAGCGGATGCTCGCTGCCCTGGTCGAGGCTCGCCGCCAGCCGCAGCACCTCGTCGTCGTGCACGCCCGGGGCGGGCACGGTGCGCTCGAAGACGGGCCTGCCCTCGGTGAGCGTGCCGGTCTTGTCGACGATCAGGGTGTCGACCTTGCGGAAGTGCTCGATCGCCGCGGCATCGCGGAACAGCACGCCCTGGGTCGCGGCCTTGCCCGTGGCGACCATGATCGACATCGGCGTAGCGAGCCCGAGCGCGCACGGGCAGGCGATGATGAGCACGGCCACCGCGTTGATGAAGCCGTAGACCCAACCCGGTTCGGGCCCGAACCAGCCCCACGCCAGCAGGGTCGCGACCGCAATCGCGACGACTGCCCCCACGAACCAGCCCGCCACCCGATCGGCCATCCGCTGCATGGGCGCCTTGGAGCGCTGAGCCTGGGCCACCATCTGCACGATCTGCGCGAGCACGGTCTGGGACCCGACGCGCTCGGATCGCATCACCAGCGCCCCGCTGGTGTTGAGCGTGGCCCCGATCAGCTCGTCTCCGGGGCCCTTCATCACGGGCAGGGGCTCGCCGGTCAGCATGGATTCGTCGACCGCGCTCTTGCCCTCGATCACCACGCCGTCGACCGGTACTTTCTCGCCGGGCCGGACGCGCAGCGCATCGCCGACGTGCACGTGGCTGAGGGGCACGTCCTCCTCGCTGCCGTCGGCGTCGATGCGGCGCGCGGTCTGCGGCGCCAGCCCGAGCAGCGACTTGATCGCGGCCGAGGTTCGAGAGCGCGCCTGGAGCTCGAGGATCTGCCCGAGCAAGGTCAGTGAGAGGATGACGACCGCCGCCTCGAAGTAGACCGCCACCCGTCCCATCGAGACAAACGAGGCGGGGAAGACGCCGGGCGCGACGGTCGCGACCACGCTGTAGCTGAAGGCGGACGCGGTTCCCAGACCGATCAAGGTCCACATGTTCGGACTGCGATGGGCGATCGACTGCACGCCTCGCACGAAGAACGGCCAACCGGCCCACAGGACGACCGGCGCCGAGAGCGCGAGCTCGATCCAGCTCTGCGTGGCCATCTCGAACCAGCCGAGCTGATGGCCGAACATCGCGAGCACGGTGACGATGAACGTGAGCGGCAGGGTGCACCAGAAGCGCCGCCGGAAGTCGGCGAGCTCTGGGTTCTCCTCGTCGTCGACGCTCGGCAGCTCGGGTTCGAGCGCCATACCGCACTTCGGGCAGACGCCCGGGTGGTCCTGCCGCACCTCGGGGTGCATCGGACAGGTGTAGAGGCTGTCCGGCTGGGCCGGGCGGAGCCGCCGGCCGGGCTCGGGCGCGAGGTACTTTGCGGGCTCGGCGGCGAACTTCGCCCGGCACCTCTCACTGCAGAAGAAATGCTTCTGGCCTCCCTGCTCGTGCTGGTGCGGCGACTGCTCCGTGACGGTCATGCCGCACACGGGATCCCGGAGCGACATCGCAGGCTGTGCCACTAGGTCGCCTTCAGCATGTTTCACCCGCCGGTCCGGATCGACGGCGAGCTAGATCATAGGCAGACTGGCCTGGCAACTCTAGACCGGCAGGCGGATGCAGAACGTCGTGCCGACGCCGACCTTCGAGGTCACGGTGATCGTGCCGCCGTGGTGACGGACGATCTGGTAGCAGTGGGCGAGACCGAGGCCGGCTGCGGTGCCGGTCCGGCGGGTCGTAAAAAAAGGATCGAAGATCCGCTCGATCTGGTCCTCCGGAATGCCGCCGCCGTCGTCCTCGACGCGGATCCGCACGAAGTCGCCCTGCGCTTCGGTCACCAGACGGATCACGCCGTAGTCGCCCACGGCCTGCAACGCGTTGAGCAGCAGGTTCAGGAACACCTGCCGGAGCTGCTGCGCATCGCAGCGCACGGGCGGCAGCTCCGCGTAGCAGCGCTCGACCACCACGGAGAACGACAGCGCTGCGACGTTCACCGCGTTCTCGAGCAGGTCGTTCACGTTTGCGAGCTGCGGCTCGCCGAGGTCGGCCTGCGAGAAGGCGCTCACCTCCTTCACGATCCTGGCCACGCGTTCGACGCCCTCGCCCGATTCCTCGATCAGCTCGGCACCCTCGATCAGGACCGGCGCCAGCAGCTCGTCTCGGACGTCGACGCCGATTGCGAGCGCGCGCCACTGCTCGCGCAGCTCCGAAAGGTTTGCGCGCACGGCGGTGACGGGCTCGTCGATCTCCTGCGCGATTCCGGCCGCCAACTCTCCCACTGCGGCGAGCCGCCCGGAGGTGACCAGCCGGTTGCGCAGCGCCGCGACCTCCCGCAGGTCCCGCACGGCGAGCACGCGCCCGATCACGCCGCCCTGCTCGTCGCGCAGCGGCGAGGCCGATACCGACACGGGCATCGGCGGCGACTCGTGCGGCCGCAGCTCCAGCTCCGTCCCCCTGGATTCGACCACGGGATCGCGCGCCAGTCCCGGCAGCCACTCGAACACGGCGGCGCCGGCGAGCTCGGCCGGCGGGGCGCCGACCAGGCGCGAGAAGGCCTGGTTGCAGGTGCGGATCACGCCGTCCGGGTGCAGCAGCGCGACGCCGTCGCGAAGCGTCTCGAGGATCGGGCGCGCGAAGGCTCCGGGCGCCAGCAGGAAGAAGCCGTGGCGGCGCACGCTTTCCGCCACGATCGCGCCGAGCGCCAGCAGGCTCACGCTCCCCAGCCGCGGCACGTCGATCTGGAACCAGGGCAGCAGCACGTCCGTGGTGGATGCGACCGTGAGCGGGCCCAGGACGCCCGCGAAGAGCCAGCGCGCCTCGCTCCGCTCACCCGGGGAGACCGTCGGCGGGAACAAGCTGGGCCAGCGCGCGATCACGAAGCTCACGCACACGACTGTCGGCAGGTACACGATCGGGAACAGCGGGCCGAAACGGACCCCCCAGCCGAAGCTCGTCCGCACGGGCTCTTCGAGGCACCACGGCGTGGTGGTGTAGAGAACGATCGAGGCGATCGCGCAGGTGTAGGCCCATGGCAGTGCGCGGCGCAGCCCGGTGTTCGCGCCGCCCACCAGCTCCGCGATGATGTGCAGGGAGAGCGGACCGAGCCACATCCAGCCGAGCGAAGAGAACTGGATCCACTGTACGACCCTGCGCGGGTCGTCCGAGAGACTCCAGAACACCTCGCACAGCGACCAGTGGGCCGAGCAGACCAGTACGACCGCGACCAGGCGGTTCGCGCGCTGCCGCGAGTCGGTCGCGACCAGCGCCACCGCGATCATCACCGCGGTCACGCTCGCGAAGAGCTGGACGATCGCGAGGGGGTGCATCAGTCGCTCCCCTCCGCCGGCGTGGCCGTCACCGGCAGGAACACGCGGAAGCGCATACCGCGCCCCGGCTGCGACTCGACCTGGATCCTGCCGCCCTGGCGCTCCACGATCTGCCGCGAGATCGCGAGCCCGAGCCCGGCCTGCGTCACGCCGCCGTGCGACGGCGAGAAGGGGTCGAAGATCCGCTCCAGGTCCTCGGGCGCGAGCCCCGCGCCGTCGACCCCGATCTCGACCCAGACGAACGCGCCTTCGATCCCGGCGGAGAGGTGGAGATGGCCGTGCTGCTCGATCGTGTGCACTCCCGCCAGCACCAGGTTCAGGAAGACCTGCATCAGCTCCTGCGGCCGGCAGGGCACGAGCGGGAGTTTCACGAAGCTGCGCTCGACGCTCGCCTTGCGGCGGAGCTGCGGCCCGGCCACGCGCACGGCCGTCTCGAGCAGCGCGACCGGGTCTGCCGGTTCGTTCTCCGAGCCGCCCTTCCAGGAGAAGCCGCCGACGTCGCGCACGATCGAGGCGATCCGGTCGATTCCGTCCGCCGCGGCGTGCAGCAGCTCGCGCGAACGCGTGAGCGCGGCGATCACCGCCGGCGCCGCCGTGCGCGACTCGAACGCGGCGGCGAGATCCTTCCAATGCCGCTCGAGCAGACCCACGTTCGAGCGCACGTAGGCGATCGGGTTGTTGATCTCGTGCGCGATGCCCGCCGCCAGCTGTCCCACCGCCGCGAGGCGCGCCGACGTGAGCAGACGGCTGCGCAGCGAGACCAGCTCCTCGAGATCGCGCACCACCAGCACACGTCCGATGGCAGAGCCGGCGCCGTCGTACAGCCAGGCATCCGAGAGCGAAACCGGCACGCGCGCGCCCGATGCGCTGATCAGCTCGCCCTCGCGCTCGGCGCCGGCGGCGGCTTCCGCCGGCTCGATCACCAGCTCGTCGAGGGGGCTGCCGAGGAGATCGCTCGGGGTCCGCTTCGCCAGCTGCGCGAGCTTGGCATTGAGCGCTCGAATCCGACCGTCGAGGCGCACGAGCGCGACGCCGTCGGGAAGCGTGGCGAGGATCTCGCTCGCGAACTGGCGCGGCGAGAGCCCGCTGTCGCGGAAGCGATAGACCATCCACCAGGTGACGAGGCCCCAGACGGCGACGCTCGCGCTGCCGAGCCGGGGAGCCGGCTTGCCAAGGCTTGGCAGCAGGAAGTCCGTTACGGAGGCCACCAGCATGGTGAGGCCGATGGCGATCTCGACCCACGGGCTGGCGCGCGCTCGCGGCACGCGCGCCAGCGTGCGCAGCCGCAGCACCCGCAACAACGCGATCAGGGGCACCAACAGCAGGGCCAGGTAGGCCCAGGGCACCAGCGGTCCGATCATCGGCGCGAATCCCCAGCCTTCCCGCGCAACCCCGGGCGTGAACCAGGGGCCGCCGAGGGTTGCGAGCACGAGGGCCGTCCCGATCGCGTACTGGGCGGCGAGCAGCCGGCGGTAGTGGAGCAGCGGCTCGGGCACCACCACCACCAGCAGGTGCAGCGCGACCGGCGAGAGCAGGATGCTGCCGACCGACGCCATCCGCGCGTAGAGCAGGGCCGCGCTGGCGTCCTGCGCCGTGAGGCAGAGCAATTCGAAGAGCGCCCACCAGGCGTCGCAAAGCAGCACGGCGGCCACCAGGCGATTCGCCCGTTGGCCCGTCTCGCGCGCGGCGATCGCAGCGGCGAGCGCAGCCGCGCCGAAGACGGTTGCCAGCGGGATCAGGGCGAAGGGGTGCACGTGGTTGCGGCTCCGTCCGTTCGCATCGGAGGAACCGCCACTCCACTTGAAAGCAGAAGCCCGGCGAGCGTCCCGCCCCGGCTCGCGATTCGCCGCGGATCGCCGCGGCGATCACGGCGTGCTACCGACCTGCGGATCCGACTCCGGAGGCGCGCATGACCCAGGCGCTCGACGCGCTGCTCGGAATCCTCGATTTGGAAGAGCTGGAGGTGAATCTCTTCCGCGGCCGCAGCCCGCAGGAGGGCTCGCAGCGCGTCTTCGGGGGGCAGGTGCTGGGCCAGGCCCTGATCGCCGCCGGCCGCACGGTCGAGCGGGATGCGGCGCACTCCTTCCACGCCTATTTCCTGCGCCCGGGGGATCCGACCACCCCCATCCTCTACCAGGTCGACCGCACGCGCGACGGCAAGAGCTTCACCACGCGCCGCATCATCGCGATCCAGCACGGGCGCGCGATCTTCCACCTGGAGGCTTCGTTCCAGCGACACGAGCCCGGGCCCGATCACCAGGACCCGATGCCCGAGGCGCCCGACCCCGAGTCGCTTCCCGATTTCCGGGAGCGGATGGAGCGGCTCGCGCGCAAGGCGCCGGCCGAGGTGAGGCGTTGGCTCGAAACCGACCGGCCGATCGATCTCAGGTACGTGACCCAGTTCGACCCGATCGAGCCCGAGAAGCTTCCCCCGCGCCAGCTCCTCTGGATGCGGGCCGACGGTCGCCTGCCCGACTCCCGACTGCTGCATCAATGTGTCGTCGCCTATGCCTCCGATCTGACGCTGCTCGACACCGCGGCGCTGCCCCATGGCATTTCCTGGATCGGGCGCGGTTGGCAGATCGCGAGCCTCGACCACGCCATCTGGTTCCATCGCGACTTTCGCGCCGACGAGTGGCTGCTCTACGAGCAGCAGAGCCCCGTCGCGGCGGGCGCGCGCGGCTTCACCACGGGGCGGCTCTTCGCGCGGGGCGGTGCCCTGGTCGTCTCGGTGGTCCAGGAAGGGTTGTTCCGCCGGCTGGAAGGATCGCTGCCATGAGCGAAGAGCCGATTCGCCGGCCCGATCGCTTCCTCGTCTTCGGCTCACCCGCAATCGAAGAGGCGGAGATCGCCGAAGTCGTCGCCAGCCTGAGGTCGGGCTGGCTGGGCACGGGACCGAAGGTCCATCGCTTCGAGGAGGACTTCAAGCGTTACCAGCAGGCGGAGCACGCCGTCGCGGTCAGCTCGTGCACGGCGGCGCTGCATCTCAGCCTGCTCGCCAGTGGGGTTCGGCCGGGCGACGAGGTGATCACGACGCCGCTCACGTTCTGCGCGACGGTGAACGCGATCATTCATGCGGGAGCGACGCCGGTTCTCGCGGACGTCGATCCCAGGACCATGAACATCGATCCGGATCGCGTGCAGGAAAGGATCACGCCCAGGACGAGGGCGCTGATCCCCGTGCATTTCGCGGGCCGCCCCTGTGAGATGGATCGCCTGATGGAAATTGCCGGGCGCCATGGCCTCAAGGTGATCGAGGACTGCGCGCACGCCATCGAGACCCGGTACCGAGGCCGCCCGGCGGGCAGCTTCGGCGAGTTCGGCTGCTTCAGCTTCTACGTCACCAAGAACGTGGTCACCGGCGAAGGCGGGATGGTCGTGGCCAAAAACGAACGTGACGCCGCGCGGATCATGACCCTCGCCCTGCACGGCATGAGTCGGGACGCCTGGAAGCGGTTCAGCGACGACGGCTACAAGCACTACTACGTGCTGGAGGCGGGCTTCAAGTACAACATGATGGATCTCCAGGCGGCGATCGGAATCCACCAGCTCCAGCGCGTCGAACCAGGCTTGCAGCGGCGCCAGCAGATCTGGCGACGCTATGACCAGGCGTTTGCGGCCCTGCCGGTGGGCCGTCCCGCCCCGCCCGAGCCGAACACGCGGCACGCGTTGCATCTCTACACGCTCCTGATCGACGAGCAGCGGACCGGAATCGAGCGTGACGATTTCCTCGCGGCGATGACGCGACAGAACATCGGCGTCGGCGTCCACTATTTGAGCATTCCCGAGCATCCGTATTATCGAGAGACGTTCGGGTGGAAGCTGGACGACACTCCGCATGCGGCGCGGATCGGGCGGCAGACGGTGAGCCTTCCGCTCTCGGCCAAGCTCACCGCCCAGGACGTGGACGACGTGATCGCGGCCGTGCACCGCTGCCTTGCGCCGCGGTGAAGATCTGGATCCTCACGAGCTCGTTTCCGTCGAACCCGCGGGATGCCCGGGCGGCGGCGGGCCTCTTCGTCGCGGACTTCGCGGTGGCGCTCGCCGAGGCCGGGCATGAGGTCACCGTGGTCACGCCGGACAAGCAGCCGAGCCAAAAGCAGGATCCCCCGGGCGTCCGGGTCCACTGGTTCCCCTGGCGCGGCGGCGGCAAGACGCTCTCCAGCCTGAAGCCGTACCTCCCCGGCGACGTTCTGGCGATCGTCTCCCTGTTTCGACGAGGCGCGCAGGCGCTCGAGACGCTCTACCAGCGGGACGCCCCGGATCATCTGCTCGCGATGTGGGCCGCTCCCAGCGGAATCCTGGCGATCCGCCTCAAGCAACGCCGAGGCGTGCCCGTCACGACCTGGTGTCTCGGCTCGGATCTCTGGACACTCGGCAGATACCCGATCCTTCGCGGCGTACTCGGGCGGGTGCTTCGAGCCAGCGATTGGGTCTTCGCGGACGGCGTGCAGCTCGCCGAGGACGCAGAACGCCTCGCTGGCCGGCCGTGTGCATTCATGCCTTCCAGTCGACGGCTGAATCGCGCGCTGGCTCGGAGGCTCTCCCTTCCCGAGACGGGGGTGCGGTTTCTCTTCATCGGCCGCTATGCGTTGGTCAAGGGCGTGGACGTCTTGCTGGAGGCGATGGCGGAATTCGCCCGCCGCGAGCCCAGCGGACACTTGTACATGTTCGGCGGCGGACCGCTCGAAGCGCAGATCCGCCGGCGCGCGGCTCGGCCCGATCTGCGAGGACGGGTGACGATCGCCGGCTACGCCGACGAAGCGGTCGCGGTTTCCTGGTTCGCGGCCAGCGACTGCGTCCTGATCCCTTCCCGGATGGAGAGCATCCCCGTGATCTTCTCCGACGCGCTTCAGATGGGTCGGCCGCTGATCGCGACGGACGTCGGCGACATGGGCAGGCTGCTGCGAGAGCATCCGGCAGGGCTGGTGGTTCCGCCGGAAGACTCCTCGGCGCTGTGCGCGGCCATGCTGCAAATGGCCGCGCAAGACCGGAGTCGCTACACTCCGCGCATTCAGGAACTTGCCGCGCAATTCGACGTCACGAAGGTTGCCGCAGCGTGGATCAGACGAGTGCAGTCGCGGTCGAGCCCGGGGACCTCGCCGGGGCCGCGAGGCGTTGGCGGCTCGTCCTCTGCATCGCCATCCTAGCTGCGTTCACGGCCTGGACGGCCGGGTACGTCTACCGTCACGGGTCGGATTTCAGGGTCCTGGCGGATCTGCCGGGCCGGTTTCTGCTCGGTCTCTTCGCGATCTCCGCCGCCAGCGTGGTCTGCAACGGGCTCTACATCAAGTTCGCGCTTCAGGCGTTCCAGGTGGACCTGCCCGCCCGCGAGTGGCTCTCGCTGACCGTGGCGACCTCCCTGCTCAACTATCTCACGCCGCTGCGCGGTGGGATGGTCGTGAGGGCGGTGTATCTCAAATCGCACTACAGGTTCGGTTATGTCGACTTTCTCAGCACCCTCAGCGCGATCTACCTGATGTACGTCTTCACCTACGGTCTGCTCGGTCTGATGGGACAAACGCTGCTCTGGCGGCAGGGGGCGGGCTGCGATCGCATCGTCCTCTCGTTTCTCGCGGCGGCAGCGACGGTCGCCGCGTTGCTCATGTTCGTGCGCGTGCGGCTGCCGCGCTGGCAGGTGTTTCCGCTCGGGCAGATCGTCCGGATCCTGGACGGCTGGACGCTGCTCAGGCGGAAGCGATCGGCCTTCTTCAAGCTGATGCTGACGACGCTGGTGTTCGCGGTGCTGTCGGCTCTCGAGGTGAAGCTGGCCTCCTCGGCCGTTGCGGTCGATCTGTCCTGGGGGGGAGTCTTGCTGTACACCTCCGGCCAGAACCTCGCCATCCTCGGCTCCATCACCCCCGTCGCCCTGGGCATCGCCGAAGTCGTCAGCATCTATCTGGGCACGGCACTCGGCTACGACGTCTCGCAGGCGCTGATGATCCAGGCCCTGCTGCGCAGCGTGCCGCTGGCGCTGTTGCTGGTCTTCGCGCTGCCGGCTTTTCATCAGCTGGGTGTCGGGATGGGCGGCCGCGCGCGCCGGAGCGTCGTCTCGTGAAGGATCTCGTGGAGGAGTCTGCACGGGCCTGGGACGAACGACAGCGAGCGCTGGGCTGCACGCCGCGAGCCGTGCTGTTCAAGCGATTTCCAGGCTGGCTCAATGCCTGGCTGCATCGGCGTCAGGTCGGCTTCCTGCTGGAGAACCTGCCGCCCCGCGCCGAGCGCATCCTCGACGTCGGCTGCGGTTACGGCCGCGTTTCACTGGCCGTGAAGCGGGAGCACCCGAGCGTTGTGATCGAAGGCGTCGAGTTCTGCGCGGCCTTCGCCGAGCAATTCGAGAAACGGATCGGCCACTGCTACCGCGTCCCGATCCAGGAATTCCGTCCCGAGCATGGCTACGACGCGATCCTGATCGTCACGATCCTGCTGTACCTGTCCGAAGCGGATCGCTCGCGGGTGCTTTCCGTCCTCTGGCAGAGCCTCCGGCCCGGCGGACGGCTCCTCTGCATCGAGCCCGCTGCCGAGATCGGGGAGCTCGAGGCGAGGATCCTTCGCCGCCGTAGACGTCCGAACCTCACCTCGGGTGTCCGGCGCTTCCGGATCGCCGAGCTCGCGACGTGCCTGCGATCGCTCCCCGGCGCGTCGCTGCAGCGCGGCACCAGCATCCGCCTGCTTCCCGGAATCTCGTCGACGTCGTTACACCACTGCGTTGCAGCGGAGAAGCCTACCGTTCGTAGTACGGCTTGATCTGGCCCATCAGGGTGGTGACCTTGGCCCAGGCGGCGATGGTGGGCTGGTCGAGCTCCGAGCGCGCCTGGTCTACCTCGGCGTCATCCACCTGTTCCTTCAGCGACCGGAAGGGGTTGTAGGTCTGGTCACGGCCCTCGCCGGCCTTCAGGTGACCCGCCAGGGACCTCGCCTGCTCGCTGACCAACTGCGCCTTCTCGGTGAGACGGAAGCCCTCCCCGGCGCTGCCCGATCCGAGCCGGTCGTCATTCTCCTGCCGGACGGCCAGCTGCCAGGCATCGGCGGCGGCGCTGAGCTGCCCTCCGAGCTCGGTGACGCGGGCCTGGTCCCAGGCCGCGAGCCCTGCGGTCGAGGGGGCATTCGACGCGCAGCCCACGGCGACCGCGAGTCCGAGGGCGGGGATCAGGATCGAGACTGTCCGTCGCGGCATGCGGTCGATCTCCTCTTTCTCTCAAGCTATGCCGGCGCGCGCGGGAGAGTCAAGCCGAGTCGGTCGGCGAGCCGGGCGGGGGCTCTCCCCAACGCACCAGCCGCCCGTGGGGATGGCCCTCCGCGAGCGCGAGCGATTTGCCGCCCGGCCAGAGCCGCAGGCGCAGGGTGATCCGCCCGTAGCCGGTCTCGTCCTCGTGCCAGAGCCAGGCGAAGGGTGCATCGGCGCGGGCCCTGGATCCGGCCGCCTCCAGCAGCTCGCGCACGCGCGCCTGCTCCTCCGCTCCCAGGTAGCCCCACACCGAGGAGTGGAAGACGACCGTGACTACTCGCCGAGCCGGCTCCCGCAGCTCGCGCTCGAGCCAGGTTGCGGCCGATTCCCGAGCCACCCGCGGCGGATCCTCGCGCGCGAGCGCGATCGCGGCGCGCAGCTGCGCGAGACGCTCGGGCTGGTCGGCCCAGATGTAGGCCTCGAGCCGTCGCGCCTCGGCGGCGTCCTCGACCCGCACCGGCGCGAGGTCGCAGCCCGCACGGCTCTCGATCACGGGGCGCTCTTCGAATGCCGCGGACGGTCCGTGCCATTCCGCCTCGATGCGCACCGGCGAGCGCGGATCCCCCCAGCGGTGGGCCGCCAGCGCGTAGTGGTAGCGGTCCCATGCGAGGTTGAGCCCGGCGCTCGCGCCGATCTCGCGCAGCCGCAGCGGGAGCCCGGTCTCGCGGGCGATCTGCAGGAATCCGCCCAGCAGCCCGGCGCAACGCCGGACCTCGTTCGTCTGCGGAAAACTGGCCAGCCGAGGGAGCAGCGCCTCGCGCTGCTCCCTCACCACCTCGCAGAACGCCTCCCAGACCGCAGGCCACTCGGGCCGGCCGTTCCGGGTCGGGTAGAAGCGCGCCAGCTCGGGCGCCTGGCCCGCGAGCACGCGCTCGTGCACGGCGCCGAGCACGCGCAATGGCAGGAAGCCGCGCAGGGGATCGCCTTCGAAACCCTCGACCAGGCGCGCCACGGGCCCGTCCGCGCGCAGGTCCGCGACGGCGGCTTCCAGCAGCTCCGCATACAGGGGCGAGCCGAAGAGCCGGCAGGCCCCCGCCTGGAGACGGAACGCCGTGAAGATCGCGTCCGGGAGCATGGCCCACCTCGCGCCGCGCAAAGCCCAAAAACTGCCCGGTTTGGGTGGACTTCGCTCGCCTGCGGCCGGCCTGAATGAACTCCGCTTGCCTGCGGCTCGCTGCGCGCTTCGCTTGCGCACGCGGGCTGGCACCCGCTTGCCGATTGTAAGCCCGCCCCTGGAGTGGTAAGACCGTGCGCGCGAGACCGGGCTCGGGATCGGAAGGTCGGGAGGATCAGACATGACCTTGGTCGCCATCGTCGCGTCACTGGCCCTGATCGAGTATGTCGTGATCCTGATGCTCACGGGTCAGGCGCGCGGGCGTTTCGGGGTTCCGGCACCCGCCACCACCGGGAACCCGTCCTTCGAGCGCTACTTCCGCGTGCAGCAGAACACGATCGAGCAGCTCGTGATCTTCCTGCCGGCGCTCTACCTGTTCGCGGTGTTCGTGAGCGAGAGCATCGCGGCGGCGCTCGGGCTCGTGTTCGTCGTGGGCCGCGTGGTCTATGCTCGCGGCTACATCGAGGATCCGGCGAAGCGCGGGCCGGGCTTCCTGCTCACCTTCGTTCCCAACCTCATCCTCCTGCTCGGGGGTCTGATCGGAGCGATTCTTGGCCGGCTCTCCTGACGCGCACCTCACGCGACGTCAAGTGCTGATCTCGGGCGCGGTCGCGGCGGGGTACGCGATGGCCGCGCGGCCGGTGCGAGCCGACGCGATCGTCACCAGCGACGAGGGTCTGGTCGCGGGTAGCGTGCGGGTACCGGCGGGCGACGTCGAGATCGGCGCCTACCGGGCGTACCCCGCGACCGGGGGCCCGTTCCCGGTGGTCCTGGTCGTGCACGAGATCTTCGGCGTGCACGCCTACATCAGCGACGTCGTGCGCCGCCTCGCGAAGACCGGCTTCTTTGCGATCGCCCCGGATCTCTACCAGCGCCAGGGCGATCCCACCCAGCTGGCGAGCGTCGATCAGATCCTCTCGAGTCTGGTCGTCAAGGTGACCGACGCGCAGGTGATGAGCGACCTCGACGCGACGCTCGTCTACGCGGGAGCGGACGGCCACGGCGATGTCTCGCGCGCCGCGATCACCGGCTTCTGCTGGGGCGGGCGGATCGTCTGGCTCTACTGTGCCCACGCCCCGAAGCTGCGTTGTGGCGTCGCCTGGTACGGGCGCCTGGTCGGCGATCCGCGCGAGCAGACACCGAAGCACCCGATCGACGTCGCCGCCACGGAGAGCGTGCCGGTGCTCGGGCTCTACGGATCCGACGACACGAGCATCCCACCGGCGACCGTCCTCGCCATGCGGGAGAAGCTGGCGACCGGGAAGTCGGGCTCGCAGATCGTGATGTTCCCGGCCGCGCCGCACGGCTTCCACGCCGACTACCGCGACAGCTACCGGCCGCTGGCCGCCTCCGAGGCCTGGAAGCGCATGCTGGGCTGGTTCCGGGACCACGGGGCCGCCTGAGCGCCTTCGCGCCGGTCGGCAAGTAGTGGATTCAAAAGAATAATCTGGAGAACACCAGATCACCCCCGGGACCCCGGGACGGGGCGACTATACTGATACGCCCATGGCGACCCTCTCGGCCCAGCCGCCCGGGAACCCGAGCCGCGGCGGCCCTTCGAGCCGGATGGAAGAACACGAAGGAACGATGATGACGACGAATCGAGCCCTGCAGGCCTGGGTGAAGGAGATCCAGGCCCTCTGTCGCCCAGACCGCGTGCATTGGTGCGACGGCAGTCGCGAGGAGTACGACGAGATGCTGCGGGTGCTGGTGGCGGGCGGCACCGCGCGTCCGCTGGATCCCCAGAAGCGCCCGGGCTGTTTCCTCGTGCTCTCGGATCCCGCCGACGTGGCGCGTGTCGAAGATCGGACCTTCATCTGCTCGAAGCAGCGCGATGACGCGGGTCCGAACAACAACTGGCGCGATCCCGAGGAGATGAAGCGGACGCTGCGCGGCTTGTTCGAGGGCTGCATGCGCGGCAGGACTTTGTATGTGGTTCCCTTCAGCATGGGTCCGATCGGCTCTCGGATCGCCCAGATCGGCGTCCAGCTGACCGACTCGCCCTACGTCGTCGCGAACATGCGCATCATGACAAGGATGGGCAAGCGCGCCTTGGATGCGCTCGGCGACGGGTCCTTCGTGCCCTGCCTGCACTCGGTGGGCGCGCCGCTCGCGCCGGGCAAGCGGGACGTCGCGTGGCCGTGCAACGCCGACAACAAGTACATCGTCCACTTCCCCGAGACGCGCGAGATCTGGTCGTTCGGCTCGGGCTACGGCGGCAACGCGCTGCTCGGCAAGAAATGTCTTGCACTGCGCATCGCCTCCGTGATGGCGCGCGACGAGGGCTGGCTCGCCGAGCACATGCTGATCCTCAAGCTCACGTCTCCCGAGGGCCGCTCGCGCTATCTGGCCGGAGCCTTCCCGAGCGCCTGCGGCAAGACGAACCTCGCGATGGTGAAGCCGAGCCTCCCCGGCTGGAAGGTGGAGACGATCGGCGACGACATCGCTTGGATGAAGTTCGGCGCCGACGGCAGGCTGTACGCGATCAATCCCGAGGCAGGCTTCTTTGGCGTGGCACCCGGCACCAGCATGCGCACGAACCCGAACGCGATGCTGACGCTCACGCATGACGTGCTCTTCACGAACTGCGCTCTCACGGAGGGCGGTGACGTCTGGTGGGAGGAGCAGACGAAGCAGCCGCCCGAGAAGCTGATCGACTGGCAGGGCAAGGACTGGACGCCGAAGAGCGGCCGTCCCGCCGCACACCCCAACGCGCGCTTCACGGCGCCGGCGAGCCAGTGCCCGGTGATCGCGCCCGAGTGGGAGGACCCGAACGGCGTGCCGATCGACGCGATCCTGTTCGGCGGGCGCCGCGCGACGGTCGTGCCGCTCGTGAACGAAGCGCGCGACTGGCAGCACGGCACCTTCCTGGGCTCGATCATCAGCAGCGAGAAGACGGCCGCGGCCGCCGGCAAGATCGGCGAGCTGCGCCGCGACCCGATGGCCATGCTGCCGTTCTGCGGATACAACATGGGCGACTACTGGGCGCACTGGCTGCGGATCGGCAAGCACAAGGGCGCCAGGCTCCCGAAGCTCTTCTACGTCAACTGGTTCCGGAAGGGCGAGGACGGCGGCTTCCTGTGGCCGGGCTACAGCGAGAACAGCCGCGTGCTCAAGTGGATCTTCGAGCGCTGCGAGGGCACGGCCAAGGCGGTCGAGACGCCGATCGGGAACCTCCCGGCGCCGCAGGCGATCGATACGACCGGGCTCGCGGGCGTCACTCCGGAGGATCTGGCCGCGCTGCTGCGCGTCGAAGTGGAAGGATGGCTCACCGAGACGCCGATGATCGCGCAGCACTTCGACCAGTTCGGCGACCACCTGCCGCGCGAGCTGCGCGACGAGCTGCGCGCCCTGAAGGAAGGCCTCGAAAGCCTCCGTCGCTGAAGCATGCCTGCCGCGGGTCCGCTCTCCGGGATCCTGGTCGTCGATCTGACGCGCGTCCTGGCGGGCCCCTTCTGCACGATGGTGCTCGCGGACCTGGGCGCGCGCGTGATCAAGGTCGAGACGCCCGGCACGGGCGACGACGCCCGCCGGATCGGCCCCTTCGTGGACGGTCTGTCCGCCTACTTCCTCTCGCTCAACCGGGGCAAGGAGAGCCTCGCGCTCGACCTCCAGAGCGCCCCCGACCGGCGCCTCTTCGAGCGGCTGCTGGCGCGCGCCGACGTGCTCGCGGAGAACTTCCGCCCGGGCGTGATGCAGAGACTCGGTTATGGGTGGGAGGAGCTCGAGCGTCGGCATCCGCGGCTGGTGATGGCGTCGATCTCGGGCTTCGGCCAGACGGGACCCTACGCGCAGCGCCCTGCCTACGATGTGATCGCGCAGGCGATGGGCGGGATCATGAGCCTCACCGGCCATCCCGGTATGGGCCCAACACGGGTCGGCACTTCGACGGGCGACATCACGGCCGGCCTGTTCGCGGCGATCGGGATCCTGGCGGCGCTCGCCTCGCGGGAGCGCAGCGGCCGGGGCGCTCGCGCCGACGTCTCGATGCTCGACGCGCAGGTGGCGACGCTCGAAAACGCGATCGTGCGCTACCTCGCGAGCGGCGAGGTGCCCGGCCCGCTCGGCTCGCGCCATCCCTCGATCGCCCCGTTCCAGGCGCTGGCGACCGGCGACGGCTTCATCGTGGTCGCGGCCGGGAACGACGCGATCTTTGCAAAGCTGTGTCGGGCCGTGGATCGACCCGAGCTCGCCCAGGAACCCGAGCTCGCGAGCAACCAGCTGCGCGCGCGCTCTGCCGACGCCCTGGCGCGGCGGCTCGAGGCAGCGCTCGCCGGGCACGGCTCGGCCTTCTGGCTCGAGAAGCTGCAAGCGGCCGGCGTCCCCTGCGGCCCCGTGAACGACATCGCACAGCTGGTCGCCGATCCCCAGGTCGCCGCGCGCAACATGCTGGTCGCCGTCGAAAGAACCGGGCTCCGCGTCGCCGGCAATCCCGTCAAGCTCTCGGGCTTCGCGGATCCTGCGGTTCGCGCCGGCCCGCCGGCGCTCGACGAGGGGCGCGCCCGGATCCTGGCCGAGCTGGAGGAAGCGGATCACGGTTGACGCGACACCCCCGCTTCCCGGAAGATCGGGTCCAGGCACGGCGAAGCGGGTTGCGATTGCTCTTCCTGCACGAAATCCACGAGGTGGTGGGCGCGCGCGAGGACGCGTTCGAGGATGGGTTCCGCCGGACCTGGCTGCCCGCGCTGGCCCGGGATGCGGACGCGCGGCTGCTCTATTTCCTGCATCACGCGCACGGAAGCGGCCCGTCCTATCAGGTGGTGACGCTTACGGCGATCCGCGACGGTTCCGCCTGGGAGCGGCTCGCCCAGCGCGTCGCGGATGGCGACCTCGCCGCCTGGGCGCGGGAGATCGACGAGCTCCGCCACGACGTGACGGCGAAGCTGCTGGTGGCGCTCCCGTGGTCGCCGCTGCACGACGTCGATCTCGCCGGCGTGCCGGTGGACGGCGCGGAGCACGAGCCGAGTCTCTACATGGAGGACACGGTCTGGCCCTTCGAGGGCCGGCTCGAGGAGTACGTGCGAAGGTCCGGCACGCACTACGCGGCGGAGATGGCCCGCGCCGGCGAGGCCGGCCGCGCGCTGCTGCGCATCGAGGCGGGGTTCCGCCCGGCCTTCGGGAGCCATCGGCGGCGCGAGATCGTGCTCTGGCAGAAGGTGGTGCAGCCGGGTTTGTTGAAGGCGCTGCTCACGCGCGAGGTTCCGCCCGAGTTCAAGCAGCCCGGCACCTGGATGCACGATGCGCTCGAGCTGCGCGACCGCTGGCAGAGCAAGCTGCTGCGCACCGCGCGTTGGTCGCCGTGGCACTGAGATCGCTCGCGCAGGACTCGCCCGAGGCGGCGAGCGAATGCGTCGCCGATGGCCTGCGCGTGCTCGAGCTCGGCTCGGGTCTCTCGGGCGCGATCGCAGCGCTGATCCTCGCCGACAACGGCGCCGACGTGATCAAGGTCGAGCCGCCGGGGGGGGATCCACTGCGCGCGCACCCGGCCTTCCAGATGTGGAGCCGGGGCAAGCAGTCGCTGGTCGCGGACCTCGCGGCGGCGCGCGATCGGGAGCGCGTCGTGGGTCTCGCCGCCGAGGCGGACGTCGTGCTCTCGAGCTGGCGGGCGGGCGTCGACGCGCGCTTCGGTCTCGACCCGGGCGCGATCGCCGCGCGCAATCCGCGCGCCGTCATCTGTCGGATCACGGGCTTCGGCTCGCAGGGACCCTACGCGCACTACCCCGGCTGGGACGGGATCGTCGCCGCCAAGGCCGGGCGCATGCTCGAGTTCTGCGGCCTGGTGGGCGGCGCGCGGCCCGCCTACGCCGCGGTCCCGGTGGCAGGCTGGTGCGCGTCGCAGCTCGCGCTGCACGGAATCCTGGCGGCGCTGCTCGACCGCGAGCGCACGGGCCGGGGACGCCGGGTCGAGACGAGCCTGGTGCAGGCGCTCGGCATCTACGATCTCGTGAACTGGCTGCCGGGCTATACGATGATGCTGCGCGTCGCGGACGTTCCCTACCTTCCCTACACGAACGCGTGCACGAAGGACGGCGTCTGGTTGCAGTTCGCGCAGCTCTCCCCGGCACAATTTCGGGCCTTCATCCGCGACCTCGGTCTCGACTCGATCTGGACGGATCCGCGCTTCCGGTTTGCTCCAGCGCTGCGCGACCCGGAGCAGATGCGGGCGCTGCGCGCGATCGTGCTGGCCCGGGTGCGCGAGAAGACTCTCACGGCGTGGATGAGCGTCTTCGACGCGGACCCCGACATCGCCGTCGAGCGCTTCCGCACTCCGGCCGAGGCGATGGACCATCCGCAGATGCTCCACAACGGCGACGTGATCGAGCACGAGGATCCCGAAGTCGGGCGGCTGCGGGAGCTGGGTCCGCTGGTCCGCTTCTCGGCCACGCCCTCTCGCCCCGGCCGTGCAGCCGCGCCGGGCTCACGGCCCGCCGCCTGGCCGGCGCCGCCTCCGGCACGCGCGGCGCACGCGAGTCGCGCGCCCGCTCCGCGCCGCCCGCTGGGCGACCTGCTGGTGCTCGAGCTCGCCACCTGGGTCGCGACCCCGCTGGCGGCGACGCTGCTCGCCGAGCTCGGCGCGCGCGTGATCAAGATCGAGCCGATCGGCGGCGAGCCCTTCCGCCAGGTCAAGCACGGCGTCCCCTGGCTGAAGACCGTGCAAGGCAAGCAGAGCCTCGCCCTCGACCTGAAACGCCCGGAGGCGCGCGAGATCGTGCACGCGCTGGTGCGCCGCGCGGACCTGCTGCTGCACAACTACCGGCCGGGCGTTCCCGAGCGGCTGGGAATCGATTACACGACGTTGCGTCGGATCAACCCGCGGCTGATCTACCTGTACGGGGCGTCCTACGGCTCGACGGGCCCCTGCGCCCGCAAGCCCGCCTATCACCCGACGGCCGGCGCGCTCTGCGGCGAGGCGCTCGCGCAGCTCGGCGATGGGGGGCTGCCCGCGCCGGATCTGCCGCTCTCGCAGGACCAGCTCGCGCATCAGGCCCACCGCAACGAGCTCGCGAACGAGACCAATCCCGATCCGAACGCGGCCGTCGCGACGGCGACCGCCGCGCTGCTCGCGCTCTACCACCGGGCGCGCACGGGCGAGGGCCAGGCGGTCGAGACCAGCATGCTGTGCTCGAACGCCTGGGTGCTCTCGGCGGATTACGTCGACTACCGGGGGCGCCGCTCGCGCGAGACGGCCGACGCCGGGCTGCACGGTCTCTGCGCCCTCTACCGCCTCTACGCCACCTCGGAAGGCTGGGTCTTCCTCGCCTGCCCGAGCCCGGCGGGGTGGGAAAGACTGTGTCAGGGCCTGGGCGTGCCCGATCTCGCGAACGATCCCCGCTTCCGCGACCCGGATTCGCGCCGCCGCCACGACGCCGAGCTGGCGGAGCAGCTGGCACTCCTTTTGGCGAAGCGGCCCGCGGCGGAGTGGGAGACGGCGCTCACGGCTGGCGGCGTGGGCTGCGTGCGCGCCGATCGCGGCCCCTTCGCGCGCTTCGCCTTCGACGAGCCCTTCATGCGCGAGAGCGGCTTCGTCACCGAGGTCGAGGATCCGGAGCTCGGCCGCTACCGCCGCTTCGGCCCTACCGTGATGCTCTCGGACGATCCGGCGGTGCTGCGCGGGCCGTGCCGCGCCGGCGAGCACTCCCGTCCGATCCTCGGCGAGCTGGGCCTGAGCGAGGCGCGGATCGACGAGCTCGCCCGTCTCGGCGTGATCGCGGGCTAGACAGCGCCTCGCTGCCTCAGCTGGAACCACGAGGGCGTGGCCGCACGCGACGCGCTGGTAGAATCCGCGCCGTGAGACTTCGCGTCGCCGCCCTCGTTCTCGGGCTCGCGCTCGGCTGCGGGGAAGAGACCCGAACCGAGCTGTGGGCGCGTCTGGGCGACGCCGAGGCGCAGCTCGCGCTCGCAGATCGACTCGCGCAGACGCAGGGTGACGCGCGCGACGCGGCGGGGGCCGCGCACTGGTACCGCAAGGCGGCGGAGCAAGGCAGCCCCGGCGCGCAGCTCGCGCTGGCGAATCTGCTCGAGAGCGACGGCAAGCTCGCGCGCGATCCAGGCGAGGCCCTGCGCTGGCTGCTCGCCGCGGCCGAGGGCGGTGCCGCCGAGGCGCAGCTGCGCGTGGCGGAGGCGCACGCGCACGGACTCGGCGTGCCGGCGGACCCCGCAGCGGCGATCGGCTGGTACCGCAAGGCCGCGAAGCAGGGTTTGCTGGCCGCGCAGTCCGAGCTCGCGCGCCGCTACCAGTCGGGCGACGGCGTGAAGGCCGATCCGGGCGAAGCGGAGCGCTGGTCGCAAAAAGCGGCGGAGAGCGGGGACGCGCAGGCACAGCTCCGGCTCGGCCTGCGGTACGCCGAGGGGCGCGGCGTTGCGCGCGACCCGGCGGAGGCGGCGCGCTGGCTTCAGCGGGCCGCGGAGGCCGGTCTCGCCGAGGCGCAATACCTGCTGGCGAACCTGCTGCGTCACGCTGCCGGCGCGCGGCCGGACGCCGTCGGCGCCGCTCGCTGGTACGCCGCCGCCGCGGAGCAAGGCCATGTGCGCGCGGCATTCGAGCTGGGATCGATGTACCTGCGCGGCGAGGCTCCACCCGAGAACGAGATGCAGGCCTTCGCCTGGAAGAGCGGCATGGGCGGGCCGGAGCTCGAGGCGGTCCGTTGGTATCGGCGCGCCGCCGAGCAGGGGTTCGCGCCCGCACAGTCGGGCCTGGGCTTCCTCTACGCCGAGGGCAAGGGCGTGACGCAGGATCCGGCGCAAGCGCTCGAGTGGCTTCGCAAGGCGGCGGCCCAGGGCGACGCCTCCGGCCAGGCGAATCTCGCCGCTCTCTACGCCAAGGGGCAAGGCGTCGCGCAAGACGACGCCGAGGCGGTGAAGTGGTACCGGCTGGCTGCGCAGCAGGGCAACCGGGTGGCGCAGCTCTCGCTCGCCGTGGCCCTCGCCGACGGGCGCGGCACCGCGCGCGACGAGCGGGAGGCCGTGTCGTGGTATCGCCGCGCGGCAGAGCAGGGCAGCGCCGAGGCGCAGCTCGGCCTGGGAGCGATGCTCTCGGCCGGTCGCGGTGTCGCCAAGGATGACGCCGAGGCCGTGCTCTGGTACCGCCGCGCGGCGGAGCAGGGCCTGGCGATGGCGCAGGCGACCCTCGGCGCCTGCTATCTCCAGGGGCTCGGCGTCGAGAAAGACTACGTGCAAGCCCACGCCTGGCTGACGCGCAGCGTCGCCGGAGGCTTCGAGCGCGTGAAGCCCGTGCTCGCACAGCTCGACAAGGCGCTCTCGCCGAGTGAGCGCGCTCGCTCGAAGCAGCTGGTCGAGCAGGCCGCCGCGGCACACTGAAGCGCGGGACGGCTGAGTGCCCTCAGCGCGCGCCGTCTTCGCCTTCCTCCGCGACATCGACGCTCGCGACTGAGCTGACTCCGCTCAGAGTCCGCGGATCTCGGGGAGGACCTCCCTGGCGAGCCGCTCGACGGGCTCGATCTCGTGCACGTTGGGCAGGTTCACGATGGCGTGCTGCACGCCGACCTTCGCGAGCGCCTGAAGCTCGTGGATCACGTCGGCGGGCGACTGCTTGCCCGGGGCGAGCTGCACGGTGCCGAGCGTGGTGCGCTCGATCGCGTCGAAGTCGCGGCGGAGGGCGTCGCAGTGGCGGCGCAGCACCTCGAGCTTGCGGCCCACCTCGGCCGCTCCCGCGTAGCTGAAGAGGTTGCAGGCGTCGGCGTAGCGGGCGACCAGCCGGAGCGTCCTGCGCTCCCCCATGCCGCCGATCAGGATGGGCGGGTGCGGGCGCTGCAGCGGCTGCGGCACGCAGAGGGTCTCGGCCAGCTGGTAGTGCCGGCCGGCGAATGGAGCGACCTCCCCCGACCACATCTGCTTCGCGATGCGCAGCGTCTCCTCCAGGCGCTCGAAGCGCTCGCGCAGCGGGGGGAAGGGGACGCCGAGGCCCGCGTGCTCCCGCTCGAACCAGGCGGCTCCGATCCCGAGCACGGCGCGCCCGCCCGAGAGCACGTCGAGGGTCGAGGCGGTCTTCACCAGGATGCCAGGGTGCCGGTAGCTGACGCCGGTGACGAGCGTTCCTAGCGTCGCGCGCCGCGTCGCCGCCGCCAGGAAGGCGAGCGCCGAGTAGCCCTCCAGCATGTCGCGCTCCGCGGGCCCCACCGGCGGGATCTGGAAGAAGTGGTCCATCACCCAGAGGCTCGCGAAGCCGCCCTCGTCGGCGGCTGCGGCGATCGCGCGCAGCCGCGAGGCCAGCCCGGCGGGGCCGTCGGGCCAAGTGAAGCTCGGGATCTGGAGACCGAGGCGCATGGCGTTCCTCCGCGCGGCGTCGCGCCACTCTACCGCCGATCGGCGCCACGAGTAGCCGGTGTCGCTTCCCGTCGCGCGGGTCCGCCCCGCTCAAGCGGGCACGCGCACCTTCCGACCAATGATCCTGGGGGTGTCTGATGGCTTCGGGGACGATCAAGGGTGTGGCGTTCCAGTCCGTGGCCGAGGACGTGATCCGGCTGCGGGGGAGCGGCGTGATCTCGGAGGCGGACCTTCGGGCCGCGATCAAGTCCGACGAGATCAAATACCTCGACGAGGCGGTGGTGACGGGGCTCTGGTACCCGCTCGGGACCTATGGCCGCCTGCTCGACCTCCTGTGTCGCAAGCAGGGCGGCGACCGTCCGGAGTACCTGATCGAGCGCGGCGCGCGCGCAGCCGAGCGCATGATGAATCAGGGCGCCTACCGCGACTTCCTCGCGGCGGCCAGCCGCTGGGGCGAGCGCGCGGGCCAGGCGGTGGTGCAGCTCGCGAAGGCGCTCTACGGCGGGACCCGCTGGTCCGCCTCGTACTCGGGCGAGGAGCACAAGGCCGAGATCGTGGTCGACGACGCCGGGGACTTCCCGGACTCCGCCCGCTACGCGGCGCAGGGATTCGTTCAGGTCCTCTTCGCGCGCATCGAGGGCGCCGAGGTCGAGGTTTCGAGCCATCGCCCGAGGACGGACCGCATCGTCTACTCCATCCGCCGCTCCTGAGCCGCGCCCGGCGCGCTGACGCGCCTCAGCGAGAACCTCGGCATGCTCAAGCTGCCGGATCCAGACGCCGATGACGCCCCGCGATGGACCGTGCGATCGATCCCTCGGTCAAGGGCAGCCTGGTGCTCGGCGCGGTGGTGACGGTCCGACGCCATCGCAAGCAGGGCCGGATCGCGGCGGACCAGCTCAGCGCGCGCCTCGCTGGAGCCGCGCTCGAGCTCGTCGACCAGAAGATCGACATCGGCCGCTGGTATCCGATGAAGGACTTCACCGAGCTGCTCGACGTCGACTGGGACGTCGGCTCCCGGCGCGATCCCGAGTACATGCGCCGCCAGGGCGAGCAGGCAGCCGACCGCCTCTTCGGCTCGGGGATCTACCAGCAGCTCAACTACGCCGAGCGCGCCGACCGCGTGGGCAACGCCAAGGATCTGAAGCGGCAGGCCACGCTGATCACCACCATCACCGGGTCGCTCTACAACTTCCTCCGCTTCGAGGTGCGGCTCGCAGAAGGGCGAGGCGAAGCCCTCGAGATCGTCTTCTCGAATGCAGCGCTCTTCTCCGAAGCGCTCCGCCACTCGACGGAGGGCTTCATGAACCAGATCAACCAGCGCCAGGGCTCCAGCCTGCGCTGGTCGAGCCGACGCGATCCGGCCGACGTCATCGTCTTCAGGCTGCCGCTCCCGAGCCGGCTCCTCGCCCAGCATTGAGCGCTAGCGCAGCGAGCGTCGGCGCAGCGCCAGGCCGGCGAGGCCCGCGCCGAGCAGCCAGGCGGTCCCGGGCTCGGGAATCAGGCTCAGCGTGCCGGTCGGGTTGCGCGTGAACCGCCAGGAGAACGCGCTCCCGGACTCGTACACGCCCGCGAGAACTCCGCTCAGCGCCGTGACCATTCCTGGCGTAATCGGAATGCCGTCCAGCGTGAACAGGGAGCCGAATACTTCGACGGTGCCTGTCGCTCCGACGGTCAGCTGCCGGCTGGAAGAACCAAAGAAGCCACCGAAGATGTCGAGCGAGCCATTGAACACGGTGCTACCGGAATTTTGAAAGCTGCCGCCGGTCATCAGGATGGAGCTCGTGGAGTCTCCCGTGAACGGCGTTTCGATCGACCCACCGCTCATGATCATCTCACCGCTGACGTGGAGGCCCGGGCCACGGACGAGGCCGCCGCTCATCTCGAAATACCCCCGGACCACCGAGGAGAGGACCTCTCCAAGCTGCCCGAGCGTTCCGCCCGTGATCGTGACGGTCGTACCCGGATCCGAGTCGATGCGCGAAACGAAGCCGGTCTCGAGCGTGAGGTGCGCCGTATCGTTCACGTCCACCCGGGTGGCCGAGTCCATGCTCGCGCCCTGGAACGTCGCGCTCGACGAGCCGTTCAGAGTCCCCCGCCGAGCAAGGTTCCGCCCGCGGCGGTGAAGCTCCCAGAGTCGAAGGTCTGGAAGGACCCCGTCAGGATTCCGCTGTTCCAGATGCCGTGCGAGCTGTCGCGCACCTGGATGCCGTTGAGCTGGGTATTCGTCTCGACGGTGGTCGGCGCGCCCGGGGAACCGCAGGGAGAGGTTGGAGTCGGTGTGCCGCAGCCGACGTTGCGCACGATCGGCACGTCGGCGGGGGAGAGCTCCCCCGACGTCACCACGTTCGCCGGGTCCGGGGGAGCGCTGCCGTTCGCGAAGAGCACCTGGGCGGCACCGGCGGGGCCGGCGAGCCCGAGAGCGAGTGCGATCGTGGTCGAAGCCGCGCGCCACACCGCGTTTCCTACCTCACGACCGCGTTCTAAACCCAGCTGTCGCGCCGAGGAAGGCCATTCTTCGGGGCGGCGGCAGCCCCTCGGGGAGTCAGATGGACGACGTGATCCGCTGCGGCGTAATCGACACCGGGATGCTCGACGAGCTGGCTAGCGCCCCGTCAGCCGGTCCGGGATCTGGTCGAGGCGGTAGAGCTGCTTGCAGTTGCTGTGCAGCATCTTCTTCACTTCGGCCTTGGGGACGTCGCGGAAAACGCGCTCGATCGTGAGGCGGGAGTTTGGCCAGTCCGAGCCGCTGTGCGGGTAGTCGGTCGACCACATGATGTGATCGATGTTCATGCGGTGGCGCAGGTCCATGCCGACGGTGTCGACCATGAAGGTCGCCCAGAAGTTGCGAAAAAAGATGGCGCTCGGCATCTCCTTCTGCTCGTTCACCGCGCCGGTGTACCAGCGATAACGCATGAACATGTCATCGCTCTGCTCGAGCAGCGTCGGGATCCAGCCGATGTTGGACTCGACCAGCACGATCTTGAGGCGGGGGAAGCGCTGGAAGATGCCCGAGAACAGGATGTCGCAGACGACCGGCAGCGTCTGCCCGCCCGCCTTGGTGAGCGCCGCGGTGCCCACGAAAGCCAGCGACGACCAGCTCCCGCCCTTCCGCGCCAGGTCGCCGCGCACGAAGCTGCCGATGTGGATCGCGATCGGGAAGCCGGCCTCCTCGGCGAGCGCCCAGAAGCGGTCGTCCTCGGGCTTGGGCTCGAAGCCGCCGCTCGGCATGGAGGAGATCACCGCGCCGCGGTGGCCGCGCTGGATCGCGAACTCGAGCTCCGCGATGGCGTCTTCGATCCCGGTGGTGGGCAGGATCGCCTGGCCGATCAGGCGACCGCCCGAGCCGCTGCAGAACTCGAGCAGCCATTCATTGTAGGCTCGCACGCAGAGCGTCTGGAGCTCCCGGTCGTCGCTGTAGATCTTGGCGCCCTTCAGCGTCACGCTCGGGTAGAGGATCTGCGCGTAGATGCCGTCGGCGTCCATGTCCGCAAGCCTGGCTTTGGTGTCGAAGCTCCCCGGGCGCATCGTCTCGTAGGTGATGCCCATCGGCTTGTAGTCGAAGTAGGAGAGCCCGGCGACCGCGGTGAGCCCGACCGGCCATTTCGCTTTACCGCCGTCGAAGATCCACATGTCCCCCTTGTCGGTGCGCTCGACCCGCGGCGCCCGCTCGCGCAGCCGCGCCGGAACGCGCTCCTGCCACAGGCCCGGCGGCTCGTTCACGTGCGAATCGCAGTCGATGATCGGGTAGTCCATGCTGGCGACGTCGCGAAACAGCTCTGACATGGGAGGATTCCTTTCGGCTCGGGGTTTGGCTCAGCCGAGCGGCGTGAACATCGGCGCGATCACGCGTCGCTCCTGATTCGGAAAGACCAGGGGACGGAACACCACGCGCACCGGCAGCTCGGCGCGCAGCTCCTCGAACTCGCAGTCGACCAGATTCGTGACCACGCGCACGGCGGGGTCCTCCGCGAGCGCGACCAGCCCGGTCACGAACGGCACCTTCTCGGCAAAGGCGGGGACCAGCGCGCGCCGCACCACCGCCCAGGAGAAGAGCGTCCCTCGCCCGGAGACCGCCGTCCAGGGCAGCTCGCCGCCGCCGCAAGCGAGGCAGCGCTCGCGCGGATACCACTGGAAGCGCCGGCAGGCCGCGCAGCGCGGGATGGCGAGCTGCTCGCGCGCGGCAGCCTCCCAGAAGCCGCAGGTTCCTTCCCATTCGGTGTCGGGCAGCGGGAAGTCGGCCGTCTTCATGCGCGCCTCAGCACCAGCGTGCTCGCCATATGGCCCGTGTAGCCGCCGTAGACGCCGATCTCGGCGCCCGGCACCTGGGCAGCCGCCTCGCCCCGCAGCTGGCGCACCAGCTCGATCACGTGCGAGATGCCGAGCACGTAGGCGTGGGAGAGCAGGCCGCCGTGCGTGTTGAGCGGCAGGCCCCCGCCGTCGAAGTCGAGCGCATCGCCCTCGACGAAGGCGCCGCCCTCGCCCTTCCCGCAGAATCCCATGTCCTCGATCTGCATCAGCGCCACGATCGTGAAGGGATCGTAGAGCGCGAGCACGTCGACGTCCCGCGGGCCGATGCCGGCCATCGCGAAGGCGGCGGGTGCCGAGAAGACCTGCGGCGTCGAGGTGAAGGCGGGCTGCTGCGACCAGTAGAGCCCGGTCGCCGAGCGCCCTTCGCCGACGCCGGCGACCAGCACCGGGGGCCGGCGCAGATCGCGCGCGCGTTCGGGAGTGCTCATCAGGTAGGCGCCGCCCCCGTCCGAGATCAGGCAGCAGTCCTCGACGCGCAGCGGGTCGACCAGCATCGGTCGCGCCAGGTAGTCCGCCAGCGAGAGCTGCTTCTCGCGCATCACCGCGCCCGGGTGGAGATTGGCGTGGCGCCGGGCCGAGACGGCGATCGCCCCCAGCTGCTCCGGCCGGGTTCCAAACTCGATCATGTGTCGGCGCGCGATGGTCGCGAAATACACGGGCTGCGGGAACCAGCCGAAGGGCACCTCGAGGCTCGCCTTGTAGCGCTCCTCGGCGTGGAACTGCCCTGGCCCTCCCAGCATCTGGGGGCGCTGGGTGGCCCACGAGACCGAGAAGACGTTCAGCACGTGGCGCGCCTTGCCCGAGTGCAGCACCTCCGCGGCGGTGGCGGGAGCCGTCGCGGCCCACACCGTCGCGCCGCCCCGCGGCGATTCCCAGATTTCGTGGTGGGTGCCGAAGTGCGCATGAAACGCCTTGGCGTCGAAGGCGTCGCCGAACCCGGCGCTGTACAGGATCCCGTCGACGTCCTTCGGCGCGAGGCCGGCGTCCGCGAGCGCGCGCTCGACGGCCTGCGCGGAGATCTCGCGCTCGCTCCGCCCGGATGCCTGCGAATGATCGGCCTCGCCGACGCCGGCGATCGCGACCGCGCCCGCCAGCTCGGGGATCTCGCTGGCGCTGCCCCAGTCTCGCGCGCTCGCCGTCATGCCGCTCCGGAGCTCGCGCCGACGATCCAGGCGGCGTAGCCCAGGATCACGCCATTTGGCGTCGCATGGGGAGCGATCGCCTCGCGCACGGCGGAGGTGACGCGCGCGACCGTCGCGTCGCTCGCCTCGCGCAGGGCCGCCGCCATCGGCCCCATCTGGAGCACGATTTCGACGGCCTGCTCCAGCCGCCCCCGGGAGCCGCCGACCACCAGCTCGCCCTCCAGCGGCTCGATCGCGATCGCGGAGAAGCCCGCGCCTTCCAGAATCCCGCGGACCCGGCCCGGATCGGCGAAGGAAAAGGGCCCCGGCGTCCCCACCGCGGGCGGGGCGGGCAGCTCGATCTGCTGCGCCGCTGCTCGCAGCGGCACGCCGATCCAGGGATTGCGCGCCAGCTCCTGCCAACACACAAAAAAGACGCGCCCGCCGCGCGCGAGGCTCGCGCGCAGATTCGCGAAGGCCGCCTTCGGGTCGGCGAAGAACATCATGCCGAAGCGGCTGAAGACGAGATCGAAGGCAGCTGCGCCGAGCGGCGTCGACTGGGCGTCGGCATTCACGAAGCGGACGTCGGCGAGCCCCCGCTCCGCGGCGCGCGCGCGCGCTCGCTCGAGCATGGGGGTCGAGATGTCGATTCCGGTGACGCTGCCGCGCGTTCCCACGCGCGCCGCCAGCTCGAGCGTGGTCTGGCCGCAACCGCAGCCGACGTCGAGCACGCGCTCGCCCGCCGCGATCCCCGCCTTCTTCATCGCCGCCAAGCCGAGCGGCGCGATCTGCTCGTCGAGCAGGGCCTCGCGGGCGATCCACTGGTGACCGCGCTCGTTCCAATAGGTGATCTGTTCGGCATTCGGTCCTGCGGCTTCGAGCGTCTGCATGCGGGCTCCGTCGGGCGCGGAGCCGCGATCATACCACCCGGCTCGGCTCGAGTTGCCAGCGGCCGCGTCGCGTCTCGCGGCGCAGCGTGCCTTCGAGCGCGCGCAGAAAGGCGGCGCGTGGCCAGGCGCGCGCGCCCAGTTTTTGCAGGTGGGGCGTGTGGACCTGGCAGTCGAGGAAGTCGAAGCCCCAGTCCGCGAGCTGTCGCACGAGCGTGACCAGGGCCACCTTGGAAGCGTCCGGGCGCAGCGTGAACATCGACTCGCCGAAGAAGGCGCCGCCGAGCGAGACGCCGTAGACGCCGCCCGCCAGCTCGCCCGCCTGCCAGGCCTCGGCGCTGTGCGCGAAGCCCAGCTCGAAGAGCTCCTGGTAGGATTCCAGCATCGCCGGGGTGATCCAGGTCCCGGCCTCGTTTGCGCGGCGAGCCGACGCGCAGCCGCCGATCACCCGATCGAAGGCGCGGTCGAGCGTCACCTCGAATCTCTCCTGACGCAGCGTGCGGGCCAGCCGGCGCGAGACGCGCAGCTCCTGCGGCAGCAGCAGCCAGCGCGGATCGGGCGAGAACCACAGGATCGGCTGCGGGTCTTCGTACCACGGAAAGATGCCGGCGGCATAGGCGGCGAGCAGGCGCCGGCTCGAGAGATCCCCGCCGACGGCGAGCAGTCCGCTCGGCTCGGCCTCGGAGGGAGGCGGGAACACGATCTCGGTGTCGAGGCGATAGATCGTCACCCGATCCGGTCAACCTGGTGCTGCGTACAGCGAGACTGCGATCAGCCACTGGGCGGCGAAATAAGCGAAGTAGACCACGGCGTGCGAGCCCTTGAACGGCCCCTGGAAGCGCGCCAGCGCGAGCGCCGAGTCCGAGGTGGCGAAGAGCAGCGCGCCGGCTGCCGCGAGCGGCGGTCCGGCGCCGGGCACGACGGTGCAGCGCGCGAGCGCCTGCCATGCCATCACGACGATCACGCCGATGTAGACGATCACCGGGATGCGCAGGCTGCCGAGCCCTGGAGCCAGCCGGCGGTACACGAGCCAGACCGCGACGAGCAGCGGCGCGAGCACCAGCGGTTCGATCTGCATGCCCGCCTCGCTCGTGAAGGCTGCGATGTAGCAGAGGTGCGCGACCAGGAAGCTCGCGAGGCCGGCGGCAAAACGATCGGATGGCAGCATCAGCAGCACGTCGCCCGCCAGCGAGAAGACGAGCCCCGCGACGATCCAGCGCGCTAAAAAAGGATTGGCGGCGGGAGGCGCGAGCGCGGCGAGCGCGAGGATCAGCAGGGTCGCGAGGGGCTTTGCGGCGTAGATCAGCGCGCGGGGCCCGCGGTACTCGCCCCAGGCCAGCGCCAGCCCGGCGGCCAGGGCGCCGGCGGAGAGCGCGAGCGTCTGGGCCTGCCACGGCATCGCGATATCCTTCTCCTCCCAACCAGGAGACAACGATGATACTCGACCGCTTCCGAATGACGGACCGCGTGGCGATCGTGACGGGCGCCGGGCGCGGGATCGGCGAGGGCTGCGCGCTCGCCTTCGCCGAGCAGGGCGCGGATCTGGTGCTGGCGGCGCGCACCCCGGACCAGCTGGAGGCGGTCGCCGCCAGGGTGCGCGGGCTGGGACGCCGCGCGCTGGTGGTCCCCTCGGACGTGAACGAGCCCAGCGCCTTGCTTAATTTAGTCGAGCGCGCGATCGCGGAGTTCGGGCGCATCGACGTGGTCGTGAACAACGCCGGCGGCTCGCCCCCGCGTCCGGCGCTCCAGACCAGCGACAAAATGCTAGAGGCGGCCTTCCACTTCAACGTGACGACCGCCTTCCTGCTCTCACGGCTCGCGATCCCGCACATGCAAAAACAGGGGGGCGGCTCGATCGTGAACATCTCCTCGGCGGCGGGGCGCATGCCGCAGCCGAACTTCGTCGCCTACGGCACGGCGAAGGCCGCGCTCTCGTTCATGACGCGCCAGCTGGCGGCCGAGTTCGCGCCGGTGGTGCGCGTGAACGCGATCGGCGTGGGGGCGATCAAGACCTCCGCCCTGATGCCGTTCCTGAACGACCAGCTGCTCGCCGCGATGGAGAAGCTCACGCCGATGAAGCGGCTCGGCGAGGTCGAGGACATCGCGACGATGGCGCTCTACCTGGCGTCGCCGGCCTCGAGCTGGGTGACGGGCAAGGTCTTCGAAGTCGACGGTGGAACGGAATCCACCAACTGGCCGTTCTGATTCTTCAGGCCAGCCCGAGCTTGCGGTCCTGCTCGGTGGGGTCGAAGTCCTCGAACTCGATGATGCCGAGCTTGGTGAAGGCTTCGCGCACGCGCGGGCTGATCAGGCCGAGGCGCTTCAGGTTCGGCACCACGCGCGCGAAGAGCATGCGGCGGAAGGCGTTGCCGAGCGGTGAGGTCATCACCACGTCGCGCAGCTCGTTCTGGTTCCAGCCCATCACCCGCGCGATCTGGTCGCCGACCAGCCGGTTGCGCATCAGCTCGCAGGCGTAGATCACGAAGTCCTCGCGGTCGCGCATCTCGTTCGCGGGCATGTCCTGGTAGTAGTCCTTGAGCGAGAGCACGCCGAAGGCGACGTGGCGGGACTCGTCCTTCATCACGTAGCGGAGCATCTCCTTGAGCAGCGGCTCCTGCGCCACCTGGAAGAGGTTGCCGAAGGCGGCCATCGCCAGGCCCTCGATCACGATCTGCATGCCCAGGTACTTGAAGTCCCAGCGGGCGTCCTGGATGGTCGCGTCGAGCAGCTCCTTCAGGCTTTCGTTGATCGGCCACTCCCATTCCAGCTTCTCGCGGAGGTAGCGGCTGAAGACCTCGACGTGTCGCGCCTCGTCCATCGTCTGGGTGCCGGCGTAGTACTTGGCGTCGATCCAGGGCACGCCGCCCACCAGCTGCGAGGCGACGATCAGCGCACCCTGCTCCCCGTGCAGGAACTGCGAGAGCTGGAGGGAGATCTGCGCGTGACGCAGACGTGCGCGCTCCTTGGCGTCGAGCTTCAGGAAGGGCGGGAAGTTCTGGAGCGGGTTCACGGCGGCGGGGATGATGTCGCCCTCGGGATCGACGGCGGTCTTCCAGTCGAGCTGGGTGGTGGAGTTCCACTGGTCGCGCTTGGCCTTCTCGTAGAGGTCGCGCAGCCCTTGCTTCACGCTGCCGTAGTTCCAGACGTAGCTGGTGTCGAAGGAGGTGAGGATCGTCTCGAGCTCGCGGTCGAGCTGCTCGAGCTGGTTGACGCTGGGGGCGGCGGGCATGGAGGATCCTCCGGAGTCGCGTCGTCGGGGCGCGCGAACAACGACGTTCGCCAATGTAGCGGATTCGGCTCACCTCAGGCGAGCCGAGTCGCCAGCTCCTGGTGCGCCGCGTAGGGCGGGCTGCCGCCTGCGCCGCGGGCCCCGCCCGCATGATCGCGCTTGAACGCCGCCATCCGTCCGAGGCCCGCCTCCAGCAGCCGATCCGGAGCCGACTCGAGCGCGGCCAGCACCTGGTCGCGGAGGTCCGCGCGGCTGCACACGAGCAGCGCGTCGACGCCCGCGGCGAGCGCGCCGCGGGTCACCGCGTCCGGGGCGAAGCGGTCCGCGATCGCGCGCATCTCGAGGTCGTCGGAGAAGACCAGCCCGTCGTAACCGATCTCCTCGCGCAGCAGCGCCAGCACCGCCGGCGAAAGGGTCGCCGGGAAGGCCGGATCGAGCCGCGGGAGCGAGACGTGCGCCGTCATCATGCTCGCGACCCGCGCCGCGGCGAGCGCCCGAAAGGGCACCAGCTCGACGCGCGCGAGCCGCTCGCGGTCGTGCTCGATGCGCGGCAGCTCGAGATGGCTGTCGACGCTGGTGTCGCCGTGCCCCGGGAAGTGCTTCGCGCAAGCGGCGACGCCTTCGCGTTGCAGGCCGAGCGTGAAGGCGACCGCGTGGCGCGCGACCTCTTCGGGATCGCGCGAGAAGCTGCGATCGCCGATCACCGGGTTCGCCGGGTTGGTGTCGACGTCGGCGACGGGGGCGAAGTCGAGATCCACGCGCAGGTCGGCGAGCTCGCGGCCGAGCGCGCGGGCCACGGCCTCGGTGTCCGCCGGGGAGCCGCGCTCGCCCAGGCGGCGCATCGGCGGCCACTCGGTCCAGGGCGCGCGCAGGCGCTGCACGCGCCCGCCCTCCTGGTCGATGGCCACGCTGAGCGGCGCGCTCGCCGGCGCCCGGTCGTGCAGCTCGGCCACCAGCGCGCGCAGCTGCGCGGGCGAGGCGACGTTGCGGGCGAAGAGCACGACGCCCCCGACGCGCCCGGCTCGAATGAGCGCGGCGAGATCGTCCGGCAGCGCCGTGCCGGCGAAACCGGCGAACAGGAGCTGACCGGGCTGCCACCGAAATGCCACGGCGAACACGCTACCCGAGCCGGCCGAGGCGTCGAGGCGCGGGGCGTGGGTCGTGCGAGAATCAGGTCCGTTCGAGGCGGAGCCACTCAGGCGGAGGTGCCCATGAGCACGCGCAACGATCCCCTGGCCGGCGCGGGTCCGCCCGGCCGCATTCAAGTGCTGGAGAAGGGCGTCGCCCAGTTCCACGGCTTCTGCAACGTGGGCCTGGTCTGGGGGCGCGGCGAGGTCCTGGTGGTCGACACCAGCAACGCGAGGCTCGGGTCTCGCGCGGTGGCGGGCCTGCGCGAGCAGACCCCGGATCCCATCGCGCACCTGGTCTACACGCACGGTCATGTGGATCACGTGGGCGGCGCGCAGGCTTTCTTGAGCGACGCCGAGCAGCGCGGTCACCCGCGGCCGACTCTGTGGGCCCACGAGGGCCTGCCCGCGCGCTTCGCGCGTTACGCCGCGACCTGGGCCTGGAACAACGAGGTGAACCGCCGCCAGTTCCAGCTTCCGCCCGGTGTCGACGCCTTCCCGCGCGCCTGGGTGGCCCCCGATCGCAGCTACCGGACGCAGGCGGTGATCGATCTCGCGGGCGAGCGGGTCGAGCTGCACCACGCGCGCGGCGAGACCGACGACGCCACCTGGGTCTGGCTCCCGGAACGTCGGCTCGCCCTGGTCGGCGATCTCTCGGTGGCGTCGATCCCGAACACCGGCAACCCGAACAAGCCGCAGCGCTACACGCTCGAGTGGGCCGAGGCGCTGGAGGCGATCGCCGCGCGCGAGCCGGCGCTGGTGATTCCCGGCCACGGCGATCCGCTGCGCGGCGAACCTGCGCTCGAGGTGCTGCGCGAAACGGCGCGCGCGCTGCGCTTCCTGCACGACGCCGTGCTGGAGAGGCTCAACGCCGGGCAGTGGCCGGACCAGATCGTGGACGCGGGCATCGCGCTGCCGCCGGACCTGGCGGCGCGGCCGTTCCTGCGCCCGATCTACGGCTGCGCGGAGTTCGTGGTGCGCGACGTGCTGCGCGCCTACGCGGGCTGGTGGGGAGGCAGCCCGGCGGAGCTGCTCCCGGCCCGGCGCGCCGATGTCGCGCGCGATCTGGTGGAAGCCGCCGGCCGCGATTCGCTGCTGGCCAAGGCGCGAGCGCTCGCGCAGCGGGACGAGCACCGCCGCGCCCTCCACCTCGCCGTGTACCTCGCGCAGGCGGATCCCGAAGACGGGGAAGCGCGGGCGCTGGTGGCCGGGCTCTGCGACGCGCTTGGCGAGCGCGAGCCATCTTTCATTGCGCGCAGCTTCTACCGATCGGCCGCTGCGCAGGCGCGTAGGATTGGCGTCTGCTAGCCTGCTGCGCCCCATGAAGCAGCCGCGCAAGGACATCCGCAACCTCGCGATCATCGCGCACGTGGACCACGGGAAGACCACCCTGGTCGACGGATTGCTGCGCCAGACCGGCGCCTTCCGCGAGAACCAGGCGGTGGTCGAGCGCGTGATGGACAGCGAGGACCTGGAGCGCGAGCGGGGCATCACGATCCACGCCAAGGACACCTCGATCGAGTTCGAGGGCGTGCGCATCCACCTGGTGGACACGCCCGGCCACGCCGACTTCGGCGGCGAGGTCGAGCGGGTGCTCGGGATGGTCGACGCGGCCCTGCTGCTGGTCGACGCGGTGGACGGCGTGATGCCGCAGACGCGCTTCGTGGTGGGCAAGGCCCTCGCGCACGGCCTGCGCGTGCTGCTGGTGGTGAACAAGGTCGATCGTCCCGAGCAGCGCGCGAACCAGGTGGTCGACGAGGTCTTCGACCTGCTCGTCGATCTCGGCGCGAGCGACCGCCAGCTCGAGTTCCCGGTGATCTTCGCCTCGGCGAAGGAAGGCACCGCCGTGCGCGTGCTCGAGGAGCCCCGCCGCGACCTGCGGCCGCTGCTGGAGGCGATGCTCGAATACTCGCCGGCCCCGGAGGTGGATCTCGAGGCTCCACTTCAATTTCAGGCCGTGACGCTCGGTTGGGACGACTACGTCGGGCGCCTGGTGATCGGGCGCGTGGCCCGCGGCCGGCTGGTACGAGGTGCGACGGTTGCGCGGATCGCGTCTACGGGACAGCTCGAGCCCTTCCGCGTCACCAAACTTTTTGGCTCGCGCGGGCTGCGCCGGGTCGATCTCGACGCCGCCGGCGCCGGCGAGCTGGCGGTGATCGCGGGGGTCGACTCGATCGAGATTGGCGACACCATCTGCGACCTCCAGACGCCCGAAGCGCTGCCGCGCATCCACGTGGATCCGCCCACCATTAGGGTCCGCTTCACCGTGAACACCTCGCCCTTCTGCGGCCGCGAGGGCCGCTTCGTGACCAGTCGCCAGATCGGCGATCGGCTGCGCCGCGAGGCGCTCGGCAACGTCTCGATAAGGATCGAGGGGACGGACGCGGCCGATACGTTCGAGGTCGCCGGCCGCGGCGAGCTCCAGATCGCGATCCTGATCGAGACGATGCGGCGCGAGGGCTTTGAATTCGCGGTGTCGCGGCCCGAGGTGATCCGGCGCGAGATCGACGGCGTCCTCTCCGAGCCCGTCGAGGACGTCGTGGTCGAGATCCCCGAGCGCTGCGCGGGGTCGGTGATGGAGAGGCTCTCGGGGCGCAAGGGCCGCATGCTCTCGATGGAGCAGCGCGACGGCAGGGTGCGTCTGTGCTTCGTGGTCCCGAGCCGGGGCTTGTTCGGCTATCGCGGGGAGTTCCTGACGGACACGCGCGGCGAGGGCGTGCTGCACCGGACCGTGCGCGGCTACGAGCCGCTCGCGGGCGAGCTGCCGCGGCGCGGCCTGGGCGCGGTGGTGGTGAGCGAGGCCGGCAGGACCACCGCCTACAGCCTCTTCAAGATCCAGGAGCGCTCGACGCTGTTCGTCGGCGCGGGCGTCCCCGTCTACGAGGGGCAGGTGATCGGCGAGAACCGCCGCGCGAACGACATGAACGTGAACGCGGTGCGCGCCAAGAAGCTCACCAACATAAGGGCCGCCGGGAAGGACGAAGCCACCATTTTGACGCCGGCCCGCGAGGTCGCGATCGAGTGGGCGCTCGAGTGGCTGGAGGACGACGAGCTGCTGGAAGTGACGCCGGAGTCCCTGCGCCTGCGCAAGCGCGTGCTGTCGGCAAGCTTTCGGAAGCACTGAGGAGGAGACACCGTGGAAGATCGCAATCAGCTCTACATCGGCGGCCGGTTCGTGGATTCGGATGCGAAAAACCGGATTGACGTGATCTCGCCCAACACCGAGCAGGTGATCGGGCGCGTCCCCGACGCCACCCCCGCCGACGTGGACCGCGCGGTGGCTGCCGCCCGCGAGGCCTTCGACCACGGCCCCTTCCCGGGGTGGAGCCCGGAAGAGCGGGCCGCGGGAATCACGCGACTCTCCGAAGCGCTCAAGAAGCGCGGCCAGGAGATCGCGAAGACGATCTCCTCCGAGAACGGCTGCCCGATCGCGATGTCGTTCGGCACCCAGGTGTTCTCCTCGGCCATGGTGCTCGACGTCTATGCCGACATCGCGAAGAGCTTCCCGTTCGAAGAAAAACGCAAGGGTGCCATGGGGCAGACGGTCCACGTGCGGCGGGCGCCGGTCGGCGTCTGCGCCGCCATCGTGCCCTGGAACGTGCCGCTCTACGTGATGTCGATGAAGCTCGGCCCCGCGCTCGCCGCGGGCTGTAGCGTGGTGGTGAAGGCGGCGCCCGAGACGGCGCTCGACCCCTACGGGCTGATGGAGGCGATCCAGGACGCCGGCCTTCCGCCCGGCGTGATCAACGTGCTGACGGCGGGACGGGAGACCAGCGAGCACCTGGTCAAACACCCGGGCGTCGACAAGGTGAGCTTCACCGGCAGCACGGCGACCGGCTCCCGGATCGGCGCCCTCTGCGGCGAGCGGATCAAGCGCTGCACGCTCGAGCTCGGGGGCAAGAGCGCGGGCATCGTGCTGGAGGACGTGGACCTCGCGGCCGCGGTGCCGCAAATGTTGGGCGCGGGGCTGCTCAACAACGGCCAGGCCTGCGCCGCGCAGACGCGCTTCCTGGCGCCGCGCAAGCGCTACCAGGAAGTCGTGGAGGCGATGGCGGCCGGCATGCGCACCATGAAGGTCGGGGACTCGCTCGACCCGGCCACCCAGATCGGCCCGGTGGTGGCCCGGCGCCAGCGCGACAAGATCCTCGGCTACCTCCAGGCCGGGAAGGCCGCGGGCGCCAAGCTCGCCTGCGGCGGCGGCGCGCCAAAGGGCCAGGACCGGGGCTGGTTCATCGACCCCACGCTCTTCTACGACGTGAACAACCAGATGACGATCGCGCGCGAGGAGATCTTCGGGCCCGTGCTGGTGGTGATCCCGTACGACGGCGAGGAGGAGGCGATCGCGATCGCCAACGACTCCGAGTTTGGACTAGGCGGCGGCGTCTGGTGCGGCGACAACGCGCACGGCGTCGAGGTGGCGCGGCGGATCCGCAGCGGCGCGATCACCGTGAACACCGGGATGCTGCTGGACTTCCGGAGCCCCTTCGGCGGCTTCAAGAAGAGCGGCATCGGCCGCGAGCTCGGCCCGGAGGGTCTGGCTCCCTATACGGAGTACCAGTCGATCATCCTGCCGATGGGCGCCTGAGGCCATTCCGAAGGGGCCATGAGCGGCGAGTTCGCTCCCGATCGACCGGAGTTCTTCCTCGGCGACCCGCACACGGTCTTCCGGCGCCTGCGCCACGAGGATCCCCTCCCCTGGTACCCGGGATCGGGGGGAGCCTGGTGCCTGCTCAAGCACGCCGACATCGTCACGGTGTCGCGCGATCCGGGGCGCTTCACCTCGACGCGCGGCATCCAGATCGGGATGAGCGACCCCGCCGGGCGGCCGGCGTTCGTCCCGCCGACCATCCTGGAAATGGACCCGCCGGATCACAACCGCTACCGCAAGCTCGTGATCCGGGCCTTCACGCCGGGAGCCGCCCTGGAGCTCGAGACGATGGTGCGGCAGATCGCCCGCGAGTGTCTGGAGGCGGTCGAGCCGGGCGTGAAAATCGATCTGGTCGACGCGCTCGCGGTTCCGCTGCCGATGTATGTGATCGCCGAGATGCTCGGGGTTCCCCGCAGCGACCGGGCGGACTTCAAGCGCTGGTCCGACTCCATGATCGAGGCGGGCGGCGGCGGACGCAGCCCCGCCACCGACGCCTCGCTCGGCGAGATGCTCGGCTACTTCCAGCGATTCCTCGGCGAGCGCCGGCGCGCCCCCAAGGACGACCTGGTCTCGACGTTGGCCGGCGCCGAGATCGAAGGCGTCCGGCTCAGCGATCCCGAGATCCTGATGTTCTGCGTGACGCTGCTCGCCGCCGGCAACGAGACCACGCGCAATCTGATCTCCGGCGGCTCGCTGCTCTTGATGCGAAACCCCGACCAGAAGCGGCGGCTGGTCGAGGAGCCGGACCTGCTCCCGAATGCGGTGGAGGAGATGCTGCGCTGGTGGACTCCCGTCCAGAGCTTCACGCGCACCGCGGCGCGCGACACCGAGCTGCGTGAGCGCAGGATCTCCGAGGGAGAGGTGCTGCTGCTGCTCTACGCCTCGGCCAACCGCGACGAGGAGGTCTGGGGCGAGCAGGCCGAGCGCTTCGACGTCGGCCGCGATCATTCCCGCCTGCGCCACCTGGCCTTCGGCTTCGGCGAGCACCTGTGCCTGGGGGCTCCGCTCGCGCGCCTGGAGGCGCGCGTGCTGTTCGAGGAGCTGCTGGCGCGCTTCCCGGGCTTCGAGCTGGCGGGGGAGCCCGAGCTGCTCTGGTCGCGGCTGATGCACGGCGTCGAGCGCCTGCCGGTGGTGTTCCGGGAATGAGTCCGCGGCGCTTTCCGGATCGGGTCGTCTTTCTGACCGGCGCCGCGTCCGGCATCGGCCGGGCCACCGCGATCCGTCTGGCCTCCGAAGGCGCCCGGATCTTCGCCTGCGACGTCGACAAATCCGGACTTGACGAGACCATCGCTGTCATCACCGAAGCCGGAGGCGCGGCCGCCGGGTACCCGCTCGATGTCTCCGATCCCGCCGCCTGCCGGGACGCCGTGGCGGCCGCGGTTGCGCGCTTCAACAAGCTTGACGTGCTGTGCAACATCGCGGGCGTGATGTGCTGGGGGCATGCCACGGAGATCTCCGAAGCCGAATGGAGCCGGGTGGTCGCGGTGAACCTCTCCGGCGTGTTCCATCTCTGCCAGGCGGCCATCCCGCACCTGCTGGAGACACGCGGGGTGATCGTCAACATGGCGTCGGCCGCGGGCCTGAAGGGGCAGGCCTACACGCTGCCCTACTCGGTGACCAAGGCGGCGGTGGTGTCGCTCACCCAATGTCTTGCGCTGGAGTACGGCAAGCGCGGACTGCGCGCGGTGGCGGTGGCGCCGGGGGGAGTCAAGACGGCGCTCACGGCGCAGACGAAGTTTCCGGAAGGCGCCGACATGACGCTGATCCACAAGATGATGCCGCTGGTGCCGCTCGCGGAGCCGGAGGAGATCGCGGCGGCGGTCGCCTATCTCGCCTCGGACGAAGCGCGCTACGTGAACGGCGCGGTGCTCGCGATCGACGGAGCGCAGACCGCCGGCTGACGGGGCCGGGCCCCGCAGGGCCTCGATTCTTAGACCAACCCCTATCCGACATTCCAGTCGCCAGGGGGGATGCGGCGGTGGGGGGGGAGCGGCGCAAGGCGTAGCAACCGGAAGGGGAGTGAAGAGGGGGGTGGGGGGGCGTGGGGGAGGAGCGGCGCCGCTCCCCCCCACTTTCAAAGGAGCGAGCGTGCCTGACGAGCTGGCCGGCCGCGTCCCGCCGGGCCAGGCGCTGACCACGAAGTGGCCCGTGCTCAGCTACGGGCTCACGCCGCGCTTCGACGCCGAGAAATGGCGGTTCCGCTGCTTCGGACTGGTCGAGGACGAAGTGAGCTGGACGTGGGACGAGTTCCGCGCGCTCCCCCGGGCGGAGGTCGTGTGCGACATCCACTGTGTCACCCGCTGGTCCCGCCTGGACAACCGCTTCGAGGGCGTGCCCATGCGGGAGATCGTCAAGCGCGTGCGCCTGCGTCCCGAGGCGAAGTACGTGCTGATCCACGCCGATCCCGACTACACCACGAACCTGCCGCTCCCGGACCTGCTGGACGACGACGTCCTCCTCGCCCTGAAGCACGATGGCGAGGACCTCACCCCCGATCACGGCGGGCCGCTGCGTCTGGTGGTGCCCAAGCTCTACTTCTGGAAGAGCGCCAAGTGGCTCCGCGGCTTCGAGTTCCTCGACGTGAACCCGCCGGGCTTCTGGGAGGTCAACGGCTACCACATGCGCGCCGACCCCTGGAAGGAGGAGCGGTACTCGGACCAGGAGACCCGCGCGATGCAGACGATGCGGGCGGAGGCGGCGCGGAAGCTGCGCGGGCGGTAGCGCGGAGCCCCGTCAGGCTCCGAGGAAGTCGCGCACCGCGCGGGAGAACGCCGCGGGCTGATCCCCGGGCACGGTGTGGCCGGCGCCCGCCACCTCCACGAGCCGCCCGTCCGGCAGGGTCTGCAGCATCCGCTTGGCGATCTCCGGCGAGAGGATGTCGCTCTCCACCCCGCGCACGAGCAGGGTGGGGCACGCGATGCGCCCGAGCGGCCCCCAGAGGTCCGTGTCGTCCCGACGGCCGCCCGCCCGCATCATCTCGCGCAGGGCGCGGTCGTACTTCCAGGCCAGTGAGCCGTCGGGCAGCCGCTTGAGCCCGTGGGTCACGCGGTGGCGCAGCTCGGCCTCGTCGTAGAGGGGGTTGGCGCGGCGGACGTACTCCATGGCCTGCTCGACCGACTCGAGGCGCTCCGCCGCCCCCGCCATCATGCCGCGGATGCGCTGCAGGCCCGGCAGGTGGATCTCCGGGCCGATGTCCACGATCACCAGCCGCTCCACGCGGCGCGGCTCGCTCCCCGCGAAGGCGATGGCCACGCGGCCGCCCATGGACAGCCCGAGCAGGGTGAAGGTGCCCAGGCCGAGCGCGCCGGCGAAGGCCCCGAGGTCGCGCGCCATCGTGGCCACCGTGTAGTCGGCGTCGGGCGCGGCCTGGCTGTCGCCGTGGCCCCGCTGGTCCAGCGCGATCACGCGGAAGCCATGGGCGAGGTCCGGCGCGAACCGGTCCCAGGTGCGGGCGTGACCGGTGATGCCGTGGAGCAGCACGAGGGGCTGGCCGCCGGGGCGGCCCCACTCGACGTAGTGGAAGGCGAGGCCGGCGAGGGTGACGTTCGCGTCGCGAAGTTCGGTGGTCGTGCTCATGGCTCCGGAGTCTATGCCCCGGCCCGGGCGCCGTCAACCGCGAGCGGCCGTCTTGTGACGGCTCACCTTGCCAGGGCGCGGGGGGAGACGGTAGAGTCGTCGTCGACGGCACCCACACCCGGAGGGAGTCATGGCCACTCACGCGATCACCGACCTTGCCATCGTGCTCAGGCCCGAGGACGACGTTGCCATCGCCAAGCGGGAGATCGCCGCGGGCGCCGTGCTGGAGGACGCGGGCGGCCGTATCGGACACGCCCGGCCACGACCCGGTGTCCATCACGGGGCTGGTGGCGGGGGGCTGCAACGTGATCTGCTTCACCACCGGGCGCGGCTCCGTGTTCGGCTGCAAGCCCGTGCCCTCCATCAAGCTCGCGACCAACTCGCTCATGTACCGGCACATGCAGGAGGACATGGACGTCAACTGCGGCGTGATCCTCGAGGGGACGCCGCTGCCCGAGGTGGGCCGTCAGATCTTCGAGGAGGTCGTCGCGGTAGCGTCCGGCAAGCGCTCGAAGAGCGAGCTGTCCGGGGTGGGGGAGGAGGAGTTCGCCCCGTGGATCATCGGGCCGGTCCTGTAGTGCGAGCTGAGCCGCGTCGAGCGGCGAGGCGAGCGAATATGGAAGAGCTGTGGAAACGTCCGTGACGAATTCCTGGAACCGTCGTGACGAATTCCTGGAACCGTCCGTGAAGCGGAAGGAGCAGGGAAGAACTCGGCGAAGAA
>Ga0184637_10000148_pt1 | contig 49039 bp, 43 predicted proteins | sample PLM3_127_b2_FD_133143 | JGI IMG/M metagenome (GOLD analysis project Ga0184637, IMG submission 133143) | Groundwater sediment microbial communities from an aquifer in East River, Colorado, USA - PLM3_127_b2 | ecosystem: Environmental > Terrestrial > Soil > Riparian zone | place: USA: East River...
CCGAGATCCGCTTCTTCCCCGGCCCCTCGTTCGATGCGCTCGAGGATCTTGTGCATCCAGCCGGTGCCCTCGCGGCACTGGGTGCACTGGCCGCAGGATTCGTCGCGGAAGAAGTACGAGATCACGCAGGCGACCCGGACCATGCAGGTGGTCTCGTCCATCACCATGATCCCGCCGGTGCCGAGCATGGTCTTTCGCTCTTTCAGGAACTCGTTCGCCATCGGCACATCGAGCTGGCCCGCCGGCAGGATCGGCATCGACATGCCGCCTGGGATCACGCCTTTGAGCTTGCGCCCGCCCGGGACGCCGCCCGCGTGCTCGAAGACGATCTCGTCGAGCCGCGTGCCGAGCGGGAGCTCGTAGAGGCCCGGGCGCGCCACATGGCCCGACACACCGAAGATGGTGGTCCCGGGGCTCTTCTCGGTGCCGAAAGTGCGGAACCACTCGGCCCCCTTCCCGACGATGTGCGGCACGTGCGAGAAGGTCTCCACGTTGTTCACCGTGGTGGGCATGCCGAAGGCGCCGAACTGCGCCGGAAACGGGGGCTTCTTGCGCGGCTGACCCTTCTTGCCCTCGAGCGACTCGAGCAGCCCGGTCTCCTCGCCGCAGATGTACGCGCCCGCACCGCGCTGCACGACCACGTCGTGGGCGAAGCCGCTCTTCATGACATTCTTGCCCAGGTAGCCCTTGGCGTAGGCCTCCGCGACCGCGCGCTCGACCTGATCGGCGGGAAACGCGTACTCGCCGCGGATGTAGATGAAGGTCTTGGAGGCGCCGGTGGCATAGGCGGCGATCAGGATGCCCTCGAGCATCAGGTGCGGCCCGCGCTCCATCAGGAGCCGGTCCTTGAAGGAGCCCGGTTCGGATTCGTCCGCGTTGCAGACCAGGAACTTCGGCTTGTCGGTGGTCTTCGGCATGAACGACCACTTGAGGCCGGTGCCGAAGCCGGCGCCGCCGCGGCCCTGGAGGCCCGAGCTCTTCACCAGCTCGATGACGGCTTCGGGTGTCATCTCGCCGAGCGCCTTGCGCGCCGCCTGGTAGCCGCCGCGCTTGACGTAGCCTTCGAGCGTGCCGAAGGCATCGTCGGCGAAATGCTCCGTCAGGTAGCCTCTGACTTGGGGCGCCTTGAGCACGGCCGCGTCCTCAGTCCAGCGCGTCGAGGATGCGCTTGGCCCGCTCGACGTCGAGATCTTCGTGATACTCGTGATCGACGCGCATCATGGGAGCGTAGGCGCAGGCGCCGAGGCACTCTTCAAAGCCCAACCGGATGCGGCCGTCAGCCGTGGCTTCCCCGGCCCGCACGCCCAGGTGCGCCTCGAGCCGGTGCAGCAGATCGCGCGCGCCGCGCAGCGAGCAGGGCAGGTTGGTGCAGACGCGCACCTGATGCCGGGGCTGCTTTGTATCATGGAACATGTTGTAGAAGCTGACGACCTCCATCACCTCGAAGGGACGGATCTCGAAAATCTGGGCGAGCTCCTGGGCGGACTCGGGCGACACGAACCCGTGCTCGGCGTGCACGATGTGGAGCGCGGGCAGGAGCGCCCCGCGCGGCTTCGGATACTTCGCGATCTCGAGAGCGATCTGCTCGCGGGAGGCCGCCGAGATCACCATTCGAGGCCGCCCTTCATCCATTCGTAGACGAGGCCCACGGCGAGGGGGATGGTGAAGACGAACATCGCGGCGTAGCCGAACCACCCGAGCTCGCCGAAGACCGCCCCCCACGGGTAGAAAAAGATTGCCTCGACGTCGAAGACCACGAACAGGATCGCCACCAGGTAGAACTTCACGGCGTAGCGCTGGTGCGGCGAGACGATCGGCTTCTCGCCGCACTCGAACGGCTCGTTCTTTTCGGGGAACTCGCGGCGCGGGCCGGCGAGCATGTGGATGCCGCGCATGGCGACCACCACGACCAGTGCGACGGCGAGGATCACCAATACGCCGGCGTACTCGGCGAGCATGGCGTCCTTCCTCCACGTTTTTGCCGAAAGAGTTTGCCGCAGGTGCCGCGCGTCGTGCTCGAATCGCACGGAAGCGCCCGAAGCGCCAGCGAAAAACCGCGGCGAGAGTAACGGCGGGCCCCGGGGGCGTCAAGAAACCGCGCGACGAGAGACGGTGTTTTGCCGATATACTCGGCGCGTGCCGATTCCCGTCGCTGTGCTCGGAGCCGGTAGCTTCGGAACCTGCCTCGCCATGCTCTGCGCGCGGGAGCACGATGTCACGATCTGGTCGCGGGATCCCGCGCTCGCCGACGCCATCAATTGCGAGCATCGCAACCCCAAGTACCTCTCCCACGTCGCGATTCCCGCGCACGTGCGGGCGACCTCCGACCTGGAGGAGGCGCTCGACGGTCGCGAGCTGGTGATCCTCTCCGTCCCCAGTCACGGCGTGCGCGACGTGATCCGCCGGGCGGCCCCGCTGATCCCGCCCGGCGCGATCCTCGTCTCCACGGTGAAGGGGATCGAGCTGGGGACCTGGAAGCGCATCGACCAGGTGCTCGAGGAGCTGCTCGATTCCGAGCACCACCCGCGGCTCGCCTTCCTCTCGGGCCCATCCTTCGCCCGCGAGATCGCGGACGGACGCCCGACGGCGGTCACGGTCGCCTGCCGCGAGGAGGCCTACGCCATCTCGGTCCAGGAGTCGCTCTCCTGCCCGTGGTTCCGCTGCTACACCAGCACCGACGTGATCGGGGTCGAGCTGGGGGGAGCCCTGAAGAACGTGGTCGCGATCGCGGTCGGGATCTGCGACGGCCTCGAGCTCGGGCTGAATGCGCGGGCCGGCGTGATGACGCGCGGTCTGCACGAGATCAGCAAGCTCGGCGTGAAGATGGGGGCGGATCCGATCACCTTCCTGGGGCTCGCAGGGATGGGCGATCTGGTGCTCACCTGCACGGGAGACCTCTCGCGCAACCGCCGCGTCGGTCTCGAGCTCGGCCGGGGCCGCAAGCTCGCGGAGATCGTGTCGGGAATGAACGAAGTGGCCGAGGGGGTGCGCACCACCCATGCGGCCTGTGCGCTCGCCGACCTGCACGGCGTCGAGATGCCGATCGCCCAGAGCGTGCGGTCGCTGCTCGAGGGCGAGGTGGGCCCGAAGGAAGGCGTGGAGCTCCTGCTCCGCCGCCAGCTTCGCAGCGAGAGCGAATAGAGAACAGGTTCGCATTCTGCCTGGATTGACAGCTCGCTGCGGCCTAGGATAAGCTGAAATCGAATTTCGTTTTCAAATAAGGCCAGATAGCGAGCGTCAGATGAGTCGAGCCGAAGCCCCCACACCCACCGCCAGCGGCGCGGTTCCCCTGGCGAGCCTTGGCCCCGGTGCTTGCGGGCTGGTCGAATCCGTCGACTCGAGCACCCCGGTCGGCCGCCGGCTGGCGGACCTCGGCTTCCTGCCCAGAACCCAGGTCCGTGTCCTGCGCCGCGCCCCGCTCGGCGATCCGATCGAGTACGAGCTGCGCGGCTATCGCCTCTGCATGCGACGCGCCGAGGCCGCCCGGGTGCTCGTCGTTCCGGTCGATCCCCGGACACCGCCCTCCCCGTGAGCGAAGCCAGCCTCGGCCCGGGGCTGCTGCGGCTGGGGCTGATCGGCAGCCCGAACTCCGGCAAGACCACCATCTTCAACGCGCTCACGGGCCTGCGCGCGAAGGTGGGCAATTACCCGGGAGTGACGGTCGAGCGCCGCGAAGGCGAGCTGGAGATCGACGGTCGCCGCGTTCGGGTGATCGATCTCCCGGGTACGTATAGCCTGACGCCGATCAGCCCAGACGAGGCGGTGGTGGGCCGCGTGATCGCGGGTGAGCTGGGCCCGGCGCCCGACGCGCTGCTGCTGGTCGCCGACGCCTGCACGCTCGACCGCTCGCTGCTGATGATCGCCCAGGTGCTGCGCCGCGGCGTCCCCACCTGCCTGGTTCTAACGATGACCGACGAGCTGCACGCCCGCGGCGGCGTGCTCGACCTGGCCTGCCTCGAACGCGCGCTCGGCATTCCCGTACGCGGCGTGGTGGGGCACCGCGGCCTCGGACTCGCCGCGCTGCGCCCGCTGCTCGCGCACCCGGAGTCCTGGAGCCGTCCGCACCTGCTGCCGCCGGAGCCGGCGGAAGAGCGCGCGGGCTGGGCGGCGTCGGTGCTCGCGAGCGCCCTCACCCGCCGGCCGGGGCCCAGCCGCAGCAGCGAGGCGATCGACCGGGTCGTGCTGCACCCGCTGGCGGGGACGCTGCTCTTCGGGACGGTGATGGTGGTCTTCTTCCAGTTGATTTTCGCCTGGGCGGTGCCCGCCATGAATGCGATCGACGCCGGCGTCGGCTGGGCCGGGGGCTTTGTTCACGCGGCGCTCCCGCCCGGCCTGCTGGCGGACTTTCTGGCCGACGCCCTGATCGCGGGCGTCGGCTCCGTGATCGTCTTCCTGCCGCAGATCGTGCTGCTCTTCACGCTGCTCTGCCTGCTGGAAGACGTCGGTTACATGGCGCGCGCCGCCTTCCTGATCGATCGCGTGATGGGACGCATCGGTCTCGAAGGACGCTCCTTCGTGTCGCTGCTCTCCTCCTACGCCTGCGCGGTGCCGGGCATCATGGCGACGCGCACGATCCCCTCGCCGCGCCATCGGCTGCTCACGATCCTGGTCGCGCCGCTGATGACCTGCTCCGCGCGGCTACCCGTCTATGCGCTGCTGATCGCCGCCTTCGTCCCGCCGGTGGCGGTGGCGGGGCCGCTCCGGCTCCAGGGACTGGTCCTGCTCGGCCTCTACCTGCTGGGCGCGCTCTCGGCCCTCGCGGTGGCGGCGGTGTTCGGACGCACCCTGATGCGCGGCGAGTCACTTCCGTTCTACATGGAGCTCCCCCCCTATCGCTGGCCCACCGCGAAGCTCGTAGTGACGCAGGTATGGGGCAGCGCGCGGGCCTTCCTGCGCCGCGCCGGCACCGTGATCCTCACGGTGTCGATCGTGCTCTGGTGCCTGCTCACGTTCCCGCGCACCCCGGCGCCCCCCGGCGCGACGGCCGCCGAGGCGCGCCGTCATTCCCTCGAGCACAGTCTCGCCGGGCGTACCGGCCGCGCGCTCGAGCCCTGGCTCGCGCCGCTCGGCTTCGACTGGAAGATCGGCGTCGGGTTGCTCGCGAGCCTCGCCGCGCGAGAGGTGATCGTCGCGACGCTGGCGCAGATCTACGCCGCGACCGACGACGAGACTTCGCTGCGCGATGCGCTGCGCCGCGACGCCGACCCACGGACCGGGCGGCGGATCTACACGCCGGCGACGGTGGCGTCGCTGCTGGTCTTCTTCGTGTTCGCGTTGCAGTGCATGTCGACCATCGCCGTGATGAAGCGCGAGACGAACAGCTGGCGGTGGCCGGCCTTCGCCTTCGGCTATCTTCTCGCCCTCGCCTATGCGGCGAGCTTCGCGACCCACCGGCTGGTCACGGCCCTCGGCGGAGGCCCATGAAGCGCGCGCTGCTGATCACCGTGATCGCGACGCTCCTCGCGACCGGTTGCATCACAAGGTCCGTGAAGGAGCCGGTCTTCGAGCAGGGTCAGACCAGCGTGATCCTGCGCAGTCAGCGCAAGGGGGGCGAGACGCTCCCGAAGGGCTACGGGCATCCGCTCGCGATCTCCGCCGCCCGGATGGCGCACATCCTCTCGCGCATCGACCTCCGCAGCGGCGAGGGCGACGCGGAGCGCCAGGCCGCGATCCCGCTGGACTCGCTCTACGTGATCGCCGAAGGCATGTCCAAGGCGCTCGGCAAGGCGGATCCGGATCAGGAAGTCGTGGTGATGTCGGTGCGACGCGCCAAGCACTGGGGGGTCTTCGACCGCAACTATCTCACCAGCCTGCTCGCCTACGTGAAGGACGACCTGATCTACGTCCAGATCGCACGTGCGGACTGGGAGATCCCGGCCAACCTGAGAACCGAGCTCCCCGAGCCGCGCGCCGACGAGCAGGTGATGAAGTTCCGTCTGGTGGCGTCCGAGGGCATGACACTGGTGACTTCGCAGTCCGTCGCCGTCACCTGGCGCGACCCGATCTTCCGGCGCCCGACGCGCACGCGCATCCTGCCGAGCGGCAAGGTCGTGCGGCGCGAGATCCTGATGGAGACCCCCGAGGACACCCCGGCCCCGCCGATCTCGACCGAGGTGCTGCCCGGCAATCTCTCCCCCGACACGCTGCGCAAGCTCGCGGATCTCGAGGAGCAGAAGAGCCGCGGGGAGGTCACCCAGACCCAATACACCGTGATGCGAGCGACCATCCTGCGGGCGGATCCATCCTTCAGCGAGTAAGCTCGGCCCCCCGGAGCCTGCGTGATCTTCCTGCTGCTCGAGATCCTCGCCGTCGCGGGGCTGGCGCTAGTGGCGCAGCGGCTGGTGCCGCAGCCTTGGCGCGGGCGATTGCTCAACGCCCTCAAGCTCTGGCTCACGGTCCGCGTCTTCTGGCTCCTGCTCACCCATCCCGTGAAGGTCGAAGACGGCTCGAAGGTGGTGGCCTACCGGCTGGTGCTCGAAACGCTCGCCGGCCTGGACCAACGCACCTTCTGGAGCTTCTGCGCGCTGGCAGCCGGCATCAAGTTCGTCGGCATCCTGGCGTCGATGTATCGCTGGACGATCCTGCTGCGCGGCCAGGGCATCGATCTGCCGTTCCGGCACATCTTCGGGTCGTTCCTGATCGGCCGCTTCATCGGAACCTTCCTGCCGAGCACGCTCGGGCTCGACGGCTACACGCTCTACGACGCGGCGCGATTCAGCGGGCGTACCGTCGAGGTGACGGCCGCGAAGTTCCTCGAGAAGGTGATCGGCCCGATCGGCATCTTCCTCTCGTTCCTGGTGGCGCTGCCGTTCGGCATGAACCTCTTGTATGAGCACAGCGAGATCTTCTCGACGCGCGGCGCTGCCAACGCTGCCGCCATTGTGAGCGCGGCCGTCTCGCTCGCGATCGTCGGCGCGCTGCTCGCGCTGCTCTGGTTCCCGGGCATCGTGCAGTGGGGAATCGAGCACCTGCCTCTGCCGGGCAAGGCGCGCCTCGCGGGCATCGTCGCGCGCGTCTCGCGCGCAGCCGGCGCGTACAAGCACCACAAGTCGATCCTGCTGCAGGCGCTCGCGCTCTCGTTCGTCGTCCACTTCACGACGGCCGCCATGTACTACTTCACGGCGCTCGCGATCGGCGCCGTCGGCGCGCAGTTCTGGCCCGTGGTGCTCGGCTCCACCGTACAGATCCTGGCGACGGTGCTTTCGCCCATCACGATTGCAGGCGAGGGAATCCGCGAGCTCGCGCAGCTGCTGATGCTGCAACACATGATCGGCGCGGGCGCGGCCGTGATCTCGGCGGCGCTCGGCTTCTGGGCGGCGGAGGGCTTGACGCTCTTCGGCGCCATCTTCTGGTGGATCCGCTCGCCGACGTACACCCCGGCCTACTGCCTCGTGGATGGCCAGCAGGTGGATTACGCGCAGGCGGCGAAGGCGGCGGTCTCGCTCGAGCCGGAAGGCGAGCGGGCGAGCCGCCTGGCAGCGGCGGCCGCGCCGCCGCTGCCGCTCGCGCAGCGCGTTCGCCTGTGCGCCGGCCTCGGGCTCGGCAGCGGCGTGGTCGCGGGCATCCTGATCGCTGCCGGCGAGTCGTTCGTGATCGCGCGGGGAGGGCTCGGGGCCGATGCGCAGGTGCTCTGGTACGCCCCGCTCGCGTACGCCGCCGTGCTCGGCGGGCTCGGGCTCGCGGGCGGCGCGCTGCTCGCGGTGCTCCCGATGTCCGAAGCCGAGGCGCGGGGCTGGACGCCGTCGCTCGTGTGGCTCGCGACACTGGTCCCGGTCGGGCTCGCGATCACGCTCTTCCGCCTGCGCCGCGACGTCTATCTCGAGCAGATGCCGCCGCTGCCCGTGCTGGCCGCGCTGCTCGGCGCCGCGGGCGTGCTGGCGCTCGCGCTCTTCCTGCTCGGCCCTCGCCTGTTCCGCGGGAGGATCGGCGCGATCGTGCGGCCGCTTCCCGCGCTGGTCGTGCTCGCCGCCCTGGCGGTCGCCGGCGCGCTCGCGGGCCGCGTGCTGGTGCCGGCTCGAGCCGAACGCCCGCCGCACCCGGCAATTCCAGAGGCGCTCGCGAAGCGCCCGAACATCATCCTGGTGATGGTCGACACGCTGCGCGCCGACCACTTGTCGTGCTACGGCTCGCCCGAGGTCGAGACTCCGGCGCTGTGCAGCCTCGCCGCGGACGGCGGGACGATCTTCGACGGCTTCTCGCACGCCTCCTGGACCAAGCCCGCGACGGCGTCGCTGCTGACGTCACTGCTGCCCTCGGCGCACGGCGCGGTCGCGAAGACGTCGGTGCTGCCGGCGGAGGTCGAGCTGCTGGCGGAGGCGATGCGGCGGGGCGGCTACGCGACGGGCGGCATCGCTTCGAACATCAATCTGGCGGCCAGCTTCGGCTTCGACCAGGGCTACGACGAGTACCACTACCTGGCTCCGGACTACCTGGCCGGCGCGAAGGAATCCTCCTCCAAGCTGATCCTCTACCATATCGGGCGCAGCGTCTGGTTCAAGCTGCGCCCGGGTCTGCGGGTCGGCGATTTCTACCAGGATGCCGCGACCGTCAACATCGTCGCGTTCGACTTCCTCGAACGTCACCGCGCGGCGCGCTTCTTCCTGTTCCTGCACTACATGGACCCGCACGATCCGTACTTCGAGCACCCTTACACGGGCAAGGCCATCGCCCGCGTCGCGAACCCGAACCCGAGCCCCGCGCTCGCCGCCGAGATGCAGCGGCTCTACACGGGCGAGGTGCGCTACCTCGATCAGCACTTCGCGCAGCTGCTGGCGAAGCTACGCGAGCTCGGCCTGTACGAGGGCAGCTTGATCGCGCTGACCGCCGATCACGGCGAGGAGTTCCACGAGCACGGCGGCTTCTGGCACGGGCTCACCCTCTACGACGAGCAGATCTCCGTCCCGCTGCTGATCAAGTGGCCGAAAGCGGCGCCCAGTGCGCCGCCGTCCGCGCGCGGGCATCTCTCCCGCCTGATCGACGTGGCGCCGACCCTGCTCGCGCGCGCCGGCATCGCGCCCCCGGCGGCGATGCAGGGGATCGATCTCGCGACGCCCGTTTCCGAGCGCGCCGAGAAGGACCGCAGGGTGCTCGCCGAGGAGGACCACGAGGGCAACGTGCTGCGCGCGCTGCGCTCCCCGGAGTGGAAGCTGATCGAGGCAAATCCGGGGAATCCGCGCGGGCTGGCTCCCGAGGAGCTCTTCCAGGTGGCCGCGGATCCCCGCGAGACGCGCAACCTGATCGGCGAGCAGTCCGGCCGGGCCCAGGCGCTGCGGGTGCAGGCGGACGCCGAGCAGCAGCTCGCGCGCAGCCGCGCCGCCGGCGGCGGAGAAGCCGCGAAGCTCTCCGAGGCCCAGCAGGAAGCCCTGAGGGCGCTCGGCTACGCCGAATAGAGTGAGGCGTGAAGCGGCGGGAGCCGCCCCGCCCAGGGGACGGCCTGTTCGAGCTGCGCCGCGACCCGGAGTAGAAGCCCCTCGCCGCCCACGTCTGCCACGAGCTGCACGCCGATCGGCAGCCCGTCTCCGGTCTGGTGGAGCGGCAGCGAGATCGCCGGCTGGCCGCTGAGATTGAAGACCGACGTGAAGACACCGAACGGCAGCGCGTTCGCGTAGCCGGCGAGCGGATTCTCGGGCGTTCCAGCGAAGTGGCCGAGCGGCGGGGGCGGCGCCGCGCAGCTGGGGGTGAGCAACAGATCGAAGCCGCGCTGCCACCAGTCGGCGACGCGGCGCGCGTGAGCCTGGTTCGCCTCGATCGCCGCCAGATACTGCACGGCGCTGGTCGCGCGACCCAGTTCGGCTAGCGCCCAGGTGAGCGGCTCGACGTCGCCCTTCGCGATCGGCACGCCGATCTTTGCACTCCAGGCGTCGAGGGCGCGGGCCGTCGCGCACATCACGACCGTCACGAAGCCCCGCACGCCTTCGGTCTCGTCGAGGGCCGGGGGATGGGCCTCTTCCACGTGGTGCCCGAGCGCCTCCAGTTGGCTTGCCGCCGCCGACACGACGGCACGACAGTCCGCGTGCAGCGCGACGTCGCGCGGCGCGCGCAGCATGGCGCCGATGCGCAGCCGCCCGGGCGGGGCGCCCACCTCGCTCGCGAACGGGCGGGGCGGGGGCGGCGCCGAATAGGGATCACCCGCGCGCGCACCGCTCACGACGTCGAGCAGCGCGGCGGTGTCGCGCACGGAGCGCGTGACGAAGCCTTCGGCCGAGCAGCCGGCCCAGCGCTCCCCCAGACCCGGCCCGAAGGACGCCCGCCCGCGACTGGGCTTGAGCCCCACCAGGCCGCAGTGGCTGGCCGGAATCCGGATCGACCCGCCGCCGTCGCTGGCGTGCGCCGCCGGCACCAGCCCGGCGGCCACCGCCGCCGCGGAGCCGCCGCTGGAGCCGCCGCTGGAGTGCGTCGGCCTCCACGGGTTGCGCGTGGGGCCGTAGGCCTCGGGCTCCGTCGTTGGCAGCAGGCCCAGCTCGGGCGTGTTGGTGCGTCCGAGCGAGATCAGGCCCGCGAGCCGCAGGCGCTCCGCAAAATAAGACTCCCCCGGCTCGCGCCAGCAAGCCTGCTTGAGCACGCGCATGCCGCAGTGGACGGGGTCGCCGGCCAGGTGCGCGCCCAGATCCTTGAGCAGCATCGGCACGCCGCGGAAGGGGCCCGCGGGCAGGTCGGAGACAGCGGCCCACGCGCGCGCCCGGTCGAACTGGCGCGTGATCACGGAGCCGAGCTCCGGATCGAGCCTTTCGATGCGCGCGATGGCAGCGTCGACCAGCTCGAGCGGCTTCACCTCGCCGCGACGCACGAGCTCGGCCTGGGCGGTCGCGTCGAACAGCGCGGTGGGGTCGGCCATCGCGCCTATGCTACGGCGCGGCGGGGGGGCCGCCCAGCCTGAGTGAACTTCGCTTCGCCTGCGGCCGGCCTGAATGAACTCCGCTCGGCTGCGGCTCAAGGAGGCGGATAGACCGAATCAGCGGGCATCTTGCGTCCGAGTAGGGGCGTTCCGTCAACTCTCTCGGGCGGAGAGCGCCCAGGTCGGCTCGAGAAGGGGGCCGATGCGCGGATCATCCAGGTCGCCGAAGCTACCTTCTCGGCGTTATTCATTCCCACCTGGGGCCAAACCCTGGTCGTGGTGCTGACGATCTTCGGATTTCCCATTGCACTGATCTCGGCGTGGGCGTTTCAGATCACACCCGAGGGCGTGATATCCGATCTATCGTCGTCATCTTCCACAGAACTGGCGGAAGGCGACGATCGCAGCATCCGAGCAGCCAATGCGGGGAGTGTTTCCCTGCTCGTCAACTCGACTCAACCGAATGCGCGTTATCGGATTCTACCGAAAATGCAGATTATCCTTCCTAAGCGCTGCGTGGGTTGATTCTCTACCGCAGAGGGTAACACCCGCGTAGCTCCGCGAATCGCGCCCGGGTGGGTCTATTCCGGCGCTTCTTTGATTGGCTGGTGGATCCACCGCTGGGCGCGCTTGGCGCGATCGAGATTGGGGTGTTCTTTGACGATCTGATCGATGGTCGAAATCGCTTTGGCTCCGTCTCGATGCAGCCAATCCAAATGCGCATAGAGGATGTTGGTCGACAACTCGAAATACGGATCTTCGCCGAATCCCGCGGTCCCCTTCATGTTGGATTGACGCGGCGAGAGGAGCATGCCGAGAACTGCCGCAGCTCGATTCGGGTGCGGCGGAAGCACGCGATAACCGAGAAATTCCATCGGGAGTTTGTCCCAGGAGTTGATCGGCCCGTCTTCGATCTGGTATTCGCGACCGCTGCCTACCCAGAGCGCCGAAAGATGACTGGCGTCTGGCACGAACTCGGATTCGACCTTCTCGGCGATTCCCAGTTCTACCAGCTCTTCCCGCGTGAACCCGGGGCGACCACCGATGGGGCAGCGGGACCCGACCGTGATGAAGTAGAAGGGAGACTCGATGAAGATTTCGACCTCGGGAAAGACGTCCCGGAAGGTTCGCAGCATCAGTTCCGCTATTTCCTTCGACCCCGGCAGTGCCGGAAGAAACTGAATGAACAGCCCGCATTCGCTCAATCGGCCCAGTGAGTACTGGTAGAGTTCGCTCGAAAGAACCTTCGCGTTCCCGGAAAAGTGAATGTGTTGTTTCGCGTCGCTGATGATCAGGTCGTAGGTGTTTCGGGTGCTGAGCAAGAAGTTGACGGCATCGTCGACGTAGAGATGGGTACGAGGGTCCTCGAAAGCGGATGAATCCGCAAAATACGACGCTCCGCGAAGGGTAGCCGGATTGATCTCGACCGCGTCCAGGGTTTCGATCTGGTCGTATTGCGCGAGCGTCTTGAGCGTCGATCCCGAGGCCACGCCAAGGTTCAACGTTCGTCGGATTTCGCGATCGAGGTTCATCGGCAGATGGGCGAGCAGTTCCTGCTTGGCGTGGAACTGCGGATCCCACGCTTCGGAAGCAGCAATCACGACTCCGTCGATTGCCATCGCTTGTGCACCTTCGATGTCGGAGCGAGAGAAGACTTGAACACTTCCGACATGAGATTCTTCTTCGAATACGAGATCGATCTTACCCGCGGGGCCGCGCTTGATCGGCCACTCGAAGGAGAGCCTTGGGGGGAGAACCGAGATACCGAGGAAGACGACCGCTGTCGCGGCCACCGCGACGGCGCGCAGCCGGAGCCCCGGGGCGCGGTACAAGATGAGCGAACCCAATGCGACGTTCACGCAGGCTAGGAATTTGGTGCCGCCCACGGTTCCTAGCGTGGGAAGGATCCACATCGCGGCCAGAATCGCGCCGACGATACCGCCGAGGTTCGAGAGCAGGTAAGCGAACCCCACACGCGTGGAAAGAGAGCGAACGCTTCCGAGGAAGAGGCGGCTTGCGATCGGGAAAGCGAGCCCCATCCAGAACGTTGCCGGAAGCATGATGGCCAGCGCGGCCCCGAATCCAATCGCGATTCGGACGAACCACGAGTGATTCAAGACCTCCGTCGAAAGACCGCTGATTTGGTTGTTGAGGACTGGGGTGGCCAACACGACCTGTTCGACCGCGATCGCGAACAGAGCGAGAACCGCGACCGCGAACTGGCAAAAACCCAGGATCCACTCAGGGCGTGCGACGAGCAGCGCCCGCCGATAAAAGACGCCGCCGAGGCCTAGCCCGAGCAGGAAAATGACGAGCGAGGCAGACAATACATAGGTGCCAATGCCCATCACGTAGTGCAGCGCTCGAAACCACACGATCTCGTAGCCGATCGTCGCGAAGCCGGATCCGAACAGAACCAGCCCGGTGAGCCAGTAGGGAAGCCCGCTCGATAGACTCTCGTCTTTGATTTCGCTCTTACCGAGCGCTTCCGGGCTTCTGCGAGCCAGCGCCAGCGCCGCGGCGCCGACCGCGAGATTGATGGCGTTGGCGAACATCACGGAACCGTGCGAACCGAAGATCTCGATCAGCGCGAAACCCGCTGCGAAGGCTCCTACGGCGGCGCCTAGCGTGTTGAGGCCGTAGATCCAACCGAGGCGCCGCTCGACTTCGTCCACCGAGTGGATCAGCGATTGGCAGAGTGCCGGATACGTCGCTCCCATCAGCGCCGCCGGAACGATCAGCAGCGCAAAGGTCGTCGCGACGCGAAGGATGTCGGTTGCAACCCCCTGGTTGAGCGAGCCCGCGACGGCCGCAAACCACTCAGGTAGCAGGAGGAACAGAAGCGTGAACAGTGCCGTCGAGGCAGCGATGCCGAGTTCGAGCATCCCATAGGCTCGGAGTGGCACTGCGAAGCGGTCTCCCGCGCGGTGATAGAGCCAGGCGCCGATTCCCATCCCACCCAGGAATCCCGCCACTACTGCGCTTACGGCGAGTGTGGTGCTGCCGAACGCCAGCGAAAGCATTCGCGACCAAGCGACTTGATAGATGAGTGCAGCAATCCCAGAAAGAAAGGCCAGCACGTAGAGGAGCGGGGTCTGCATGGCTGGCGCGCCTCACGGATCGGACGGAAAAGCCGCCAACCTTGCGGGCGGAGAAGGTACCGATAGCAGTCGGGCCGACACGTTGTCCAACGCGCGATAGAGGGCCCCCCGCCTCGGGGTTCCCGTAGGGCTTTGACATAACGCCCCGACCCGTACCTCGCGCTGTATGCCCGCTTGAATCGACTTTCCGCAACTCGACGGCTACTTCCCCTGGTCCGGGTCGTAGACGACGTGCGCCTGAAGCCGCAGCTCGAGATTGCGCGCGTGCGCCCATCGGACGAGCCGGCCAACGAAGCGCTCCTCGAACAGGGTCCGGCGAACGTCTTCGTAGTCCTCTCGAATCCGCTCCGCCCGCGCCGGCTCGGGTGCGAGGTACAGGGGCCCGCCATTGCGACCGAGAAGATCGATCATCTCCGCGTACTTCGATTCACCGCCCCTGCGAAAGAGCAACGGGTGATCGGGGGTGAGGTCGGGTGATCGAGACGCCCACCCTTATGCTGCGGGGCGAGCAGGACCTGGCGTTCAGCGAGGAGTCGAGCTTCGGGACCGAGCGCTGGGTGAAAACTCCAGCTCGCCTTCGGCTCGCTGCGCGCTTCGCTTGCGCGCACGGGCTTCGCCCGCTTGCGCGCGCCGCCCGAGACGTCGGTTGACGCTCCGCCCGGGCGCTTCTACCTTTGGGGCTTCGGGTTCGAAAAACCGGGCGATTTCCGGCGCTTGCAAGCCCTCGGACCTCAGGGATCCGCACCCGACCTGCTAAGCGCCCCGGCGACACGGGAAGAGCATGAGCGAGCCCCCGGCCAAGGGAGACCCGCCGCGCGAGCGCGCGGGAGACTCCACGCGAGCGGTGCACGGCGGTGAGCGCGAGCATCCGATCAGCGACGCCGTCACCACGCCGATCTTCCAGACCTCGACCTTCTGGTTCCGCGACTCGGCCGAGTTGCGCGAGTACCAGGAGGGCCGCAGCCGCCGCGACGAGTACGGCCGCTACGGCAACCCCACCTGGCGCGCGGTCGAGCGCAAGCTCTGCGAGCTCGAGGGCGCCGAGCAGGCCGTCCTGTTCGCTTCGGGCATGTGCGCGGCCACCACGCTCTTCCTCGAGCTGCTGCCCCGGGGCTCCCACCTGATCGTGACGAGCGACTGCTACCGCCGCACCCGGCAGTTCATCCGCCAGTACTTAACAAAACTTGACGTCGAGACGACCGTGATCGAGCCGGCCGACACCAAGCAGCTTGCCGACGCGATCCGCCCGGAGACGAAGCTGTTCTTCACCGAGTCGCCGACAAACCCTTATCTGCGGGTGATCGACGTCGCCGAGGCCGCGCGCGTCGCGCACGCGCGCGGCGTCGGGGTGGTGATCGACTCGACCTTCGCGAGCCCGGTGAACCACCGGGCGCTCGCCGATGGTGCGGACCTCGTGATCCACAGCGCGACAAAATATCTTGGAGGCCACAACGACCTGCTCTGCGGCGTCGTGCTCGGCAGCGCCGAGCAGGTGGCCCGGGTGCGCGCGGCGGCCGGCGTGCTGGGCGGCATCCCCGACGCCCACTCGGCCTATCTGCTGCTGCGCGGCCTCAAGACGCTCGCGCTGCGGATGCAGCGCCACAACGCGAACGGGCTGCGGGTGGCACGTTTCCTGGAGGAGCATCCGCGCGTGCGCCGGGTCTGGTATCCGGGCCTGCCGAGCCACCCCGACCACGCGATCGCCGCCCGCACGCTCGCGGGCTTCGGCGGCGTCGTCACCTTCGACGTGGATGGCGATCTCGAGGGCTGCATGCGCTTCATCGACGCCTGTCGGATTCCCTACATCGCGCCGAGCCTGGGCGGGGTCGAGTCGCTGATCGAGATGCCGGCGCTAATGTCGTTCTGGGACGTCGAGCCGGCGGCGCGACGCGCCATGGGCATCACCGACAGCCTGGTGCGCCTGTCCTGCGGCGTCGAGGACGCGGACGACCTGGTCGCCGACCTCGAGCAGGCGCTACGCAGGGTCTAGGCAAGCGGAGCGCGCAGCGAGCCGCAGGCGAGCGAAGTTCACTCAGGCCGGCCCGCAGGCGAGCGAAGTCACAAAAGCTGGCCCTGGGACGGGCGGGAGCGCTCCATCGCCAGCAGCTTCGCCTTGAGCCGGAGTCCGCCCCCGTAGCCGCCCAGCCGGCCGTCGCTCGCGATCACGCGGTGGCAGGGGACGACCAGCGCGACGGGATTGGCGCCGTTCGCGGCACCGACCGCGCGCAGCGCAGTCGGCTGGCCCACCCGTTTGGCGATCTGGGCGTAGCTGCGGGTCTCGCCGTAGGGGATCTCGAGCAGCGCCTGCCAGACGGCGGATTGGAACTTGGTACCGCGCAGGTCGAGCGGGAGCTCGAAAATCACGCGCTTGCCCTCGAGATACTCGAGGATCTGGGCGATCGCCGCGCGGTTCGGCGCGAAGCCATCGGCGCAGCGGGCATCGGGGAGGTAGCGTCGCAGCCAGCCGCGCAGGCCACGACCCGAGGCGAACGGCAGCTCGAGGTAGGCGAGGCCGCGCTCCGTCGAGGCCACGCGCAGCGATCCGATCGGGGAATCGATCTGCGCCGTGTGGACGATCTGCATCCGGCCGGCACAATACCACAGCGCACGCCGGCCGTGCGCAGGAGCGCTTCGACCCGATGGCCCACCTGCTCGTGACCGGCGGAGCCGGCTACATCGGCAGCCACACGCTGCGCGCCTTGCAGCGCGCGGGGCACACGGCGGTGGTGCTCGACGACCTGCGCGCCGGCCGCGAGCAGCTGGTGCGGAGTGCGCCGCTGGTGCGCGGCGATGTCCGCGACCGCGACGCCGTCTCACGCGTCTTCGACGAGCACGGTCCCTTCGAGGGGGTTCTACATTTTGCCGCGTTGCTCTCGGTACCCGAGTCCGTGGCGAACCCGCTCCTCTATTACTCGAACAACGTGACGGGCTCCCAGGTGCTGCTCGAGGCGGCCCTCGCCGCCGGCACGCGCGCCTTCGTGCTCTCTTCGTCGGCGGCGGTCTACGGGCATCCCGCGGCGCAGCCGATCCCGGAGACGGTGCCGCTCGCGCCCATTAATCCTTATGGCGCGACCAAGGCGCATGTCGAGCGCATGCTCGCCGACGAGGCGACGGCCCACGGTCTGCGCTGGGCGGCGCTGCGCTACTTCAACGCCTGCGGCGCCGATCCCGACGGCGACCTCGGCGAATGCCACGACCCCGAGACCCATCTGATCCCGGTCGCGCTGGAGGCGGCGGCGGGCCTGCGCGACGCGCTTCCGCTCTACGGCACCGACTACCCGACCCGCGACGGGACCTGCGTGCGCGACTACGTCCACGTCAGCGACCTGGCGACCGCCCACGTGCTCGCCGTCGAGGCCCTGATCGGAGGCCGCAGCCTCGGGCCTCGCAATCTCGCGACGGGGCGCGGCGTGACGAACCGCGAGGTGCTGGCCGCGGTCGAGCGGGTGGTGGGGCGCCCGGTCCCGGTGAGGATTGCGCCGCGGCGCCCGGGCGATCCGCCGGAGCTGATCGCCGACGCCACCCGCTTCCGCCTCGAATTCGGCTGGGAGCCGCGGCTCTCGGATCTCGACACCGTGGTGCGGACCGCGTGGGCGTGGCTGCGCCGCTGGCGCGGGATCACTCCTTGAGGCCGAGCCGCTTCATCATCTTCTGGAGCGACTGGCGCGGGATCCCGAGACGCTCGGCGGCGCGCGTCTTGCTTCCGGCTTCGCGCAGGGCGTGGCTGATCAGCCGCTGCTTGAGCGCATCGACGGCCCGGTTCAGGTCGAGGTCGCCGGGCGGCGCATCCACGGGGTCCGCCGCGGCCGCGGGCAGCGCCCCGCGGATGTGCTCCGAGAGCATGTCGGCCGAGATCGTGACGGCGTCGCCCGAGAGCGCCACCGTCCGCTCGATCTCGTTCTCGAGCTCGCGGACGTTGCCGCTCCAGCCGTAGCCCACCAGCCGGTCCATCGCCGCGTTCGTGTAGCCCGTGAGACTCTTCCCCATCTTCCGGTTGGAGAGGTCCAGGAAGTGATGCGCGAGCATCGGGATGTCGGAGCGGCGCTCGCGCAGCGAGGGCAGGCGCAGCTCGACCACGCGCAGGCGGTAGAAGAGATCCTCGCGGAAGCGGCCGGTCTCGACGTCCTTGCGCAGGTCGCGGTTGGTGGCGGCGATGATGCGCACGTCGACCCGCCGCGTCTCGGAAGAGCCGAGCGGCCGGATCTCCCCGTCTTGCAGAACGCGTAGCAGGCGCACCTGCATCCCCGGATGCGTCTCCCCGACCTCGTCGAGGAAGACGGTCCCGCGGTGCGCGACCTCGAAGAGGCCCTTCTTGTCGGCGTGCGCACCGGTGAAGGCGCCGCGACGGTGGCCGAACAGCTCGCTCTCGAGCAGCGTGTCGGGGAGGGCCGCACAATTCTGGGCGACGAAACGCTGGTCCTTGCGCGAGCCCGCGTAGTGGATCGCGCGGGCCACCAGGTCCTTGCCGGTGCCGGTCTCGCCGGTGACCAGCACCGTGGCGTCCGTCTCGGCCACCTTCTGCATCACCTCGAACACCTGGTTCATCGCGGGGCTCGAGCCGATGATCTGGTCGAAGGCGTAGCGACGCTCGACCTCGCGCCGCAGCGAGAGGTTCTCCGCGCGCAGCCGCTCGTTGGCCTCCGAGAGCGCGGCGGCGAGCTGGACGTTCTCGGTCGCCAGCTCGTAGGCTTCGAGCGCGCGCTTCACGTTGAGGCGCACCTCGTCGGGCTCCCAGGGCTTCTGGATGTAGCGGTAGATGCGCCCTTCGTTGATGCCGCGCACCAGCGAGCCGATGTCGGCGTAGCCCGTCAGCAGCATGCGGATGGCGCTCGGATTGCGCTCGATCGCCTTCTCGAGGAACTCGACCCCGCTGACGCCGGGCAGGACCTGATCCGAGATGATCAGCGCGACATCCTCGCGCTCCAGGATCCCGAGGCCGTCCTCCCCCCGTGTCGCCGTGAAGACCCGGTAATCGGATCCGAGGGTCAGCTCGAGGGATTCGAGGATGGCGGGCTCGTCGTCGACGATCAGGATGCCGTACGGGTGCCCACCGGGCGCTCGGCGCGCCCCTTCGATCGCTGTAAGAGGCCTGTCTTCGCTTTCGTTCACGGGGGCGTCATGGCTTGGACCGCGATCGCGCGATCGCGTGGACGTCAGGATATCAGCCTGGGCCGGGATCGCCGGGCCGGCGCAGGAAACGCGCCGGCCCGGCTTTCACGGTTCCTAGCGGCGAGCGCGTCGCGCCCGCGTGCGGCGCGCCGTCACCCGGCGCTTGGGCGCGCGTCGCGCCGCCGCGCCACGCCTGGCCGTGCGGCGCCTGGCCGTGCGGCGCTTGGGAGCCCGCCGTGCGGCGGTGCGCCGGCGGCCCGAGGAGCGCGCCATCTTCACCTTGGCGACGTTGCCCTGCTTGTCGATGAAGTAGAGGAACCCGTCCTCCCGCTTCACTCCGGCTTTCGCCACCTTCTGCTGGCCCTTGGGCGCGTGTCCACCGCCGCGCGCCATGCGTGCGCGACTCACGTCGCCCTGTTTGTCGAGGAAGTACAGGAAGCCCTTCTCCCGACGGATTCCGGTCTTCGCGATGATCGTGGCCATCGGCCATCTCCTTCGTTCTGGGTTGACTTCGTCCCGCCGAGGGAGGGAGGCCCGCGGGAGCGGAGGTCGAGCGGAGGAAGTGCGCCGACGAGCCGCGGGGGAGAGGAGGGCTCGTTGCACCGCCGGGCATGATCGGCCTCACATTCGGCCGTGTCAATGGGTTAGGAGCCCTAGCTCGATGAACTCCGCTCGCCTGCGGCTCGCTGCGCGCCTGGCTTGCCGCTCGGGCCACCGACGAGCGCCTCGACGGCGTCCAGGATGCGCACCTCGAGCTGGGTGTCCTCGAGCGCGTTCACCTCCTGCACCCCCGTCGGGCTGGTGACGTTGACCTCCGTCAGCCGCCCCCCGATCACGTCGATGCCGACGAAGAACAGCCCGTCCCGCCGCAGCGACGGGGCGAGGCGCTCGATGATCCGGCGGTCGTCGTCGTCCAGACGGGCGCGCACCGCCCGTCCGCCGACGTGGAGGTTGGCGCGGACCTCGCTCTCGGACGGAACGCGCAGCAGCGCGCCGAGCGGCTCTCCGTCGAGCAGCAGGATCCGCTTGTCGCCGCGCCGGATCTCCGGCAGGTAGCGCTGGGCCATGGTCCGGCGCTTCCCGAAACGGGTCGCCTGCTCGAGGATCGAGAAGAGGTTCCGATCGTCGTGCCGGACGTGGAAGACCCCCTCCCCCCCACGTCCGTCGAGGGGCTTCACGATCATCTCGCCCCCGCACTTGGCCAGGAAATCGACCAGCTGCGGGATCCGATGTGTGACGAGCGTCTCAGTCATCAGCTCGGGGAAGTGCAGGGCGTAGAGCTTCTCGTTGGCGGCGAGGATGCCCTCGGGGCGGTTGAGCACGACGGCCCGCCGGCAGAGCGAGAGGATCTGGGTGGCCTCGACGTAGGCGGCGTCGACGGGAGGGTCGCTGCGCTGGAAGACGACCTCGAAGTCGTCGTCGAGCACGCTGGCGCGCGGAGGTCCGAGCTCGACGTGGCGACCCGCCTCGCGGCGCAGCGCCACGACGGCGTGAACCTGCGCGGTGGCGTTGCCCCCCTCCGCTCCGAGGTCGCCCGGAGCCACGTAGCAGACACGGTGGCCCCTGCGCTGCGCCTCCAGCATCAGCACAAAAGTCGTGTCGGTCGCGATCTCGACCGATCCGATCGGATCCATCACGAAGGCAAGCGTGAGCGTACGACGCGGCATTCAGCAACTCCTCGCCCCTGCCGAAGCGGTAGCGCAGGGGCACGGGCCTCGGCTACGGTCGAATCACCCCCGGAGTCATCATGCGCTTCCGCCGCTCGGCCGGCGCCCTCTCACGGGCGCTGCGGATCCTGCTCGTGGCGGGTGGACTGCTTTCGCTGGTGGGCTTGGGAGCGGCGCTGGGCGCCTATCTCGCCTTCGTGCGCGACCTGCCCGACCTCCGGAGCCTCGCCGACTACCACCCGGCGCTCGCCAGTCGCCTGGTCGACCGCCACGGGCAGAAGATCGGCGAGTTCTTCAGCGAGCGCCGCCGCCTGACGCCCCTCGAGTCGGTGCCCCCCCACGTCGTGGACGCCTTCGTCGCGGGCGAGGACAGCTCCTTCTTCGAGCACGAGGGCATCGATTTCTCCTCGATCCTGCGGGCGGCGTGGGTGAACCTGCGGACGGGCGGCGACATCAAGCAGGGCGGCAGCACCATCACCCAGCAGATGGTGAAGGGTCTGCTGCTCACCCCCGAGCGCACCTACCGGCGCAAGATCCGCGAGATGATCCTGGCCTGGAACATCGAGCGACACTTCACGAAGCAGGAGATCCTCTACCTCTACCTGAACCAGATCTACTTCGGGCATGGCGCCTACGGGATCGGCGAGGCCGCGGAGACCTACTTCGGCAAGGACGTGTCGCAGCTGAGCGTCAGCGAGGGCGCCCAGCTCGCCGGCCTGCCGAAGGCGCCCTCGCGCTACTCGCCCTATGCCAATCCGGAGGCCGCCGAGCAGCGGCGGCGCTACGTGCTGGACCGCATGCTCGAGGAGAAGCTGATCGACGAGAGCAGCCATGCCGCCGCGATGGCCGAGCTGCCCCGGCCGCGCGAGCTGACCGATGCCGACCAGGTCTGGGAGATGGCGTACTTCACCGAGCAGGTGCGCCGCCACCTGGTCGACGCGCTCGGCAACGACGCCGTGCTGCGCGGCGGGCTGGTGATCGAGACCACGCTCGACGCCGAGCTGCAGCGGGCGGCCGTCGCGGCCGTGCGCCGTGGGCTGGTCGAGCTCGACCAGCGCCAGGCCTACCGCGGCCCGCTGCGCAAGCTCGCGCCCGGCGCGATCGACGACGAGCTGGCGCGGCTCGCCGAGGAGAACGGTCTGGCGGAGCCGCCGGCAGCCGGCGAGGCGACGGCGCCCTTACCGGCGCCTGCGCCGGCGGCACCGGAAACCTGGGCCTGGCCGACGAGCAGCCGCAAGGGCGCCCGCCCGATCGATTCGCGCAACGGGAAGCCGCCGCTGCTGGGTGTCGTCCGCTCGGTGGATCGCGGCGCGCAGCGCGCGCTGGTGGCCTTCGCGCCCGGACGCGAGGCCGAGGTGAAGCTCGAGGACGTCGCCTGGGCGCGCGAGCCCGATCCGGACTCCGCCCCCCACCCGGTCGAGTCGATCGACCGCGTCTTCCGCCCCGGCGACGTGGCTCGCTTCGTCCCGGTCGAGACCGCGTCCGAAGCCGCCGCCGGCAGCCTGCGGCGCGTGACGCTCTGGCAGGAGCCCGCCGTCGAGGGCGCGCTGCTCTCGTTCGACGTCGCCAGCGGCGAGATTCTCGCGTTGGTGGGCGGCTGGGATTTCGACCGCAGCCAGTTCGACCGCACGACGCAGGCGCGCCGCCAGCCGGGATCGGCGTTCAAGCCGATCATCTACGCCGCGGCCCTCGCGAAGGGCTATACCGCGTCTTCGATCCTCTACGATCGTCCGGTGGTCTACGTCGACGAGACCTCGGGCTTCGTCTGGCGACCGCAGAACTACGGCAAAAGTTTTTATGGGCCGATCACCCTGCGCGAAGCCCTGGCGCGCTCGGTGAACAACGCGACCGTCCATCTGTTTCGCGACGTCGGCGTCGACTACGTGATCTCCTTCGCGCGGAGCCTCGGGATCCAGTCGCCGCTGCAGCGCGACCTCTCGCTCGCGCTCGGCTCGAGCGGATTGTCGCTGCTCGAGCTCACGCGCGCCTACAACGTATTTGCCGCGGGCGGACGCCGCGTGGTTCCGAGCTTCATCCGCCGCGTCACCGACGCCAGCGGGCAGGTCCTGCTCGAGAGGGTCGCGCTGGAAGACGCGCCGCCCCCGGAAGCGCTCGCGGAAGCGCCCCCGGAGTCCGCCGCGCCCGTCGACGTCGTCGTGCCGGGAGCCGCACCGCCCGAGGGCGCGTCGGGGCTTTCGCCCGAGCAGGCCTACCTGGCGACCGATCTGCTGCGCGCCGTGATCACGGATCCCCAGGGCACGGGCGGCCGCGCGCGCGAGCTGGGGCGACCGATCGCCGGCAAGACCGGTACCACCAACGAGCAGGCCGACGCCTGGTTCATCGGATACTCGCCCGACGTGATCACGGGCGTGTGGGTCGGTCATGACGAGAGCCGCTTCCTCGGCTGGGGTGAAACCGGTGCTCGCGCGGCGCTGCCGATCTGGATGGAGTTCATGCATGCGGCGCTCGACCCGCGTCCGGCGCGCGACTTCCCGGTGCCGGACGCCATCGTATTCGCGCGGGTCGACCGCAAGACGGGCCTGCTGGCGGATGCCTCCAGCACCAACTCCGTCTTCCAGGCCTACCTCGCCGGGGCGGAGCCGACCGAGAGCGTGCGCGCGGCAGAAGACACCGCGGAAGGTCGACGCCTGCTGCGCATGGACTCGTTTTGAGCAGCTCCGGCAAGCGGCCCATACCGGGCTCGACGTCGGAGCTGCTGGCTCGACGCGCTGCGGCGCCGGCTGCCGCCCCGCGGCACCAGGCGCAGAGCCTGCTCGCCGCCGCGGTCGCCCGGTTGCGAGAGCGGACGCGCTGCGAGATGGCCGTCGCCTGGGCGCTGCGCCCGGACGGAGCGCCCGCCGTCGCCGCGGCCTCCAGCGACGGCGCACCCCCGCTGACCCCCACGGCGGTCGAGTTCGAGGCGGCGATCCGTCTGCCCCGCGCGTGTGCGCTGCTCGCTTCCGAATCGAATCCGACGCTGCGCGGGCTCGCGGCGCGCCACGGCCTGGCCGCGGCGGCGCCCGTGACGAGCGCCGATGGCCGCGCTCTCGCCGTGCTGCTCACCGGCACCCCGAACGCCGCGGAGGCGCGCCCCCGTGAGCTGGCAGCGCTCACGGCGGCGGCGAGGCGGCTCGCGCTACCGCTCGCCGCGGCGGAAGCGGAGCGACACCTCACCCGACTCGACACCGACGTGAGACGCCTCGATCGGTTCGCGGCGCTGGGACGGCTCACCCAGGAAATCGCGCACGAGGTGCGAAACCCCCTGGTGTCGGTGAAGACCTTCCTCCAGCTCCTGCCCGAGCGGCGCGACGACCCGGACTTCACGACGCGCTTCCTGGGCGTGGTCCACGGGGAGCTCGAGCGCACCCTGCGCCTGCTCGAGCTGGTGATCGACTACCCCGGTGCCGCCCTCGCGCCCGCGGAACCCGCGCGCGTGGCGGCGACGATCGAGTCCGTGCTCGAGCTGCTGCAGCCGTACGCGCGGCAGCGCGGGGTCGCGCTGACAAGCGAAGCGCGCGCAAGCGAAGCGCGCAGCGAGCCGCAGGCGAGCGGAGTTCATCCGAGCCGGCCGAAGGCGAGCGGAGTTCATGAGGCGTCGGCGCCGGCGGGCGCCGCAGGGGAGGTCGCGCTCGGCGAGGATGGGCTGCGCCAGCTGCTGCTCAACCTGCTGCTGAATGCGATCGATGCGACGCCGCGCGGCGCCGCCGTGAGCGTCGCGACGCGCGCGCTCCCCACCGCGGTCGAGTTGGTCGTCGCGGACGCCGGCGCCGGCATCGCACCCGAGCTGCGCGAGAGCGTGTTCGAGCCTTTTTTCACGACCCGCGGCGCCCATCACGGCGGCATCGGGCTCGCGATCGCGCGCGGCCTGGTCGAGCAGGCGGGCGGCCGGATCCGCGTGCGCGCAGCCGCCGGGGGCGGCGCCGCTTTCGTAGTGGTGTTGCCAGTGCCCGGAGCCGCCCGGCCTTAGTGAACTCCGCTCCGGCCTCATGAACTTCGCTCGCTTACGGCTCGCTGCGCGCTTCGCTTGCGGCGCTCGCGGAACCGGCCAGCCAGGTCGAGAGCTCGCGGCCGAGCTCGGCCAGGCCGGCGGCGAAGAAGTGATCACACTCCGGGATCACCAGGAAGCGCGCGCGGCGGGCGCGGGCGGCGAGCGCCTCCAGCTCGCGGGCGGGCGCGATCGCGTCCGCTTCGCCGGTCGCCATCCAGACCCGACCGGCGAAGCGCGCGAGTGCGCCCCGATCGAGCAGGCCCGGCGGCGGGGAGACGAGCACCAGCCGCGTCACGCGCGGATGGCCGGCGCCCGCTCGCAGCGCGGCAGCTGCCCCGAACGAGTAGCCGCAGGCGAGCAGCTCCCCGTTCACGGTTTCCTCGAGATGGCCCAGCGCCGCGGCGAAATCCTGGTCGGCGTTCCGGGCGCTCCCGCTCGGCTCACCCGCGCTCGCGCCGACACCGCGCCAGTCGAAGCGCAGCGACGCGATCCCGGCCTTCTGACAGGCGTAGGCGATCTCGCCCACGACCGGAGACTGCATGCTGCCGCCATACAAAGGATGTGGCGGTGCGATCACGGCGCCGTCCGCGGCCGAGCCGCCGGCCGCAGCGAGAAAGATGCCGTCGAGCGCCAGCGGAGCCCCTTCGCGGGCGATCGCGACCCCGCGCTCGTCGGGCGCCCCGTGCATCGCCGTCCCCCCGTCCGGGCTACCCTCGGACACGTGCCGCCGCCCCGCAAGGCCCCCGACGCGAAGCCCGTGAAGCGCGGCTTCCGAGTCGAGGCGAGCACCGAGCGCGTCGAGCTTCCGAACGGCACGCTGCTCGATCTCGACATCGTGCACCATCCGGGCGCCGCCGCGGTGGTGCCCTTCGTCTCGGATCGCGACGTGCTGCTGATCCGCCAGTATCGGCACGCGGTCGGCGGCATGATCCTCGAGGTGCCGGCGGGCAAGCTCGACCGCGGCGAGCTGCCCGAGGCGTGTGCCGCGCGCGAGCTGGCCGAGGAGGCCGGGCAGCGGCCGGGGCGGCTGGTGCGGATCGGGGCGATCTGGACAACGCCGGGATTTTGTGACGAGCGCATCCACCTCTTCGCGGCCTTCGATCTCGCCCCGGTTTCGCGGAGCCCCGGCGACGACGAGCTGATCGAGGTGTTGCGGCTCTCGCTGGACGATGCGCTGCGCCTGGTCTGGAGCGGAGAGCTCTCGGACGCGAAGAGCGCGCTCGCGCTCGTGCACGCGGCACGGCACCTGGGGCTGCTGCGGTGAAGCTCGGCGTCGCGCTCGGTTGGCACGTGCATCCGTGGGAGGAGCTGCTCGGCCTGGTGCGCCGCGCCGAGGAGCTCGGCTACGCGGCCGCCTTCGTGGACGGCGACCTCTCGATGCTGGGCGAGCGCAGCGAGACCGACGCGCTCGATGGCTGGACGGTGACCACCGCGCTGCTCGCGCACACGCGCCGGATCCAGATCGGCTCGATGCGGATGGCGCATCACTGGAACGCGGCAAAGCTGGCGCAGGCCGTGGCGACCGCCGTGCGCCTCGCGCCGGGCCGCCTGCGCTTCCTCGTCTCGGTGGGCGACCACGCGATCGACGCGCGCTTCGGGATGCCCTGGTTGGCCCCGGCCGACCGGATTGCACAGCTGGGCGAGACGCTCTCGGCGCTGCGCGGCCTCTGGCGGGGGGAGACCGTGACGCTGCACGGCCGCTTCGTCGAGCTCGACCGCGCGCGCGTGCGCCCGATCCCGCCGGGGGGCCGGATCCGGATCGAGATCGCCGCCAAGGGCCCGCGGATGCTCGAGCTGGTCGCCCGCCACGCCGAGGTCTGGGACGTGAACCTGCCTCCGCTCGCAGCGCGCGTGGAGCCGGCCGCCGAGGTGCTCGCGGAGCACTGCCGCCGTCTCGGCCGCGACCCGCGCGAGATCGAGCGCTCGATGTGGATCTACGCGCGGGTGGGCGAGGCCCCTGACGCAGCTGCGTCATGCAAGGAATACCGGCGTCTAAACCCCTGGTTCCATTCGATTCCCGACGACGAGCTCGCCGGGGCGATGGTGCTCGGGACGGCGGCCCAGTGCCGGGCTCGCCTGCGGGAGCTGGCGGCGCATCTGAGGCTCGACTGGCCCGTGCTCGACCTCTCCGGGCTCGCCGCCGAAGCCAGCCTGCAGAACCTCGAGGCGCTCGCCCCCCAGGCAAGCTCGCGTTGACTCCCCCGATGGGACTCTTTAGGCTGTAACTGCTCCGCGGGAGTCCGCGCGCCCTTCCCGCTGGCCCGCTTCGGCCCCATGCCGAGGGGGGAGCGTTCACCGGAATCGACATGACGCAGCCGCCCCGTTCGCCGGGGTGTGGGGCGGTGTCTGGCGCGACGGATCAGGGTCGAGGAGACAGAACATCGTGTACGGACGCGGCTACCGCCAGCCCGGGCTCGGATTCGGTCCGCCGATCACCCCGGACGTGATCAAGCAGCTGCTGGTCGTGAACTTCGTCGTCTACGTCGCGCAGCAGCTCCGCCCGGAGCTCACGGAGGTCTTCGCGGTCCGGCCGCTGATGGTCTGGCAGGAGGGCTATCTCTGGCAGCCGTTCAGCTACATGTGGCTACACGGATCGCTCGGCCACCTGGCCATGAACCTGCTCTCGCTCTGGATGTTCGGCTCGCCGCTCGCGCTGGCGTGGGGCGCGAAGCGGTTCCTCCAGTTCTACCTGGTGTGCGGCGTGGGGGCGGGCTTCCTGATTGCGAGCTGGCCCTATCTCGCGTACGGGCTGGGCATCAGCGGTCCTGACAGCCTGCGCTCGTACACGCTCGGCGCTTCCGGGGCGATCTACGGCGTGCTGCTCGCCTACTCCCTCACCTGGCCGGATCGCACCATCATGTTGATCTTCCCACCGGTCGCCTTTCGTGCCATCTGGCTGATCCCCGGGCTCTTCTTCATGACGCTCCTGATGGATCCCCGCGGCAACGTGAGCCACGTGGGCCATCTCGGCGGAGTGCTGGTGGGCTGGCTCTACCTGCGGCGCAGCGGGCACGCGGACCGCGTGATCACGGTCGCTCAGCTCAAGCACCGCTGGCGCCGCTTCCGAATGCGCCAGCGCCTGCGCGCCGTCCGGGATGAAGATTTCGAGGCGCGGCGCCGCCGCGACCACGACCGGACCTTGCACTGAAGCCATGTCGCATCAGACGCCGAGCCCCGACTTCGCGATCTCCCAGGCGCTGGCGGAGCAGATCGCGCGCGCGGCCGGGCTGATCGCGGAAGCCACCAGCGTGGTGGCGCTCACCGGAGCGGGCCTCTCGGTCGAGAGCGGGATCCCGCCCTTCCGCGGGCCGGGTGGGCTGTGGACGAAGTACGGCGAGCCGCCGCTCGACGGCTACCAGCGCTTCCTGCGCGACCCCAAGCGAGCCTGGCAGGACCGCCTCTCGCCGCGCGAGCCCTGGGCACGAGCGCTCGCCGAGACGCTCGCTTCGGCCAAGCCCAACGCCGGCCACCGTGCGCTCGCCGAGCTCGAAGCAATCGGCCGCTGCGACGCCGTGATCACCCAGAACATCGACGACCTTCACCGCCAGTCCGGCACCCGCGCCCTGATCGAGATCCACGGCAATCACAAGCTGCTGCGCTGCCTGGGCTGTGTCGCGCGCTTCGCAGCCGGGGAGCTCGAGATCGACCCCGAGCGGCTTCCGCCCCGCTGTCCGCGCTGCGGGGGTGTGGTGAAGGGCGACACCGTGCACTTCGGCGAGCCGATTCCCGCCGACGTGCTGCGGCGCTGCCATCAGGTGGTGGAGCAGGCGGACTGCATGCTGGTGGTGGGGACCTCCGCCACCGTTTACCCGGCGGCCGAGTTCCCGCTCGAAGTGCTCCGCCGCGGCGGAAGCCTGATCGAGGTGAACCCGGAGCCGTCGGAGCTCTCGGACCTCGCGCTGCTGTCGCTGCGCGGGCCGGGCGGCGCCGTGCTGGCACGGCTGGCCGAGATCGTCTCGGAAGCCCGAGCCAGGAGCCCGCAATGACGATGCGGCGGCGCCGCGAGCCGGACGACTCCGGCGACGGGCAGGAGCACGGCTTCGGCGGCTTCCTGCGCAGCCTGCTCTCGGGGATCCCCTGGAGCGAGCGAGCGACCGCCGACGAACGCATCGTGATCGACGCCCCCGCGAGCCGCAACCTGCGCGTGCACAACACCAACGGACGCACCACCGTGATCGGCGAGGAGCGCGAAGACATCGAAGTACAGGTCGCCAAGACGGCCCGCGCCGAGTCCGCCGACGCCGCGCACCAGCTTCTCGACGAGATCCGGCTGATCCACGGCATCTCCGGCGACGCGCTCGAGCTGGACGTCGAGGTGCCGCGCAAGTGGAACCGGCGTGGTCATGCGAACCTCGAGCTGCACGTGCCCCGCGGCATGAACGTCGACGTCGCGGTCTCGAACGGGAAGATCACGGTCACCAACCTGCGCGGCCGCGTGCGTGCGCGCTCCAGCAACGGTTCGGTCACGATCGACGACGTGGTGGGCGACATCGAGGTGGCGACCACCAACGCGAAGGTCTGCTGCGCCGCGACGCGCGGGCGTCTGGTGGCGCGCTCCAGCAACGGCAAAATCGAACTCGACGAGCACAGCGGCTCGGTCGATGCCTCCACCTCGAACGGCCTGATCCGCGTCTCGATGGAGGAGGTCGGCAAGGCCGGCGTTCAGCTCGCGACCAGCAACGGCCGGATCCTGCTCGAGCTGCCCGAAGAGGTGGACGCCGACATCGACATCCGCGTCGACAACGGCGTGATCCGCAACGATCGCACCCTGTGCAAGGCGACGCGCGCCACCAACGGTCAGGTCAAAGGGCAGCTCGGCACCGGCGGCGCGCTGATCAAGCTGCGCACCAGCAACGGCTCGATCTCTCTCCGTTAGCGTTCATTCGCATCTCGACTTGGCGAGTCCCGCAAGCGGGCGCAAGCCCGCGCGCAGCGAGCCGAAGGCGAGCGAAGTTCACTAAGGCCGGACTAATTCTTGGCGCCGACCCGCCTGCGCAGCTCGACGCCGTCGTGCAGGAACACGACGCCCGAGGGGCCGATCTCGGAGACGACGAGCGAGCCGATCGCGTCGCCCTCGTGCAGCTCGCGCGCAGCGCCCCCTTCGAGCGAAACCATCGCGAGACGGCGATCCCGTTGCGGATGCCAGACCGTGCTCGAGACGAGCACGCCGGGAACCTCCGCGCGCGCCACCTTTTCCGCGGGCGCCACTTTCTCCACGGGCGCGACTTTCTCCACGCGTGCCACCTTCTCCGCGGGGGCTACGGGCGGCGGATCCGCCGCCACCGGGGATTGCCGCCTGGCGAAGGGCGGGAGCGAGCCGCGCACGGGCGGCGCCGGCTTCGCGGCCACCGGTTCCGGCGTCTCCGCGACCGCCGGCTCCGGCTTGGTCGCTCGGGGCGGCTCGGGACGTGAGACGACGGCGACGGGTGGCGCGAGAGCCACCACGGGCGGAGGCGGCGCGCTGGCGACGGAAGCCTCGGGCGAAGGCGTTGGAAGCGCGGGCGGCGCAGCGGCCTGGACCGGCTGCGCGGGCACGACGGCGGGGCGTGGCTGCGCGGGCGGGGCCTCGGCCAGCTGGGGCGCCGCGCTCTCGCGCGGCCAGAGCCACAGGAGCGAGGAGCCGAGCCCGAGGCCCAGCGCTCCCGCCGCGATCAGCAGCGCCAGCAAGGGGAACCGCCGGCGGGACCCGGTGGCCGGCGCAGCGGTCACCTCGTCCTTCAGCGGCCGCCCCAATTCCTGTGCGCTCTTTTCCAGCTCGAGGCGACGCAGGGCCTTGAGGATCGTGCTCATCCCGCGTCCTTCGATTCGGCCTCGGAGGGAGGGCCGACGAAGGGCTCGCCCGCTCGAGCAGGCTCCGCGCTGCGCGCCGCCGCAGCGCCGACCGGCGGCGTGCTCTCGCGGGTCGGAGCGGATTCGACCACCACGCGCGGCTCGACGTGCGTCCACTGCTGCCAGGCGAGCACACCGCTGCCGAGCAGCACGAGGGCGGCACCGGCCACGTAGCTGCGGCGAATCCAGGGACGTCGGCGGAGCACGCGCCGGCGCGCGCCCAGGATCTCGCGGGCGGCCACGCCGACCAGATCGGGCCCGATGCGTTTCTGTCCGGCCGCGTAGCCGGCGAGCAGCGCGCGGTCGCACAGCAGGTTCACCAGACGCGGAATCCCCCGCGCGCGGCGGTGCACCTCCGAGAGGGCGCGCGAGGAGAAGATCTCCGGATCGTGCTGGGCGGCGATCCGCAGCCGATGGCGCACGTACTCGCGCGTCTCCGCCGAGCTCAGCGAACCCAGGCTCCAGCGCACGCTGATGCGCTGGCGCAGCTGGCGCAGCTCGTTCGAGTCGAGCTTGTCGTCGAGCTCGGGCTGCCCGAAGAGCAGGATCTGGATCAGCTTCGAGGTCGAGGTCTCGAGGTTCGAGAGCAACCGGATCTCTTCGAGCGTCTCGGGCGCGAGATTCTGCGCCTCGTCGACGATCAGCAGCACCCGGCGACGCTCGCGCTTCTGCTCCAGCAGGAACTGGTTGAGCTGGTCCGAGAGCTGCGCGCGCGTGCATCCCGCGGTGAACAGCCCGAACTCCATGCTGATCGCGCGCAGCAGATCCTCTCCCGAGAGCATCGGATTGAAGACGAATGCCACCTCGGTCTCGCCGCCCAGGCGTTCGAGCAACGTGCGGCAGAGCGTGGTCTTGCCGGTGCCGACCTCGCCGGTCACCGCGATGAAACCCTCCCCCTGCTCGATCCCATACAGGACGTGCGCGAGCGCTTCGCGGTGCGAAGCCGCCAGGAAGAGGAAGCGCGGATCCGGCGCCAGCGCGAAAGGCTTTTCATTCAGACCGTAGAACGCGGTATACATCGTCAGGCGACCACCGACCGAAGTCTAACCAACTGATTCCAATGGCGGTTCCCTCCCAGCGCCAGCCCTCGGGTCCGACCGGGACCGGCGGCCGGGTCCGGCTGGGCGTCGACGTCGGGGCGACGCTCGCGAAGCTCGCCATCGCGCGGGGGGAGGGGCGGGTCGAATACCGGCTCGCCCCAGCCCACGCCATCGAACCGCTGGCCCTCGAAGTTGAGGCCCTGGCGCCCGATCGGGTCGGGGTGACCGGAGGCGGCGCCCTCCTGCTCTCCCGCAGCCTCTCCTTGGACACCGCCCCGGTGGGCGAGTTCGAGGCCTGGGGCAGGGGCTCCCACGCGCTCCTCCAAGAGGCGGGGCGCGCGACCGGGGAACCCCATCTGCTGGTCTCCCTGGGGACGGGCACCTCGGCCATGCTGGTCGACGGGGAGCGCGTGACGCGGGTGGGTGGCACCGCGCTGGGTGGGGGAACCCTGCTGGGGCTCGGTGCCGTGCTCACCGGGGTGGCCGACTTCGACCGCCTGGTATCGCTCGCCTCCAGCGGCGACCGCCGGCGTGTCGATCTGCTGGTCTCGGACATCTATCGAGCGGGCGGTCTCCCGCTCCCGGGCGACCTCACGGCGGCCTCCTTCGGCAAGCTCGCCGACCCGGCGCGCCGCGACCCGCCCGCGCCGCGCGACCTCGCGCACGCGGTGATCGGGCTGGTGGGCGAGAACGTGGGGCTGATCTGCGGTGCGCTCGCGCTCGCCGCGGGTGTGAAGCGCATCGTCTTTGGTGGCTCGACACTGCGGGGAAACCCCGCGCTGGTCGGAATCCTGCGCGGTCTGTGCACCGGGATGGGCCGCGAGGCAGTCTTTCTGCGCGACGGCGAATTCGCGGGCGCGCTGGGTGCGCTGGAGATCGCAGCGCGAGGCTGACGCGCTCGAATGAACTTCGCTCGCCTGCGGCTCGCTGCGCGCCGCGCGGACGCGCGGCTTGCTAGTTGCCACCCATCGGGCGGTTGGGATCGCGCAGGGCCGGCTCGGTGGCCTGCTCTTCCTCGCCGCGGTTGAGCCCGCGCAGCGCGCGCTGCGTACGCGCGATTGCCGCGCGCTGCACGCGCAGCTCCTCGCTCTGTGCCGCGACCTGGCGCTCGAGCCGCTCGCGCGCTTCGTTGGCTTCGTCGAGGCGCGTTTCGAGCTGCGCCACGCGCCGCTCGAGCTCGCGCACCAGGCGTCCCACGTCGGAGTCGCCAGCGGAGGCGGTCGTCACCTGGGTCGCGACGGGCCGCCCGCTGCGCGAGATCGGCAGATCGAGGCTGTCCTGGCTCATCTTGCTTTCCCCCTTCTCAGACGTGTCGAAGAGATCCGGATCGGTGTCCGCAAACAGACCGGCGGGCGCCGCCACCCGCGTTGCCGGAGCCTGGCGCGGAGGCGCCGCATGGCGCGGCTGCGCGGGCGCGGCGACGCGCTCACCGGCGCCGAAATCGAGGCCTTCCGTGATCGGCGCAGGCACTTCGTCCTCGTCGACGAGCGCCGTCACGTCGAGATCGTTGGGCAGGCTGCGGCGGCGCAGCAGCAGCACGACCAGAAGGACCAGCAGCAGCACGCCGCCCGCGAACGCGGCGATCTGCATCGGCTCGAGCCCGAGGCCGCTCGCCGCGGGCGCCGGCTCCGCGGTGCGCGCCTTCGCGGTGGCTCCGGGCGCAGGCCCCGGCACCGGCCGCTCGGCGACCGGCCCGGGCACGGGGATCTGGGGCGGCGCAACCTCGGCGATCTCGGGCGGCGCCGGCATCGCCGGCTTGACGTCGGGCGTGGGCGCCCCCGACGGAGCCCGCGGCTCCGGGCCAAGCGGCGGCGGCGTGGGGGCGGCCTTCGCTTGCGGCCGGAGCGCATCGGGCGTCTCAGCCAGCCCGGTCTCGGGCTTCGGCGCAACGGGCGCCACTGGCAATTTCGGCTCGGGCTTGGGCGCGACGGGCACCACTGCCAATTTCGCCTCGGGCTTGGGCGCGACGGGCACCCCTGCCAATTTCGCCTCGGGCTTGGGTGCGACGGGCACCTCTGCCGGTTTCGCCTCGGGCTTGGGCGCGACGGGCGCCTGCGCGAGCTTCGGCTCGGGCTTGGGCATCACCGGAAGCGGGGCCGGCTTGGCCTCCAGCTTCGGAGCGACCGGAACGGGGGCGGCTTTCGGAGCCGGCTTCGGCGCCGCGGCGGGCTCGGGCGGCTTCACCTCCGCGACCTTCGCCTCGGGCACCTTCGCCGGGGCGGGCTCCGCGGCCGCCGCCTTCGGAGCGGCGGCCTCGCGGGCGGCCGTCTTCTCGGCGGCGATCAGGCTCGGCTCGCGCATCAGGTCGATCACGATGCGCGGTGGATCGTTCAGGATCATCTCCTTCACGCCGGCGTTGCCGCGGCGCAGGCGGATGTGGGCCACCGTGGAGACGGGGCCGTCCTGCACCGAGACCAGACCCACCTCGGGGCTCCCCGAGCGCACGCTGCGCGGCGTCGAAGCCGCTTCCAGCGTCACGATCAGTTCTTTCACGTTCTGGTCGACGCCCTTCTCGATCCGGTAACCGGCGGGAGCGTCGAGCTGGAAGACCACGCGCGTGAACGTCGGGTGGTTGCCGACGCGCACCTGCACCACGTTGGCCGCCAGGCTGGGCGTGGCGCCGAGCAGCCACCCCAGTCCGGTGATCACCAGAGAGTGTCGGAGGAAGGGCCGTCTCATTCCGGCAAGTGCATCGGGCAAACCGCCGTGGCGCTTGAATTGAATGGGCGGCACAACCGCCGCGGCCGTGGGGAAATTGCCGCGTCGGTGGGGCTGCGGCTGCGTCAAGGCAGGACCTCTCAACCCGCGATCAGCGGCCGGATCGTCTCGATCGCCCGCTGAATGCGGGGACCGTACCACGACACCAGGGTGCCGTCGATCAAGTGGATGCGCCCGCTCGCAGCCGCAGCGATATCGAGCTCCGCGAGCTCGGCGACCTCGCGCGCGCCGAAGGCGTACGGCTCGTCCGGCAGCAGGATCACCTCCGGCGACGCCGCGACGATCTCGGGCAGCTGAACGATCGGATAGCGCCGGTCTTCCCGACCCGCGAAGACATTCTCGCCTCCGCACAGCGCGAGCAGGTCGTGCGCGTAGGTATCCTGGCCCACGCTCATCCACGGCATCTTCCAGATCGGGCAGAAGACGCGCACGCCGCGCGCCGGGCGGGCCGCTTCCGCCGCGGCGACGGTCGCCTCGATCGGATCCACCAGACCCGCGAGCGCGCCGGAGGCAGCGCCGAGCGCTGCCAGCTCGCGCAGCAGCGCCACGCCGTCCCGGACGCTGCGCGGGTAGGTCACCCAGACCGGGACTCCCGCGGCTTCCAGCCGTTCGACGTCGCGGCGGCGGTTCTCCTCGTGGTTGGCGATCACCAGGTCGGGCGCGAGCTCGAGGATCCGGGGGATCGAGGGGGTCTTGGTTCCGCCGAGTTTCGGGAGCTTCGCCACCGCCTCGGCCGGGTGCACGCACCAGTCGCTCACCCCTACCAGGTGGTTCGCGAGGCCGAGCCACACCAACGCTTCGGTGAGGCTCGGCACCAGTGACACCACGCGCGGCGGCAGGCAAGCCGGCCTCATGGCTCGAACTCGATCGAGAGCACGCCCTTGGCGAGCCGCACCGCGGCCACCGGCCGGCCTGCCACGGAAGCCGGGAGCGCGATCAGCCGCTGCGCGTCGCGCACCCGCACCAGCAGCTCGTCGCCGTGCGCGGTGACTTCGATCTCGTCCCGGGTCACGCTCGGCAGGTCGATCTCGAGGCAGGTGCGGGCGTCGCGCTTTTGCAGGCGGATCGGGCGGCCGTGCGCGAAGCGCGCGGCGGGGTCGCGCTCGCCGTACAGCTGGCGCGCCAGCGCGCGCAGGGCGGTCGCGCCGATCGGCTCGCTCGGGAGCAGCGGCGCGTGGAATAGCGGCACCGGGAACGAGCTCGCGATCTCCGAGAGCTCGCGCCGCTCGAGCTCGGCCCAGCGCGCGAAGTAGCCGCCCGCCGCCGCCTCCGGGAGTACGCGGTTCACGAGCACGGCGTCCGTCGCGACGCCGTAGAGCGAGAGATAGGCGAACGAGCGGCGCGTCTCGTCCACCACCACGCGCGCCGGATTCACCACCAGGCGCGCGCTGGTGCGCGTCTCGTCGAGCAGGATCTGACGCACGTCCTCGATCTCGCGGTAGAGGCGCTCGACCGCCTCGAAGACGGAGTCCGGCGCCACGATCCGCCCGGCGCCCAGGCGCGTCGCGATCGGGCGCACGAAACGGGCGGCGCGTCGTTTGATGTCGAAGAAATTCTCCATGAACAGGCGCAGCACGTCGGGGAAGCGCAACAGCCGCAGCGTCGAGCCGGTGGGCGCGCAGTCGACCACGCAGACGTCAAATTCGCCCAGGGCCTCGACCACGCGCACCGCGCGCAGCGCCACCAGCTCCTCGAGCCCCGGGAAGACGAGCAGCTCCTCGGCCACCAGCTCCTCGGTGTCCGAGCGCAGGAAGCCGTGCAGCCACTGCTGGATCTCCGACCAGGAACGGTCGAGCTCGGCGAGCGCCGCCACCTCCTGCGCCACCACGCCGGGCGCGACTTCGAGGGCGTGCGGGCCCACGCTGCGGCCGAGCGCGTCGCCCACGCTGTGCGCCGAGTCCGTCGAGAGCAGGAAGACGCGGTGGCCGTGCTCGGCAGCCGCCAGCGCCGTCGCCACGGCGAGGCTCGTCTTGCCCACGCCCCCCTTCCCGGTGTAGAGGAGCACGCGCACGCTAGACGGCCTCCGTTCCGCTCGCCGGACGCGCGAAACGCACCACCAGCGTGGGCCCGTCCAGCTTCGCGGAGGCGAGCGAGAGCGGCGCGATCCGGCGCGGGAGCTTGAGCATGCGACGGCGCAGTCCGCTGGTGATCGTGAGCTCGTCGTCGAGCTTGACGACATCGAGCCGCGCCGGGTCGGCGCCCGGGAGCGGAACCATCGCCAGGTAGCTCTCGCCGTCGCGCGAGAAGCGCACGCGGGCCGCGGTCGAGAGCAGCGCGTCGGGTGCGACGCCCGCGAAGATCCGCGCGCCGTGCTCGGCGAGCCGCGCGATTCCGGTGACCTCGTCCGGCGCGAGCGGCGCGGCGAGCACCGGCAGCGGCGCGAACAGCTCCTCCACCTCGCGGCGGCGGTCCTCCTGGAGGCGACCCCACTCGCGGAAGAACGCCTCCTCGGCAGCGTCCTTGGGAAGCAGGCGATTCATGATCACGGCGTCGCAGCCCACCTCGAAGAGCGAGAGCTCGGTCCAGGCGCGGCGCGCCTCGTCGATCACCATGCGCTCGGGGGTCACCACCAGCCTCACGCTCGTGCTCTCGTGGGTGATGCGCTGCTGGAGGCGTCTCAGCTGGCCGTAGAGGAACTCTTCGGCGTCGCGGAACACCTCGGAGCCGGGGAGGGGCACGGAGACCAAATGCCGCGCGATCGGCGTCGCCACCCCGGAGACCGCGCGGAAGAGCGGGAGCAGCACGCGCAGCGCGCGGTGCGCGACGTCCGGGAGCGTGACCAGGCGCAGCGTGGAATCGGTGGGGGCGCAGTCCACCACGATCAGGTCGTAGCGCCCCGCTTCCGCGAGCTCCTCGACGGCGAGCAGCGTCGTCACCTCTTCTGCGCCCGGCAGCAACGCCAGCTCCTCGGCGACGACGGCGTCCAGCCCCTGGTGCGTGAGCAGCTCGACCAGGAAATCCCGGATCCGGCCCCAGTGGCGCTGCGTCTCGACGCGGGCGTCGATCTCGATCGCGTCGAGGCCCGGCGCGAGCTCGATCGGGTCGGCCGAGAGGCGTCGCTCGAAGACGTCGCCGAGGCTGTGGGCGGCGTCGGCCGAGGCGACCAGCGTGCGCCGCCCGCGCTGCGAGGCGGCAACGGCCGTGGCGGCGGCGGTCGTCGTCTTCCCGACTCCCCCCTTGCCGGTATACAGAACGAGCCTCACGGCCCGACGGTATCACGCTGCGGAGGCTGCCTCCCGAGCGCGCTCGACTCCGCCCGCCTGGTAAGGCGCCGCGCCCGGCGCAATCGGCGCGCGTGAAGTCCAGCGGTGTTCGCAGCGCGGGCACTCGGCGAGGAACCACAGGCCCCGATCGATCACCTCGTCGGTGCGGACTTCGGCGCAGCCGCAGACCGGGCAGCGCGAGAGCGTTCGCAAGACGGCTCGCATCTCGTCTCTCCTGCCCCGGACGTGGGGCTCGCGAGCCAGTAGAGCCCAGGCGGATGACGGATCCGGTCACACGCACGCCGGCCCGGGCGTGCTTTCCCCGGTAGCATCCCGGCGCATCCAAGCTTCGGAGGGCCTCCCGTGCGCATCGGACTCATCCTCACCGCGGGCAGCGCGCGGGGCGACGTCGAGCTCGCCCAGCGCGCCGAGGCGGCCGGCCTCGACGGCGTCTACTCGATCGAGTTCTTCAACCGGCATGGCTACGTTCCGCTGGCGGCGATCGCGCAGGCCACGCGTCGCGTGCGTATCGGCACGGCGATCGCGAACGCCTTCATCCGCACGCCGCTGCTGCACGCGAGCGCGGCGCTCGATCTGGACGAGCTCTCGGGCGGACGCATGCTGCTGGGGCTCGGGAGCGCCACGCGACGCATGAACGAGGATTGGTACGGCGTGCCTTTTTCGGCGCCTGCCGAGCGCATGCACGAGCTGGTGCGGCTGCTGCGCGCGGCGTTCGCGGCGCAGCAGGGCGGGGGCTTCCGCTGGGACGGCAAGCACTGGCAGCTTTCGGTTCCGATCTACTCGCGCCCGGGAGCGCCGCGCGCGCAGATCCCGATCTGGGTCGCGGCCGTGAACCGGCGCATGATCGCGACGGCCGGGGCGGTGGCGGACGGCCTGGTCGGACATCCGATCGCGACGCGGCGCTGGCACCGCGAGGTGACGCTGCCGGGCCTGCGCGCCGCCGAGTCCGCCGCCGGACGCGAGGCGGGCGCCTGCGCGCTCGCGCCCTACGTGCTGACCTCGATCCAGCCCCGGCGCGAAGACGCCGTGCGCGACGCCAAGTGCCAGATCGGCTTCTACTTCACGACCTCGCTCTACCACTCCATCCTCGATCTGCACGGACTGCGCCCGGTGGGCGAAGCCTGCCGCGCCGCGCTGCGCAGGTTCGACGTGAAGGCGATGGCCGACGCCGTGCCCGATTCCCTGGTCGACGAGATCGCGATCGCCTGCACGCCGGACGAGGCGAAGCAGCGACTCGCGCAGTGGCGCGACCTCACGGAGCAGCCGCTGCTCTACGCCCCGAGCGTGGGCGTCCCGCCCGCGCGCCTGCGCGCAAACCTCGACGCTATGCTCGACGTCTTCGGCGATCCCGCAGCAGGAGAACGGCGTGAGTGAAGAGGCTCCCGCGGCTCGCAGTCCGATCTTGTCGCACTGGGAGGCCGCGCAGATCCCGGCGAGCGGCGCCTGGGCGCAGAAGCGCCGGCTCGCGGCCGCCATGCGCCTCGTGATCGGAAGGCTGGTCGAGAGCAACGCACCCGAGAACGAGCTCGCGGCCGCCGCCGACGGGCTGGAACGCTACGCCGAGCGCCTCGCCACCCACCCGCGCTTGCGCCGGCTCGAGGGCTTCGCCGAGACCGCCACCGCGGGCGACGTCGCCGCCTTCTTCGACCAGAGCCCCGTGATCGGGCTCTCGAACCCGCTCGCGCCGCCGATCGCGGTGCGCCGCACCGGCGAGCGCAGCGCCGAGGCGCACGCGCGTTTCGGCGCGGCCTACGAAGGACCTCCCGGCTGCGTGCACGGCGGCTGGGTCGCCGCCGCCTTCGACGAGGTGCTGGGCTTCGTGCAGTCGCTCGCGGGCAGCCCCGGCTTCACGGGCACGCTCACCGTGCGGTACCGCAAGCCCACACCGCTGCACACCGATTTGCGATTCGAGGCGAGCGTGACGGGCACCGAGCGCCGCAAGACGTTCGCCGAGGGCCGTCTCTACGCCGGCGACCTGCTGACGGCGGAGGCCGAGGCGATCTTCATCGCCGCCGACCGCGCGCGCTTCCAGGCGCTGCTCGCGCAGCGCGAGCAGATGGAGCAGAAGCGCTCCGGGTGAGGAGCCTCGCGGGCCAGCGCCGCCGGGAACGCGGAGCGCGGCGTCTGTGCGCGCTCGCGATGCTCGCCGTCGCGGCGGGGCTCGCCTGCGCTCCGGCGCCTCCGCCGGGCGCCGCGCCGCCGCGCCGCCCGGTGGTGCTCTCCACCGAGTACGACGATCAACGCGCCGGCGAAGAGGCCAGGCTCGAGGTCGCGGCCGCGCTCGGTCTGGTGCGCGACCCCAAGCTGCAGGAGCTGGTCGACGCGATCGGTCGGCGGTTCATCGGCCACCTGCCCGCGCGCGCCTTCGTCTACGACTTCCGCGTGGTCGACCAGTGGCCGCCGAACGCGTTCGCGCTGCCGGGGGGAACCATCTACGTCTCGCGCGGGCTGCTCGTGCTCTCGAATTCCGAGGACGAGATCGCCAACGTGCTCGCGCACGAGATCACGCACGCGGCCGCGCGCCACGCTGCCGCGCGCCAGGCGGTGGCGGGCGGCGTGAATCCGTTCGCGATGGCCTTCACCAACCCCGCCTATCTGGCCGCCTACAGCCGCGACCAAGAACGGGAGGCTGACCGCGGCGGCCAACGTCTGGCGGCGGCGGCGGGCTACGATCCGGCCGGCATGAACACGTTCCTGGCGAGCCTGGGCAACGTGGAGAAGCTGCTGGCAGGCGGCTCGCGGATGCCGGGCTACTTCGACACGCACCCGCCGACCAGCGAGCGAGCGGCGGGCGCCGCCACCCGCGCGCAGCACATGGGCTGGACCCGACAGCCCGGTGTGACGCGCGACCGCAACGACTACCTGCGCCGCCTCGCCGGCCTGGTGGTGGGCGAGGATCCGGCCGAGGGAATCTTCGAGAAGGGCCGTTTCCTGCACCCGGACTTCGATTTTGCGCTCCGAATCCCCGACGGCTGGAGGTTCGTGAATTCGCCCGCGGCCGTCGGCGCGGTCTCGCAGGGCGGGCGCGCGCGCGTGATGCTCGAGCTGGCCGGCGAGGGCGAGGATCCCGCCGTCTTCGCCGATGAGTTCGTCACGCAGCGCGCCGCGGAGCTCCAGGCGCAGATCGAGGGGCGGCGAGCGCTCACCCTCAACGGCCTTCCGGCGGTGGAGATCCGCGGCTCCGCCCCCGGCCCCGCCGGCGTGGTCGCGGGAAGAATCACCTGGATTGCGTATCGCGGCCGCGTCTACCGCCTGGGCAATCTCGCGCAGGGAGTCGACGCGGAGCGCGCCCTTGCGCGCGGCGACGTCTTCACGCGCAGCTTTCGCCCGCTCGCGCCCGAGGACCGCGCCGGGATTCGGGTGCGACGCCTGCGCCTGGCGACGGCGCACGCGGGCGAGAGCCTCGCCGACTTCTCGCGCCGCACCGGCAACGACTGGGACGCGCAGCGCACCGCGATCGCCAACGGCCTGTTCGCGTCGGCGCGGCTCGCCGAGGGACAGCTGCTCAAGATCGCCGTGCTCGAGGAATACGCGGCGAGCGAAGCACCAGAATCCGGAGGCCGCTGAGGCGAGGCTTGCGGGCGGGGCTACTTGCCGCCGCCCAGGCGCTGGAAGACGTCGACCACGGCGTCGCTGCCCTCGAAGTTCCGGGTCAGGATGCGGGCCGCGAGCTCGCTGCACACCCGCTTCGAGTCGGCGACGGCCCGGTTCGCGAGCTCCTGCGGCAGGATCGCGCGCAGCACGATCGCCATCTCCTTGCCGCTCACCGTCTGCGCGTCGAGTCCGGCTTGCTTGAGGGCGAGCCGCACGGTGCCGCGCGCCACCAGCTCCGAAAGGCCGGCCGCGCGCTCGATCTCGACGCAGGTCCAGGCGAAGGCGGGTGATCCGATCATAGAGCGGCGAGTGCGCGCGCGGGCTGCAACGCTACCACCTCCCGACCCGGTCATCGGTCGATCGCTCGGAGGGCTCAAGCGCCGCCGGATCCTTCGCCGGTAGGAAAGCTAGGCCGCCTCCGCCGGGCGCCGCTCGGGCGTGAAGCGCACCTTCATCTCGACGCACGAGCGCACCAGCGCCGAGGGCAGGATCACGGGCCCGCCGGCGGCGTAGCGCATGTCGGGGATCCTCCGCAGCAGCTCCGCGAAGGCCACGCGCATCTCCATGCGGGCCAGGTTGGCGCCCAGGCAGAAGTGCGTGCCGATCCCGAAGCCGAGGTGGGTCGGGTTGCGCTCCACCCGGAAGCTGTCCGGCTGGGCGAACACGTCGGCGTCGCGGTTGGCCGAGGGGTAGAGCAGCAGCACGCGTTGGCCCTCGCGGATCTGCTGGCCGCGCAGCTCGACGTCGCGCATCACCGTGCGCGAGAAGGCGTGCACCGGCGAGACCAGCCGCACCATCTCCTCGACCGCGGGGGGGATCAGGGCCGGGTCGTCAATTAATTTTTGCCGTTCGCCCGGGTTCTCGATCAGCAGCTGCATGCCTCCCGAGATGCCGTTGCGGGTGGTCTCGTTGCCGGCGACCAGCAGGATCACGCACATCATGATCAGCTCGTCGTTGGCGAGCGAGAGGTGCTCCTCGCTGAAGCCTTCCAGCGAATTCAGCTCGAAGCGCCCGAGGATCCCGCCGTCCTTGGCGCCGGTCAGGATGCTCACCAGATCGTCTCGCGGGTTCTGACGGCGGTCCTCGATGATCCCGGTGACGTACTGGGAGTACTCCATGAAGGCGAGTCCGGCGCGCCCGATCACCGCCGGGTCGCGGGTGCCGTCGGCCGCGATCATGGCGTCGGACCAGTGGTGAAAGCGGTCGAAGTCGTGGCGATGGATGCCGATCATCTCGGCGATCAGCTTGAGCGGGAGCGGCACGGCGATCTCTCGCACGAAGTCGCACTCGCCGCGCGCCGCCACGACGTCGATCGATTCGGTGACGATCGTGCGGAACGCGGTCTCGAGCTTCTTGACCATGCGCGGGGTGAAGCCGCGATTGATCAGATTGCGCAGCTCCGTGTGACGCGGCTCCGCTTCGTCGATCAGCCCGATCTTGACCGGATTGCTCGGGCGGACGCCGAGCGCGGAGCTGAAGAGATCCTGGTGCTTCGAGACATGGACCACGTCTTCGAACTTGGTGACGAGCCAGAGGTCGTCTTTCTCCGACCAGTGGATCGGGTCGTTCTCGCGCAGCCAGCGCAGCCGCTCGGTCATGTGCGCGTCCCAATTCTCGGAGGCCAGATACGCGACGTCGATCTCCATCACCGCACTCCTCGCAGCAGGTCGGGGCTCTCCCCGGCGCCGAACAGCCTTCCCACCAGCTCGCGCAAGAAGCGCGTCTGCGCCTCCAGCGCCGCGTCACCCAGCAGCTCGTTTCCGCCGAGATCGCGGTAGAACGACGCGAACGTGAAGTAGCCGACCACCACGTGGTACATGGCGAGCACCAGCAGGGGGATCTGCTCCGCGCTCCAGCGCCCCGACGCGGGGCTCGCCGCGACCAGCTCGTGGGCGCGCTCGAAGGCCGGAACGATCCAGCTGCGCAGGATCGGCGTCAGGCGTTGGCCGCCGGCGAGCGTCTCGTGCTGCACCAGGCGCGGCAGCCCCGGGCGCCGCGCGAGGATCGCCATCACGTCCGAGACGAGCCGCCCCGGGTCCGAAGGCTGGTCGGCCGGCGCGGCGGCGGAGCGCACCAGCAGCTCCATCAGCGGGCCGATGCCGCGCTCGAGCACGGCCGCGTAGAGCGCGTCCTTGCTCGCGAAGTGGTTGTAGAGGCTGGGCGGTTGCACACCGACGCGTGTCGCCACGTCGCGGAGCGTGGTGCCGTTGTAGCCGCGTTCGGCGAAGAGCTCCTCGGCCGCGTCGAGGATCCGCTCGGCCGTGCGCTCGCCGCCGTGGCGGTGCCTCGGAAGGCTGGACGCATGGGCCAGAGACGCGGCGGACATGGACGGCTCCCATCAACTAACGAACATTAGTTAGTCTATTGATCGTAGTGTGTCCACCCCAACCTAAGCAGAATAAAAAGACGTGTAACTCCAGTGGGTTGCGCCCTGACCACCGACCGGCGCTAGGATCGGTACCAGAACCCCGGGGGCAGCCTTGACGCCGTCGCTCCGCCGCATCGCGTCGCTCACGGTGATGCCCTCCACGCTGGCCGCGGTGCTCGGCGGCGCGATCTTTGCGATGCAACAGGGCGCGCAGCCCACGGCGCTGATCCCCCCATTCTTCATCGCGAGCATCCTCTGGGTGGCCGCGCTCGAGCGCGTGCTCCCCTACCGCCCCGAGTGGAACCGGCCTCGCGGTGATCTGCGAGCGGACGCGGCGTATCTCGCGAGCACGTCAGCGGTGATCGGGGTGATGCGCTCGCTGGTCGCCGCCGCTGGCGTCTGGGTCGCGAGCTGGATCTCACAGAGCTTCGGCCTCTCGCTCTGGCCGCACAGCTGGCCGCTGCTCGCACAACTTCCTCTGGCCTGGGCTCTGGTCGAGCTCTTCGCCTACTGGCCGCATCGCTGGCTGCACGAGGTGCCGTGGCTCTGGCGCCTGCACGCCACGCACCACAGCGCGGAGCGACTCTACTGGCTGAACGCCACCCGCGCGCATCCGCTCGAGCATGTCTTTCGCGCCTGCTTCGGACTGCTGCCGTTGGCGGTGGTCGGCGCGGGCCCGGAGCTGCTCGCGCTCTCCGTGCTGAGCGACGCCGTGATCGGTCTCTTCCAGCACGCGAACATCGACTTTCGGCTGGGGCCGCTCAACTACCTCTTCAGCGCGGCGCCCGTCCACCGCTGGCACCACTCGCGCTCGCGCGCCGAGGCCGACCGCAACTTCGGCGACAGCTTCATCTTCTGGGATCTCGTGTTCGGAACCTACTACCACCCGCGGGATCGCGAGGTCGGCTCGATCGGAATCGACGGCCTCGACGCCTTCCCGCGCGACTTTCTCCCGCAGCTCGCGTCGCCGTTTCGCTGGCGGGAGATCGAGCGCGAGAGCGTGCGCTGAGCGATTACGCACGCTTCAGAGAATCCAGGGTCCGGTCGACACAGACTTCGCCCTCGCCGAGCTCACAAGAGCCTCGAGGCACCGTTGACTTCCCGCTTGCACACGGGGAAGCTCTCAGGCGCTCTAAGGATTCGGATTCTCGGCGAGTCGGGGGGCGTCGATGTCGAATCGTTGGGCGCGCTGGGTTAGGCATGTCGTTTCGTGGCTTGCGGCTTGGGGACTCGCCGTCGCGACGGCAATCTCGGCGGGTGCGCAGACGCCCGTGGGCGCGCAGTTCCAGATCAACACCTACACGACGCGCGACCAGGAAGAGCCCTCGGTCACGATCGCGGCCAATGGAGCCTTCGTCGTGGTGTGGCAGAGCCAGGGTTCATCGGGGACGGACGACGACGACAGCATTCAGGGACAACGCTACGCCGCGGGCGGCTCGCCGCAGGGCGGCGAGTTCCAGATCAACACCTTCACGCGGTCGATCCAGGAATCTCCGTCCGTGGCCATGGATGCCGACGCGGATTTCATCGTGGTTTGGGGAACCGCGGAGTCGGACGAGCCGGCACTTGGCTACTGGAGCATCCAAGGCCAGCGCTACGCCTCGAATGGCTCGACGCAGGGGGCGCAGTTCCAGGTCAACACGTATCCCGAGTGGCGGCAGTATTCGCCCTCCGTGGCCATGGCTGCCGACGGGGACTTCGTCGTGGTGTGGCATAGCTACGGTTCGTCCGGCACGGACACGAACGGGTTGAGCGTGCAGGGCCAGCGTTACGCCTCGAATGGCTCGACGCAGGGCGGCCAGTTCCAGGTCAATACGTACACGACCAGCTACCAGTTCCGGCCGTCCGTAGCGGCGGCGCCCGATGGGGACTTCGTCGTGGTGTGGCTGAGCGGTTCGTCCGAACCGTTCGCGAGCCTCCAGGGCCAGCGGTACGCCTCGAATGGCTCGACGCTGGGCGGCGAATTCCAGGTGAATACCTACACGTCCAATAACCTTTACTTCACCTCCGTGGGGATGGCGGGCAACGGAGACTTCGTCGTGGCGTGGATGAGCGATGGGTCGCTCGGGACGGACTCGAGCGATTGGAGCATCCAGGCGCGGCGCTTCGCTTCGGATGGAACGGTCCTCGGCAGCCAGTTCCAGGTGAATACCTACACGTCTGGAATGCAGTGCGAGCCCTCGGTCGCGATGGCGTCCGATGGGGGCTTCGTCGTGGTTTGGTACGGCGATACGTCGGCCACGGACCCGGAGCACGGGGCCATCCAGGGTCAGCGCTACGCCTCGGACGGATCGGTTTAGGGGACGGAGTTCGGGATCAATTCCTACACCACCAGCGCGCAATGGAACTCCAAGGTCGCGATGGCCCCCAACGGCGAGTTCGTCGTGGCATGGCAGAGCTACGCGTCGTCTGGAACGGATTCGAGTGAAAGCAGCATCCAGGGCCAGCGCTTCGGGCGGCTGGCTGCTGCGGTGTCATTGCTCTCGCCCGCGCCGAGGATCGCGCTCGTCGCAGCTTTGTTGTCGCTCGGCACCTTCTATGCGCTGCGACGTCTCTGCTAGCGCAGCTCGCGCTTCAGGATCTTTCCGGTCGGCCCCTTGGGCAGGCCCTCCGAGAACTCGATGATGCGCGGGTACTTGTAGGCGGCAAGCCTTTCTTTGCACCAGCTGGTAATGGCCTCGCGCGTGAGGCCGCTCTCCGGGCGCGGCACGATCACGGCCTTGACTTCTTCGCCGTGGCTCTCGTGAGGCACGCCGATCACGGCGGCCTCGAGAATCGACGGGTGCGCGTAGAGCACCTCCTCCACCTCGCGCGGGTAGACGTTGAAGCCGCCGCGGATGATCATGTCCTTCTTGCGGTCGACGATGCGATAGGAGCCGTCGGTGTCGCGCACGCCGATGTCGCCGGAGTGGAACCAGCCGTTGCGCAGGGATTCCTTGCTGGCGTCAGGTCTTTTCCAGTAGCCCTTCATGATGTTGTGGCCGCGGATGCAGATCTCGCCGGCCTCGCCGTCCGCCACCGGCCGGTCGGCGTCGTCGAGGATGCACATCTCGACGCCCCAGACCGGGTAGCCGATCGAGCCGGGCTTGCGCGGGCGGTCCAGCATGTTGAAGCTCGCCACCGGGGACGTCTCCGAGAGGCCGTAGCCCTCGAGGATCTTCACCGGATACTTCTCCTCGAAGGCGCGCATCACCTCGACCGGCATCGCCGAGCCGCCGGCCATGCAGTACTTGAGTGCGGAGAGGTCGGGCGCGCGCTCGGCCTCGTGGTGGAGCAGTGCGAAGTACATGGTCGGCACGCCCGCAAACAGTGTGACGCGGTCGCGCTCCATGATCGCGAGCGCCTCGCCCGGGCTGAAGCGCGGGAGCAGCGTGAAGGTGCCGCCGGCGGCGATCGAGGCGTTCTGGATGCAGGTCTGCCCGAAGGAATGGAAGAGCGGGAGCGCCGCGAGCGCGACGTCATCGGCGCAGAGCGGGAGCAGCCGCGGCACCACCATGGCGCAGTTGATCAAAAGGTTCGAGTGCGTGAGCTCGGCGCCCTTGGGCTTGCCGGTGGTGCCCGAGGTGTAGAGGATCACGGCGGTGTCGCTCGGGAGCGTCGGGTGGAGCGCCGCCACCGGCGGCACGGCCGCCAGCTCGGCGAGGCTCCCCTCCCCGGACTTCCCCGCCCACAGCAGGGACGCGCCAGCCGCCTCGGCCCCCGCACGTGCGGCCGCCTCGAACAGGGGATGGGCGATCAGCAGGCGCGACTCGGAATCCTGGAGGAAATAGGCGACTTCCGGCGCGGCGCAGAGCACGTTCAAGGGCACCACGGTGCAGCCGGCGTAGAGGATCCCGAAGTACGCGATCGTGAAGTCCGGCAGGTTCGGCACCAGCAGGCAGACCCGGTCGCCGGCGGCGAGGCCGCGCGCGCGCAGGCCCGTCGCCACGCCGCGGGCGGCGCGGTCCAGTTCGTGGTAGCGGAGCGACTGCTCGCCGAGCCGGATCGCGACGTGATCGGGGCGGGCTTGCGCGCTCGCCTGAAGGATCGAGCCGAGGTTCAGGTGCATGGCTTTTCTCCGGGCTGGCGGCCGCGCGGCGTCCGTCACACGGGAAGGTCGGCGCGCGTGAAGAGGGACTCGAGCGCGAGGCCACGCGCGGCGAAGGCGACCGCCGCTCCCTCGCCGCGGTCGACCAGGCACAGCACGCGCGCGACCTTGCCGCCCTCCGCCTCGACGGCGGCCAGCGCGTCCAGTGTCGAGCCGCCGGTGGTGACGGTGTCCTCGAGCAGCGCGACGCTCTGCCCCGCCGCGAAGCCGCCTTCGATGCGCCGGCCGAGCCCGTGCGCCTTGGTCTCCTTGCGCACGAAGAAGCCCACCAGCTTCGAGCTCGGGTCGTGCACCGCCGCGGCGGCCAGCACGGCCGCGACCAGCGGCACGGCGCCCACCGCCATCCCGCCGACGGCATCCACCGGCGGGCCGCGGCGCAGCCGATCGAGCACCAGCTCGCCGGCCAGCGCCACGCCGCGGGGGCGCATCAGCGTCTGGCGCAGGTCGAGGTAGAAGTCGCTCTCCGCGCCGCTCGCCAGCTTCACGCGGCCGCGCCGGAAGGAGACCGCGAGGATCAGCTCGAGCAGCTCGCGCCGCTTCGCCTCCAGGCTCATCTGCTGCTCCTCATTGCTTGCGAAGCCCCAGCGCGAACTCCGCGATCAGCTTGCGGTGCAGCTCGCTGGTGCCCTCGCCGAGCTCGAGCGCCTTGGCCTCCAGCAGCAGCCGCCCGATCTCGTACTCGGCCGAGAGCCCGTAGCCGCCGTGGATCTGGATCGCGTCGAGCGCATTCTGGGTGGCCGCCTCGCTCGCCATCAGCTTGGCCATCGAGCTCTCGAGGCTCGCGCGCTGCACGCCGGCGTCCTTCATCCGCCCCAGCCGGTAGACGATCGCGCGGGCGCCCTCGGTCCGGCAGACCATGTCGGCAATTTTTTGTTGGATCATCTGGAACTCGCCGATCTTCTGGCCGAAGGCCTCGCGCTGGCTGGCGTAGGCCACCGAGAGATCGATGCAACGCTGCGCCTGGCCCACGCAGCGCGCGGCGACCGAGTAGCGCCCCATGTCGAGCGCGCTGCCCAGCACGGGGAAGCCGCCGCCCGCGCGGCCGAGCAGGCCCGCCGCCGGCACGAAGACGTCCTCGAAGTGGACCTCGGCCAGATGGTCGCGCTGGAGCGTGCGCATCGGGAAGGCGCCGATCCGGATCCCCGGGCTCTTGGGATCGACCAGCAGCGCGGTTACGCCTTCGTGTTGCTGGGCGCGGTCGACGGTCGCCACCACGAAGAAGAGCCCCGCGTGCGCGGCGTGCGAGATGAAGACCTTGCTGCCCTGGAGGCGAAAGCCCCCGTTCACCGGAGTGGCGGTGGTGCGCATGTTCGCGAGGTCGGTCCCGCCCCCGGGCTCGGTGAGACACGCCGAAGACAGGATCTCGCCGCGCGCCAGCCGCGGCAGCCAGCTCTCCTTCTGCGCGTCGCTGCCGTGGCGCAGGATCGAGCCGGCGACCAGCGAATTCGTGACCGACACGACCGAGGCGATCACCCAGTCG
>Ga0184637_10000149_pt1 | contig 48739 bp, 43 predicted proteins | sample PLM3_127_b2_FD_133143 | JGI IMG/M metagenome (GOLD analysis project Ga0184637, IMG submission 133143) | Groundwater sediment microbial communities from an aquifer in East River, Colorado, USA - PLM3_127_b2 | ecosystem: Environmental > Terrestrial > Soil > Riparian zone | place: USA: East River...
CATGGTGTGGGTGTCGTCGATCGGCACCCGGATCTGGTAGCGGACGGCATCCGCGTCGCCCACGAGCAGGGTGTTCGGGAACAGGATCGGGTGGCCGCGCGTCCAGTCGTCGCAATCCTCGGCAGCGCCCTCCATGAGGCGCCGCTTATAGATTCCGTACTCGAAGACGTCGAAGGCGATCTTCAAGTGGCGAGCGGGGTTCATCCGCGGCGGCCTGCCGAGCTTCTTTGCGACGTAGTTGCCGTACATGCCGTGGAGATGCTCGTAATGGATAGGATCGAGTGAGTTGTCCATGCATTGGAGCCAGTTGCAGGGCAGCGGCGTCACCTCGATCGAGCGATCGAAGCCTTCACGAGCGAACAGCTCGTGGCGCGGGAGGAGGGGCGCCGGTTGCGGTCCGAGGTACGCGAAGATCGCGCCGCTCAGCTCCTGCACTGGATAGGCGGGGATCTTCAGCGGAAGGCAGGCGGGCTCGAAGGGCATATCCACGACGTGGCCTTCGGAGTCGTAGGTCCAGCCGTGATATGCGCAGCGCAGGCCGTTCTCCTGTGGAATGCCGTAGGCCAGCGAGATCGCTCGGTGCGCACAGCGCGGGCCGACGAGACCCAGCTGGCCCCTCGCGTCACGGAAGAGCACGAGGTCCTCGCCGAGCAGACGGACGGGCTGGACGGGGTCTTTGTCGAGGTCGGCGGAGGTCGCAACGACGTGCCAGTAGCGGCGCAGAAGCTCGCCCATCGGCGTGCCAGGCCCTACGCGAGTCAGGCGATCGTTTTCTTGCTGGGTGATCATGGCGCACCTCTTGATCTGGGGTTTCGCACAGGGTGTGCGGCGCCGAAGCGACTCATGGGAAGTGTATCACGCGGCCTTGGCGTCACTTGTCCTGGACGCGCTCCCACAGCTCTCGTACGCCGAGCGCGTCGAGCCAGCGCTCGATATACGTGCCGTCGAGCTTATCCGCCTGAACGTCGATTATTCCTCGCACGTCCCTCAGCTGCTGCTCGCTTGCGCCGAGTTTCGCCCACGAGAGCTTGGTCAGGATGGTGTCCTCGGCGGAAGCTACGAAAACGGGGACGTTGAGAAGCAACATGGACTTCCGACGCTCGAATTGTGCTCGCGTGAAGACTGCGGGCTTGCCGTAGATGAGATCCGCCTTCCAATGGCCTGAGCCTTCAATGACGTTGAACTGGCCTTTGCGCGCGAATTCTTCGCGGGCAGTGTTCGGGTCGACGTAGACATCCTCCGCGGCCAGTGCGCTGAGCAGTCGATCAAGCCCTTGCGTCGTTGGGTCGATCACGATGTCGATGTCGCGCGTCGCCCGGGGAGTCCCGTGTATCGAGCTCGCAAACGATCCCACGAGCATGTGCTGGACGCCGGCCTGATCCAGAGCACCGACGAGGAGTGCCAGGAACGGCCCCGGGTCGTCCCCAGGGGAAACCACGTTAGCGCCCTAGGTCTCGAGCGATCTCCCCACCGTAGAGCACCCCGGCAAGGGCTCTCGACACATCCGCGTCGGCGTACTCGGGATGCCTGAACCGTATCCCTTCACGGGCCAGGTGGCGGATGAGGATGCTCATCTCTACCGCCATGGCGCCCCGCTGCTCGGGCGTCATTGCCCGAAAAGCGGCCATCTGCACGCGATGCGCTTCTGGATGGGTGTCACGAGGAATCATCTGTAAGCCCCTATGCCAATGGTATAGGCATAATGCCACAGCGGCTGCCTTCGACGGCTGGACGTAAGGGTCGCTTCCGTGTAACGTCAAACTCCCGAAGGATCAAGAGGAGGATTGCTGCGATGCAGAGTACGACGACGCCCCAGGTTACCACTGGCTGGGGCCGGAAAACCGCGTATGACGATTGGGTTCAATCACTCGAAATCCCGGTCCACACCGGCTACTACGTCGAGGACATCCGGACCGTAGAAGTGGGCTGGTGGCCCGAGCGCGAGTGCAGCGCGGCGATCCTGAAGCTTGCGGGCCAGGAAGGGGTCACCGAGGTTCGCGTCACCGAGATCCCGGCTGGTAAGACGACAGCGCCCGTTCACCAGGCGCTCGACGAGCTGGTGTACGTCGCCGACGGTCGCGGCCTCACCGCGATCTCTGCCGGCGGGCGGTCCCCGAAGACCTTCGAATGGCAGAAGCATAGTCTCTTCCTCATCCCGCGCAACCACACCTACCAGCTGAGCAACACGCAGGGCGACCGACCGGTGCGGCTACTGCACTACAACTCGCTGCCGATGGCGATGCAGCTCCTGCCCGATCCGGACTTCTTCTTCCGGGATCACGGCGCGAATCCCGACCTGCTCTACGGTGAAGGTGAAGGCGAGTTCTACTCCGAGGCGAAGATCGTAAAGGGCGCCAACGACGTGCGTGGCGGCGCCTTCTGGGTGGGCAACTTCTTCCCTGACATGCGTGCCTGGGACAGCCTGGTGCCATTCAAGGGGCGGGGCGCCGGCGGCCACGTCGTCTGGATCCGCTACCCCAAAGCTCCCCTCTGGAACCACATGTCCGTGTTCGGGTCCAAGACGTACAAGAAAGGCCATCGCCACGGGCCCGGAACGCTCATCGTGATTCCAACTGGCGAGGGCTACTCCTACATGTGGCCCGAGGGCGGCGAGAAGGTCTACATCCCCTGGCACGAGGCGAGCGTTTTCGTGCCGCCGAATCGCTGGTTCCACCAGCACTTCAACGTGAGCGCCGAGACGGACCGCTACCTCGCCTTCCACGCGCCGCGGGGCGGTGGCGGTAACGAGCGGGTCGAGGACCAGGCGCGCGACCAGATCGAGTATCCGGACGAGGACTCGATCATTCGGGAGACGTTCGAGCGCGAGCTAGGGAAGCGCGGGCTGAAGTCGATCATGCCGGACATCGCCTACAGCGACCGCGGCTACGAGTGGGAATACGCCAACGATCAAGACTGATAGATGCCTGACAACGTCGTCGAGCTGCGCCACAAAGTAGCGACCTCCATGCGAATCCTCGGCATGCAGGGCCTCGTGCGCGACATCAACGGCCACGTCAGCGTGCGGATCCCCGGGAGCGACGAGATGTTCATCCGCTGCCGGGGCGGAAACGAGCGTGGCCTGCTCTACACCGACGTGGGGCAGATCCGGCGTCTCGATTTCAACGGGAAAGGACCCGGCCTCGGCGACGACCACATGGCGCCGCTCGAGCTGCCGATTCACGGTGAGATCTACAAGGCGCGGCCTGAAGTCCAGGCCGTCGTTCACGCCCATCCGTACGCGTCGGTCGTGTGTGGGATCCTGGGGATCGAATTCAGGCCGATCTACGGCGCGTTCGATCCGTCGGGCCTCGGCATCGCAGCACAGGGGGTGCCCGTCTATCCGCGCGCCGTGCTGATCAACCGGCCGGAGCTCGGGGCGGACCTGATCGCCGCGATGGGGAACCGTAATCTCACCCTGATGAAGGGGCACGGCATCACCGTCGTCGGTCCCAGCGTGGAGGCGGCGACCCTGCTCGCTATTCGGCTCGAAAACCTGGCCAGCATGCTGCTGGACATCGCACGCATCGGCCGCGACGCGCCCAGCCTCTCCCAGGAGGACATGGATGCGTTTCGTCGGGCGACCGAGCCCGGCGGAGGTGGTGGGGGCGGGATCCCCAGAGCGGAGGAGTGGACGTGGAACCACTACGTCCAGCTGTTGAAAGACGGCATCGGTATGCCCGAAGATCTCGACGCGCCGTGATAGGCTTTCTTCAGGTTCGCGATTCTACGCCCTCGGCTTTTAGCCTCGGGCTCAGAATCGCGGATCGCTGGGCTGCGTCAGGTTCACTGAACTCGCTCGGGAGCCGCACATGCTGACCAGAGAAGAGAACGAGCTGTTCACCCGCATCGGGCCGGGTACGCCGGCGGGCGATCTGCTGCGCCGCTACTGGTATCCGATTGCCTTCGCGGCTGACCTGACAGAAGAGAACCCGACGAAGCTCGTTCGGCTGCTGGGTGAGGACCTCGTGCTGTTCCGCGATCGGAGCGGCGGCGTGGGCCTGCTCGCCGATCACTGCTCCCACCGTGGCGCGTCCCTCTACTACGGCCGGGTCGAGGGGCGGGGCATCGCCTGTGCCTATCATGGCTGGCTGTATGACCGAGAGGGCAACTGCCTGGAGACGCCCGCCGAGCCCGCCGACAGCAAGTTCCATCTCACCGTGCGGCACCAGGCCTACCCCGTGCAGAAAGTCGTCGGCCTCTACTGGGCGTACCTCGGCCCGCTACCCGCGCCGGCCCTGCCGAAGTTCGACATCCTGGTTCGGCGCGATGGACGCCGAACGCTGCAGCTGCGCGGGGTGGTTGACTGCAACTACCTCCAGGCGATGGAGAACTCAGTCGATCCGGCGCACCTGCAGATCCTGCACCAGGACAACGCCGCCCGCGGCCGGCCGATCGACAACACCACTCGCGGCTTCACCGACGACGTCGTCAGCTTCGACTTCTATCTGACCTCATACGGGATCATGAAGCGGCGAATCTACACCGACGGCCGTGTGGACGAGCATCCGCTGATCTTTCCGAACATCCTGCGCCAGGGCAATGGGATCGAAATCCGCGTTCCGTTGGACGACACGCATATGCACATCTACGAGATCCGCTTCTACCCCACGGAAGATGGGAGCCTCCTCGACGATGAGGGCGACCCACCTCTCGAGCCCACAATCCCACACAAAGACAAGCCTGGCCTGCCGCATCCGCTAGCGAAGTTCAGCATGGCGCAGGTCGATCACCAGGATTACATGGCGTGGGAGACTCAGGGCGCGATCCCGGATCGCAGCGTCGAGCGCCTCGCGACGACGGATCGGGGCGTCCTGCTGTTCCGGCAGGTGCTACGCGAGCAGATCGAGCGCGTACGGCAGGGAGGCGATCCTCTCGGCGTGATTCGGGACCAGGACCATCCGATGATCGATACGAACCTCACGGGTTCACTCCACGTGGAGCTGGGCTGGTTCCCCAAGACCGAGGAAGATGCTCCGACTTACGGTCAGTCGACCGCCGCGGTTTAACTCCCGGCGTTAGTGAGCGAGAGGCGGCCGGGGAAGGCTCCCCAGCCGCCTCTCGCTATCTCGAACTGTTGGTTGCTTACCCGAAGAAAGCCCCGGGAATGACGTCCGGGTGCTCGCGGTCCTGGTACCACTCCTTCGCGGGCTTGTAGTCCTTGCGCGACATGCCCGGAACGAAGTCCTTCGTGCGCGCCGTGATGTGCAGGATCACGAGCGGATTCTCGCTGCTGCATTTGAACCAGTAGGGCGTGCCCTGCGGGATCATGATCAGCTCGTTCTTGTCGAGAACGGCGACCTCGATGTCATCCTCCGTCCCGTAGAAGGTCGCCTGTCCGTCGAGGACGACCCACGTCGAGTCTGTGCCGGGGTGAGCGTGGAGGTTGGTCTCCCCTTCGGCTGGAGCCACAACCTGCACGCCAACGCCTAGCGTGTCGCTCCGAACCAGCGACTCGCTGGTCTTGCCCTTTGCCAGGAGCTGCGGTCGAATCGTCTTTACCGTGAACGGGCCGGGAATCTCGATGGCTGTCATCAAATCCTCCTGTCTGGGATGTCTCACTGAAACCACTATAAAGACGGCGCGGAACCGGGTCAATCCGGAGAGGGCTATCTCAAAGAGGCTCCAAGGAATGACAGTTACCGAAACGTAGCCTCCCGTGGTTGCGACGAGAAGAGCGTCAACTGGCCAGGTCCCACTCGGCCACGTTCCAGGTCTCGCTTCCGGAGGGCCGCGTGTCACCCTTGACACCGGTCACTCCCTCGCGGAACAGCACGACCTGGACGCTGAAGTACAGGGGCAGTACCGGCAGCTCCTCAGTGAGGATGCGGTTGAAGTTGCTGAACAACTCGTGGACGCGGGTTGGGTCGATTGCCGTCTGTAGCGCGTCGTTGACCGGGTCGAGAGCCGGTATCTGCGAGCAACCCCGGTTGCTCCCGTTCCAGCGGTTCTCTTCGGTCGCGCAGTTCGGGCCGTAGACTCGGGCGAGCATTTGGTCCTGCTTGACCGGGATCTGCGATGGATTGAACGTGGGGAACGAGGCGACGAATTTCTTATCGGCGTTCTGCGCCTGTGTCTGGACGAGCGGTTCAACGGCGACGCCGATGGACTTCCAGTTGTCGCCCATGATCGCCGCCTCCTGCTCGTACTGCGCCCCCTGCGTCGTCCACAGCGAGAACGTCACACGCTCCCCGCTGCCGTTCACCAGCGAGCCGCCGGGGGTTCTCGTCCAGCCCACCTGGCCGAAAAGCTCGAGCGCGCGGCGCTGGTCGTACGGATATCGGGTGATCGTGTCTTTCACCCAATCCCATTTCGCGTCGTCCGCCGGGATGATGGTGTCGGAGACGCTCGATTGGCCGGCGAGCAGCGTGTCCACCAGGCCCTGCCGGTCGAGGGCATGCAGCGCGCCTCGACGTACGCGCACGTCGAGCAGCTCGGCAGGCTTAGGATCGCGGAATTGGACGTAAACCTGGCGCCAGTGCGTTGGCTGCGCGAGCGATACTGGCTGCTTGCCGCCACGGGCCCATTCGTCCTTCACAAACATCGCCTGCGAGAAGTCAAGCGTGCGCGGCAGAACGCCGTCTACTACGCCGGCAAGGAGGTTCGCGACTGCCGTGGGCGGACTGGGAACGAACCGCACGATGAGCGTGTCGATCTTGGCGCGGCCTTTGTAAAAGGCGTCGTATGCGCGCAGCACGAGATGGCTGCCGCGTTCCCACTCTTGGAGACGATAGGGACCCAGTCCGACGAACTCGTGCGACAGGTACGGATGCTCGATCAGGCGGCCCTTCGCCTGTTCGTACGCCGGCCCGAGGATATGGGCTGGAAGGGGACCGATGTCATCGCTGACGAGCGCGTTCGCGAAGGGATAGGCTGCCGACCAGTCGATGATCACGGTTGCTTCATCAGGCGTCTCGACGTTCGCGATCAGCCTTGTGATCGCCGACTGGCTCAACCCGATCTCCTTGTCGGCCATGATTCGCCAACCGATGGCGATGTCCGCAGAAGTGAACGGGACTCCATCGTGCCAGGTGACGCCTCGCTGCAGGTGGTACGTCGTCTGCATTGTGCCGTCAGGGCGGAGCAGCCAGGTTCCGCGCTCCTGGCTCGGCAGCTCGACGGCAAGCATCGGCAGCAGTTCGCCGCGGTCGTCGTACGTCGCAAGCCGCTGAGAAAGCGCGAGGCGGAGGTTGCCGGATGCCTTGTCGGCCGACGGGTCGCCGAAGCCCGCCGCGAGGGCCTTGGGCTCATTCTCCACCGCGATGGTGAGCGTCTTGGGCGTCGCGGGGCGCTGGCCCGGCGCGCCGGCGGCGATGCCCTCAGTCGATCTCGGTTGGGCCGGCGCGCATGCCGCGACGAGCGTCGTCAGAAATACGGCGGTGACGATCAATTGGCGCCGGTTCATGAACGTACCTCAACCACTGTAGCGGAGCTCGACGAAGTTACCACCTGGATCCCGAACAAACACGCTGTCGCCGTCCACCTCGTAGCGAATCTTTCGGCCACGGAAGCGCTCCGCGATGATGCTCCTTCCCGTCCCAGCGAGGTAGTCCGCCACTTCATCGGCGGGCCGGTCGATGGCAAAGACAAGACGAGGCGCTCCGCGAACGACGTCTTCGGGCGGCTCCTGGAGATGCCGGCGGGCAAGGAAGAGCGCCAGGCGAATGCCGCCCAGCCGCAGGTGAAGCTGCGGCGTTGCGTGCGCCTCGTCGGTCCGCGAGCGAAACGAAAAGCGACTGTAGCGGGTCCAGGGTGCAACCGGGTCGTCGCCCGCCAGCCATGCCTCGACCTCAGCGCCATGCTCGGTGCTCCAGCCGTGGTAGTGGTCCACCTCCGCCCCCAGCACTTTGACGTAGAGGTCCTCGGCCCACTCCAGGTCCACAAACTCCAGACCAACGTGGTCCACGAGCCCGCCGTTCGATCCGGCGACCAGCTGCACGCGGTTGCCGCTCGGGTCCTCGACGTAGGGCGCGGGATCGCACTCGGATGGGTGGTCCTCGCGCCACCAGTTGATCTCGCGGTCGGCCCGCGCCACTCGCTCGCCCACGGACCGGACCGGCTGACCTCCCAAGGTGAGCGCGTAGTGCTGGGCGGTGTCCCCGGACCCACGTGGACGAGCGCGTTGGACCAGCTCGAGATACTGCGAAGCCGCCGCGAAACGGGCCGCGGCGCGATTTCGGCTCTAGGTCCCCCGGTCGCCAAATACCTCGCCGTAGAATGCCTGGCTTGCCGCCAGGTCCCGAGACTCCAGAACCGCCCCCAGGAGCGGCCCTACCGTGAAGGGACGGGCCATCAGTCTCCGCCGACGATCACGGGATGGTATTCGTGGTCCTCGTCGCGCCGCCAGCAGACCTCGAAGTGGTTGCCGATCGGGTCGGTGAAGTACACCGACTCCCCCAGAGGGCCGTGATCCGGATGCGCGACCGGCCCCTCGAACTCCATCTCCGACTCCTGAAGCCGCCGCACGAATTCGGGAAAGCGCGCCTGTGGCACCGCGAACGCGTGACGTGCCCCGCCGATACCGCGCGGTCGACCGTCACTATCCTTGCGTCGCGGTCCCGCCTGCGGGAAGGTGACGAACAGGAAGTCGCCCGCGATCACGCACGGGTGCGGGCCTCGCGCGTGCATGAGGTCGTCGGTGTTGAGGCCGATCCAATTGTGTGGCTGGGCATCGAGGGTCTCTACATAGAAGGCCTCGCCCTCGCGTACGTCGCTGCTGCAGCGGATCCCGCTATGGCTGAAGTTCTCCGCGTAGGCCATGCTTGCTTCTCCTTCGTTAACGAGCGGCGACGGCCGCGGCGGGCGGCAGCGCTGCCTGAGTGGGATCGAACAGGTCGCGCTCGATCACGTCGTCCGTGTCAACGAGTACGCGGCCATCGGCCGAGAACGACACGCGGTTGAGGCGAAGCGCCGTCAGGTTCGGCTCGCCTCCGATGGGATCGCCGCACCGGTCGAACGTGGACTGGTGGTAGGGACAGTAAAAGCGCCAGTGCTCGCGCTGGTAGACGATCCGCCCGTTCAGGTGCGTGCACCATCGCGTCATCGCGAGGAAGCCCTCCGCCCGGCGCACGAGGAAGAAGTCGCCGTCCTTGAGGAGCTTCACGTCGCCGACCCGGTACGCGTCGGCGGGCCCGCAGTCGACTACGCCGGCGCCGGGCCGGATGATGGCGCGCGACTCCGGGCTGTTGCACTGGAACTGGATGCCGTGCCCATCGGGGTCCTTGATGTTGATGCTGTACTCGCCGTGCGCGCGGAACTGCGCGCGGATGTCCACCAGGTCGTACCCGGCTGCGAGCACGTGCTCCATCATGCGGCGGTACTGGTTCGGGGTCAGCATGAACGCATGATGCATCCCGGACCTGGTTTCGACGTGGTCGCTCTTCACCAGGATGACGAGCTGGCCGGTATTGAGCTGGAGCACAGAATGGGGTCGATCCTCATTGGTGAGATCGCGGCCAAGAAGGTCGAGACCTGCGATGTCCTGGTACCAGGCCTCCGCGCGGTCCAGATCGGTGACCTCGATCACCAGGTGGCTGAAGCCCTTGACGAGGCCGAACTCTTTGAGAACGGAGGGGAGAAAGCTATGCCCGCCGACTTCGGCCCGCTCGTCGGACGGGGGTGGGACCGACCTAGCGCGCTCGCGCTGCAGTTTCGAGGGCTTCCAATCAGGGTCGCCGTTCTGCGGACGTCGGCGCACCTCAGGCGCTTGAACGCTCTCCATGAGACCTCCTGCGCTTCTGTGCGGATCGTAGAGGGAGCCAAAATATGTGTCAATCTGAGAAGACCCTGGCCTACCCTCGCCCCGCCGGGCGAGCTGGCTCGCGGGTGATCCCGCCGACCTTCCAGAACTGCTGGTAGCCGACCCGCTCGCGCGGCAGCTCGATCATCGGATAGTTCTTCGCTTTGTCGCGCACCACGGCCATCGGGTCCTCGCCGCGCTCGACCTTCTCGATCTCCTGCAGCAGCAAGTTGTGGTACAGGGCGACGCCTCGGTCGCTGGTCACGAGGTGCTCGATGGTCCGATCCGAGATCGGCCCCTGGGCTACCCACGCGAGCATGTCCTGCTCGGGGATGTTCACCGCCGGCTCGAGGATGTTGCCCTGCTCGTCGAACACCTGCATCCGCCTGACTGGAACGTCGCTCCGTGGCTCCTTGCCGGGCTCGCGGAGGACGCCCTGGTAGCGGATGTGCAGTGTGTGGGTGTCGTCCGTTGGGACGCGGATCTGGTAGTTCGGCCGCTTCACGTCGCCCACCGACAGTATGTTAGGGAACAGGATCGGGTGGCCGATCGTCCAATCGTCGCAGTCCTCGGGGTCGCCTTCGACCAGCCGCCGCTTGACGATGCCGTACTCGAAAACGTCGAAGTCTATCTTCAGGTGCCGCGCCGGGTTCATGGCGGCCGGTCGGCCGAGCTTCTTGTGGACATAGTTCCCGAACACGCCGTGCAGGTGCTCGAAGTGGATCGGATCGAGCGAGTTGTCCATGCAGTTGAGCCAGCTCGTCGGCAGCGGGGTGATCTCCATGCTGCGATCGAGGTCCTCGCGCACGAACAGGTCGTAGCGAGGCAGGAGCGGGGCCGGCTCGGGCCCGAGATAGGCGAAGATCAGCCCGCCGAGCTCCTGGACCGGGTAAGACGGGATCTTCAGTGGCAGGCACGCCGGTTCGAAGGGCATGTCGACCACGTGACCATCGGTGTCGTACGTCCAGCCGTGGTAGGCGCACCGTAGCCCGTTGGGCTGCGGGATTCCGTAGGCCAACGAGATGGCGCGATGCGCGCAACGCGGCCCGATCAGGCCGAACTGGCCACGCTCGTTGCGGAACAGCACCAGATCCTCGCCCAGCAGCCGCACCGGCTGGACGGGTTCCTTGTCGAATTCCCCGGTCGCGCCCACCGGATGCCAGTAGCGGCGTAGCAGGTTGCCCATAGACGTGCCGGGTCCGACTCGCGTGAGACGGTCGTTCATCTCTTGCGTGATCACTCTCTGTGTCTCCGTTTCGGGGTGTCAGTCGAGTGCAGTGTATCAGGCGCTCGTTGCGGCCCGGTTTCGCGCCTCGCGGCTACCCCGACGCTTTCGAGCCTAAGGTTGATGCATAATTTGACATCAATAAATGAGGCTTGCAAATGTCTGTGCGCACGACCGTGCATCTGGAAGAAAGGCTGGCCGAGAAGGTCCGACAGCTCGTGCCCTCCCGCGGCGTCAATCGCTTCATTAACGAGGCGGTGGCGGAAAAAGTGGAGGCCATTGAGCGTAAGAAAATCGAGGACGAGATGCGCGAGGGGTATATCGCACGACGGGACGAGGACCTCGAGGTAGCCGCGGATTGGGAAGTCGTCGATCTCGAAAACTGGCCCGAATGGAAGGACTAGCTTTTCCCCGGAGAGGGGACGTTTACTGGGCCAGGCTCGATCCAACCGTTGGTGCTGAGATAGCCACGACGAGACCTGCCGTAATCATCTCCAACGACGTCGGAAACCAGTATTCGTCGGTGATCACCATAGCTCCCCTGACGACTGGCGGCGGGCAGCGTGTCTACCCGTTCGAAGTGCCCATACCTGGGGGCGAGGGCGGTTTAGGTCGGACCTCGAGGGTACTGCTCAATCAAATCAGGACGGTAGACAAGCGGCGGCTCGAGAACCGCATGGGCGCTCTGTCCCAAGTTCGAATGCGGCAAGTCGACGCCGCGATCCGCATCAGCCTGGCAGTGTGACCCGGGGGGACGCGCTATAGCGTGTCCGCGGGTCGAAAGAGGCCCGGCCACGTGGCCGGGCCTCTTTCGACTGCGTCGCTCAGCTATCGAGCCGCTGCCGCCGCGACCTCCGGTGACTCGCGCTCGACGTTGCCCCCGCCGTAGTTGCCCTGGTCCACACCCGCGCGGAAGGCAGTGTAGGTGCTGCCGCGTGCGATCGAGACCATCGGGAAGTTCTCCTCGAGGTCTCGGATCACGGCCATCGGCTCCTCACCGCGCTCCACCTTCTCCATTTGCTCCAGCAACAGCTTGTGGTAGAGCACGATGCCTCGGTCGGACGTCGCGAGGTGTTCCATCGTTCGGTCGCTAACCGGGCCCTGCCCGATCCATGCCATCTCGTCCTGGCGGACGATGTTGTCGGCGAACACGCGCCCGTATTCGTCGCGGATCACCGGGTCGCGCAGCACCGGCACCTCTTTCCGCGCGGGCTCGCCGTTCTCGGGCTTCAGCCCCATGATCACGATGTGCATGGTGTTCGTGTCGTCCGTCGGGATACGCATCTGGAAGCTCATCTGCGTAGGACCGCCCTGCGCCAGGATGTTCGGAAACAGGATCGGGTGGCCCGTCGTCCAGTCGGGCGCATCCTCGGCCATCCCCTCGGTAAGGCGGTGCTTGTAGATGCCGTACTTGAACATCTCGAAGTCGATCTTGAGATGCCGTGCGGGATTGAGCATGGGCGGTCGACTCAGCTTCTTCATCATGTAGTTGCCGTAGTGGCCGTGCAGGTGCTCGAAGTGCGTGGGATCCAGCGAGTTGTCCATGCACTGCAGCCAATTGCACGGAAGTGGCGTGATGCGGACATTCTTGTTCAGGTCATCGCGGATGAGGATGTCCCAACGGGGAAGCAGCGGAGCTGGCGCCGGTCCCATGTACGCCCAGACGAGGCCAGCCAGCTCCTGGACGGGATAGGCCGGGATCTTCAGTGGGAGGCACGCCGGCTCGAACGGCATGTCGACGACGTGGCCCTCGGTGTCATACGTCCAGCCATGATAGGCGCACCGCAGCCCGTTCTCCTGCGGGATCCCGTAGGCTGTCGAGATCGCGCGGTGCGCGCAGCGAGGCCCAATGAGCCCCAGCGCGCCGCTTCCCGACCGGAAAAGGGTCAAGTCCTCGCCGAGCAGTCGCACTGGCTGGACCGGCTCTTTGTCGAGCTCCTCGATCGAGCCAATGGGATGCCAGTAACGCCGGAGGAGGTTCCCCATCGGGGTGCCAGGACCGACGCGTGTAAGCCGTTCGTTTTCCTCTTGCGTGATCACGTCGCAGACCTCACTCTCTGACACGCTGTGATCAGGACAGGTGCCGAGCTTTTCTCTAGCGAGTATACCGTGCGGATAGTCTCGTAAACTCCAGGACCGGGACGAGGAGGGAAGGCCGTGCTGCAAAGTGAGGTTGCCGCGCCCAGGCGGACCCTGAAAGTGGGCATCGCGGGGTTAGGCGTCGGAAGCGCGATGGTGATCCCAACCATCGAGAAGATGGCAGAGACGGAGCTGGTCGCCGCCGCGGACATCCGGCGAGAGGCGCTCGAGGGCTTCGTCCGTCGGTACGAGGGCCGCGCGTACGAGAGCGTCGAGCAGCTCTGCAGTGACCCGGATGTCGACGTCATCTGGGTCGCCACACCGAACAACATGCACTGCGAGCACGTGGTCATGGCCGCCGAGCACGGCAAGCACGTCGTGTCCGAGAAGCCAATGGCCCTCTCGGTAGAGCAGTGCGAGCGGATGGTTAACGCCGCCGAACGGAACAACGTACACCTCCTCTGCGGACACACCTACAGCCTCAATCCCTCGATTCAAGCGATGCGCAAGGTCGTGAAGTCAGGGGAGCTCGGCCGCCTCACGGCCGTCGCCAACTGGCTCTACTCCGATTGGCTCCTCAAGCCGCGCATGCCGGAGGAAGTAGACGTCAACCTCGGTGGAGGCGTCGTCTACCGCCACGGGCCCCACATCATCGACACCATTCGCACGTTAGGGGGCGGGATGCTGCGCAGCGTGCGAGGGATGACCGGCTCGTGGATGCCCGAACGGGGGGGCTGTCCGGGCAACTTCTCAGCGTATCTCGAGTTCGAGGATGGCACGCCGGCGACCATCTCCTATAACGGCTACGGCTACTTCAATACGTCGGACTTCGTGTGGGGCATCGGCGACCGCATGTATTCGATGGAAGAAGCGGTGCAGGTGCGAAAGGCGCTGCGCGCCAACCAGCTCGATGTTGCGAAAGCGAAGGAAGAGCAGCGAGAGGCGACGCGCAGCGGAACGGCCGGGCCTGCGTCTGGCCGTTCAGGACAACGTGCGGCGACCGGCAACTGGTTCGGGATTACGATCGTCAGCTGTGAGCGAGGAAACATCCGACAGTCGCCGGATGGACTGCTGATCTACGACGACGAGGGGATGCACGAGGTCCCGGTCGCCGGCGAGGGCGCGACGGGCGTGACCGAGCTCAGGGAGATCTACGCCGCCATCACTGAGGGGAAGCCCATCTCGCACGACGGCCGATGGGGGATGGCCACGCTGGAAGTGTGCGTCGCGATCATGCAGTCGGCGAGGGAACGGCGCGAGATCATGCTCACGCATCAGTGTCCTACCCCGGACTAACCGCATTCCTCGACGTGCAGGCGATGGGCGGGCTTGACACGCCGGGCGTAAAAGCCTAAGAAAGGCTCGGCGACCCCAGAGAAAATGTCAGGCGCCAGATGCGTGCCTGAAGGGAGTCGTATGTCTACGTCCATGACGCTCAGCCCGGGCTCCTACCCAACGCTCCAGGCGGAGCGCATCACTGAGCCCAATCGGCTATGGGCTTTTCCTGTTCTCGGCGCCGTGGTGAAGGGGCTGCTGCTGATCCCGGTTCTTGTCTGGCTTTCGATCCTGGAGTTCGTGGTCTTGATCCTGATCGTGCTCAACTCCGTCGTCGTGCTGTTCACCGGTTCCTTCTGGCGGCCAGCATACGACTTCACGGTCGGGTTTATGAGACTGACGGCGAAGCTCTCGTTCTACCTCGCGGGGCTCACGGACAAATACCCGGGCTTTGGATTCGAGATTGACGATCGCTATGCGCTAGACATCCAGCCCCCAGAGCAACCGAATCGGGCGTTCGCGATTCCACTCCTGGGTGGACTCGTCAGGGTGATACTGCTCATTCCCTTCGCCATCTACGCCTATGTCATTGTCTACGCCACGTATCTGGGGGTATTGGTATCGTCGTTCCCTGTCCTGTTCGGCGGCAAGTACCCGGAGAGCATCTTCGAGCTGGTCCGCGATGCGGTCCGAATCCAGACAGCTGAGATCGCGTACGTAGCCGGGCTGTCTGACAACTACCCGAGCTTCGCCATATCGATGAATCACGGCACGATCAAGGGGGTGCTCTTCGTCATCGGCGCCCTGCTGATGGTCGCTAACGTCGTTGTGTCCGCCAGCGGGAATCGCTAGCACTCGACCCGGGAGGACCGAGCATCATGCAGCTTTCCGTCGTTCAGCCAGGTGCGGTGCGCTCGTATCAGACGCGCACTTTCGGCCGCTGTATTTCGTCCGCGAACGGACGCCACTTCGTGGTGGATCACGCTGTGGGCCAGGAGGGGCCAGGCGAGCAGCCGGGGCCAGTTGAGTACTTCCTGTCGGGCGTCTCGTCCTGTGGTGTGCTGATGGTCGAGAGGGAGGCGAAAAATCGCGGCATCCCTCTCGACTGGCTGGAAGTGACCGTGCAGGCCGTGCGCCGTGATCCGACGAGTCGAACGGGCGGTCCTATGACGTTCCAGAGCGCTACGGTCGAATTCGATTTCGTGGGCCCCACGGAAGCCCAGGCGACGGAGCTGGTCGAGCACTACAAGCGGACCTGACCGCTCTATGGATCGGTCGCCGTGGCGACCCCGGATACGAAGGTATCGGTGACGACGAGCCAGGAGGCCCGCCCGTGAGAAAGCCCTATCGCCAGATATCCGCCGACGCCCACCTCGAGGTGAGCCCGAACCGGTGGCGGGACCGGGTGCCCGAGAGGTACCGCGACCGCGCGCCTCGCACGATTCGGCTCGCGAACGGCGGAGATGCGATTCTGTCCGAAGGGAATTCGCTGCTCAAGCTCCACCAGCATAATGCTGGGTTCCCATTCGAGGAGTGGGGCACCGATCACCCGATGACCTACGGCCAGGAGCCGGGGGCGGGCCCGCCAGAGCAGCGGCTTCGCGAGCTCGACGAGGATGGGGTCGACGCCGAGATCCTCTATCCGGGGGTGGCGGGTCGGGGCCTCTGGACCAACGTCGCGGCCGACAACGCATACCACGCGATCGTGCGTGCCTATAACGAGTTCATTGCCGAGGAGTATCGCTCTCTCAACCCGGAACGCCTCATCCCGCTGGGCGTAATCCCGGAGCGGACGCTGGACAAGGCCATCGAGGAGATGGAGTACTGCGCGGAGCTCGGGCTGAAGGGCGTCAGCATCAACCGCTATCCGGCGGGCAAGTCAGCGCCCACGCCCGAGGACGATCGCTTCTGGGCCGCCGCGATCGACATGGATATGCCCGTCAGCGTGCACACGGAGTTCGTAGGACTGCCCGCGCGGGCGCGCGTCGACCGTGACGAGCGGGGCTACGACCTCGGGCGCCGCATCTCGACCTACGGGGTGAAAGCCGCTCCTATTGCTGCACGCCTCGCTGTGGATGGCGTCTTCGAGCGTTTCCCGAAGCTGCTGATCTATTTCGCCGAGAACCAGATCTGCTGGCTGCCCGGCTTCCTCGAGCAGGCGGACATCATGTACAAGCGCCACCGCTACTACCACGAGCGGTTGCAAGGACTGAAGCCGCTCTCTCGCTTGCCGAGCGAGTACATCCGCGAGCACTGCTTGTGGGGCTTCATGGACGACCCGGTCGGGGTTCAGCTTCGTCACCACATCGGGGTTACCCAGGTGATGTGGTCGACCGACTTCCCGCACGACCCATCCGATTGGCCGCGCAGCCAGGACACGATCGCCCGTGAGTTCGCCGGGGTGCCGGAGGATGAGAAGCAACTGATCCTGGCCGGGAACGCCATCCGCTTCTTCCGGCTGGGCGATACGTATGAGGCGGACAATTAGGAACCGCTCGCCCTGAGCCTGTCGAAGGGCGCAGGGTGGTTCGACAAGCTCACCACGAACGGCTGCCCGCTAACCGCCGACAACCACGCCCACGCGCCGATACTTTTCAAAGCGGGCGGCGAGCAACGCCGAGACGTCGAGGCTGGCGCCGCCGCCGAAGGTGCCGTCGAGCTCGGCCAATGCCTGCAACAGGGCCTGCCGAACCGCGGATCCGGCCTGCGTGTAGTCTTCGTGAGCGCCCCCTTCTGGTTCGGGCACGACGGCGTCGGCGACGCCGGCTTCCCTCAAATGCCAGGCGGTCAGGCGCATCGCGGCTGCCGCCTGAGGCGCGAGCGCGGCATCGTTCCACAAAATCGAGGCGCAGCCCTCGGGGGAAACGACCGAATACGTCGCGTTCTCGAGCATGAGCAGGCGGTCGGCGACGCCGATCGCGAGGGCGCCGCCGCTTCCCCCCTCTCCGATAACGAGGGCGATGGTCGGCACCCGCAGCTCGGCCATCCCTGCAAGGTTCTGCGCAATGGCCCACGCCTGCCCTCGCTCTTCGGCCTCGAGGCTCGGGTCGGCGCCCGGCGTGTCGATGAACGCTACGATCGGGAAGCCAAACTTCTCCGCCGCGTGCATGATCCGCAGCGCCTTGCGATATCCCTCTGGCCGCGCCATCCCGAAACGTCGGTTGAGCCGGTCCTGCGTCGTCCGCCCTTTCTGGTGGCCAATTACTGCCACCGTGCGGCCGTCCAGTACGGCGAGCCCGCCCACGATCGCGGGGTCGTCGGCAAACTGACGGTCGCCTCGCAGCTCGAAGAACTCCGAGAAGACCATGCCTACGTAGTCGAGCGTGAACGGCCGGTTGGCGTTCCTCGCGAGCTGGACGATGGACCATGGATCACCGGGCGGGGGTGCGGTCACCGCCGTACTCAGCAAGCTCGAAGCCTGCTGGCGATTCGAAGCCTTCTTTCGGCTGCGCGGCTTTGGCTCGTTGCACGCGGCGGATCCATAGAGACGCAGCAGCTTCGCGAGCACGGCCCGCAGCTCGCGGCGATGGACGACCGCGTCGATCATGCCGTGCTTGAGCAGGAACTCAGGGCGCTGCGCGTCGGGCGGGAGCTTCTGCTTCGTGGTTTGCTCGATAACGCGCGGACCGGCGAAACCCACGAGTGCCCCAGGCTCCGCGAGGATGACGTCGCCCAGGCTTGCAAAGCTCGCGGTCACGCCGCCGGTCGTTGGGTCTGTGAGGATCGAGATGAAAGGGACGCGCGCGTGGCCAAGCCGACCAATGGCAGCCGACGTTTTCGCCATCTGCATGAGAGAGTAGATACCCTCGTGCATGCGAGCGCCGCCAGACGAGCTCACGAGGACGAGCGGTAGGCGGTCCTCTGCCGATCGCTCGGCAGCACGAGCGACCTTCTCGCCGACCACCGAGCCCATGCTTGCGCCCAGGAAGCCGAAATCGCATACCGCGAGACGGATCGGAGTCCCCTCGAGCTGCGCGCGTCCGGCCAGCAACGCCTCGTCGAGACCGGTCTTCGCCTGGGTCTCGGCCACCTTGGACGGATAGTCCTGGCCGAGGCTTACGAACTCGAGCGGGTCGCCGGGGGTGAGTCCGCTGTCCTCCTCGGCCCAACTGTCCGGGTCGGCGAGCGTGGCGATGCGATCCCGGGCGGAAAGCCTTGCGTGGTGGCTGCACTTGCCGCAGGTCTGCAGGTTGTTCTCGAACTCGCGCCGGTAGATCAGCTGCTGGCAGCCCGGACACTGGACCCAGAGGTCATCCGGAGCCTGACGGTGGCGGTGGAAGATGTGCAAGCGAGCAAGCTCCGAACGTTCCTCAACTTGCTACCAGGAGGCATACGGAACAGGAGTCGAGCGAGGAGCTAGCGCGGATTATATCGGCAGCGTGGTGGAAACCGGCCAAACATTCAGCCGAAAGCAGCTACTTTTCGGAATGTTACGGTTCGGTGAACTCATTACAGAACTGTTGCATGTCGACGTAAATGCTGCTACAGTGCCCCCCGGCCCGAGAAAGCGGCCGGAAAACTGGATACGCGCGCAAGCGGCGAGCCCGTTTCCCGAAATCCGCCTGAACCTCACCCCGCACCGCACGGATCGTTAACCCACCCCTCTTTCGCTCCCTCGCCGTGCTCGTCCGGGGCATTGCTGTGTCCCGCTCGCGCTGTGCGCGCGCCCTGGAGGACAGCCAGTGCTCGAACGAGTGATCATGATCTACCTTGCCTTCGCCACAGTAGTCACCGCGGCTTTCTTCCCCATCCCGCTCCGCACCGCCGGCGCCGTCGCCCGCGAACAACGATCGCGGACCGAGCCACCGCCGCCCGCGACTCCGGATGGCGTCTCGACGCCACTCATCGGAGCTGACATTCCCGAGAACCAATGCGTTGAGTGCGACAGGGTCGCGCAGGATCGGTGGGTCGAGTTGGCTGACGTGGAGGATGAGCAAGGCAACGATTCTACGGCCGACGATCTCGTGGGACGTGACTCACTCGCGCGGCCTGCGCCTTACTCTTCACCGGGCGAGCAGCTCGCAGGCCTCGCTGCTGACCTGGCGGGGCTCCCCTATAGCTGGGGCGGGGTCTCACCCGCGACCGGCTTCGACTGCAGCGGTCTCGTGTACTACGTACACAGCCAGTTCGGCGTGACCCTGGGTCGCGATGCGGCCGCTCAGTACGGAAACGGGCGCGTCGTTCCGCGAGGTGATCTGCTGCCAGGCGACATCGTCTTTTTCTCCGACACCTATGTGGGGGGTATCTCGCACGACGGGATCTATCTCGGCGACGGACGCTTCGTCCATGCAGTGCAGCCGGGGAGCGGGGTGCGGATCACGTCGCTAGGCGACGGCTACTGGGGCCCCAGGTACTTGGGCGCCAGACGCGTCCTCGACGCTTGACGGCGCCCAGCGACTTTTGACGGAGCCTAGCGACCGTTGACGGAACCCAGCGATCCGCAATTCTGAGCGACGAGGCTGAAGGCCGAGCGCGTAGAATTGCGAACTTAGATGGAGAACATCTCTCGGTTCATCCTCGACCGCTCGGCGGCGCACATTAAGCGCTACCATACGACGCCGATGTTCGCCCAGGAATCCGTCGCCGAGCACTCGCACTTCGTGGCGATGATCACGCGCATCATCTGCTACGCGCTCGAGCAGGCGGGACAGCCGGTCGACACGCTGCGGGCGGTGGACCTGGCCATGATCCACGATTACGAAGAGGCAATCAGCGGCGACATCATCAGCACGTTCAAGCACTCCGAGCCAGAGCTGACCGACCTGCTCGAGCGGCTGACCGACAAGGCCATCGACCAGGTCTTCGAGACGTTGCCAGCGGATCTCGCTGGCTACTACATCGATCTGTGGCGGGGCCACAATGCCGGCTCAGTTGAGGGCGAGATCGTCTCCGTAGCCGACAAGCTCGCGGGCCTCGCCTTTACGCACGAGCAGATGCGGATGGGCAACCAGTTCATGGAGCCCATCTATCGGCGGTTTGTATGGATCGTGCGCACCATTCCCTACCACTGGTGGGCGCTGGTGCGGGATCGCGTGGCGGCGAGCCTCGTCGAGGGCCCCATCTCCGACGAGCTGGAGCCCACGCCCCTTAGATAGCGCCTCGCCGCGTCCTAGTCGATCCGCAGGCTGTCGGCAAACACTGCACAGTGACTGCGCGTGAACACGTCGGCCCCTGCCAGTCGATCGACCCAACGCGGAATTGTCCGGTCGGCGCACACCCGCGCAACCTCGCCCAGATAGGTATCGAAGAGCAACCAGGGGTTTTCGAATCCGACGCGCTGGCCGATCGCCATGAAGTCGACGGTCTGCAGGGCGTTCATGGCGTTGTCTCGCACGTCCATGATGTACTCCTTCTGGATCTCAACATCCCGTCGCGTGCCAAGCCGCGTCACGTGGCCGCCAATGAACGTATCGAAGTCGAACCGCAGAATTTCGTCGTGCGCCTGAACGAACGCCGGCACATCCTCGGCGAGCGCCAGCTCCTTAAAGGGAACCCAGCCTGGGAAGACGACGTCCACCAACATCAGAACCCGCTGGCTCGGAGCATAGATGTAGATGTTGCCCGGCTCGTGTGCGGGGCCGAAGTACGAGAGCTCCAGCCGCTGTCGTCCAACCTGAAGAAGGAAGTTGTCCGTGAATGTCGCGGTGGGCAACGGACGGCGCGGGTCGTTTGCCCGTCTCAGCTGCTCCGCCGTCGCCTCATGGGCGACGATGGTCAGCCCGCTCGGGAGCATGCCGGCGGCTCCGATGTGGTCGACGTGGGAATGGCTGTAGACCAAGTGCGTAAGCGGCTCGGACGTCACCTCGCGGATCGCCGGCATGAGCTTTTCGGCCAGGAAGGCCGGCGCGTCCACGAGGATGACGCCCTGGCCGGTGGTCAGGAACATGACCTGATACGCTCCGTCGGTCACCCAATACAGCCCGTCCCTGATCTGCTCCACAAGGTAGCCTTTGGTCTGGTCGATTGCCGGCCCGCGGCCGGTCGGCGGGATCGGGGCGGCCGGTTGTTGCCCCTGGGCTTGCAGTGGAAAGATCGTCACCATGAACAGGAAGAGTGCCGAGAACAGTCCCCGATGAACCCGTTGCTGCATGCTTGTTGCTCCCTTTCGCCGCTGCACGTAGTCAGAATCGCTGATTCTACTGTGCACTCTGGGCCAGTCTGACGCACCCTTGCCCCAGGATGGCCTCGACCTCGGTCTGTAGCTGTGGACAGAAGGAGATCCGGAGCTCATCTCCGACGAGCTGGCGCCGCCCGCGCTCTCCATCGAACGAGATCATGAACGGATCATCGCCACGCCAGTGCGACAGCGCCGCGTGCAGTCGGCGGAGGCGATCGAGGTCGTTGGCCGGGTCGCCGCTCTCCACGAAAACGAAGGTGACGCTGGGCGCCTCTGGATTGCGGATTGCGGACTGCGGAGCCTCTGGATTGCGGATTGCGGATTGCGGATTGCGGATTGGCGACGCGGGAGTCGCGGCTTCCGAGGACGCTGTCGGTCCGGCGGCATCCCGCAGTTCGCCGGCGTCAACGCTCGCCCCCGCGTCGTAGGCCGCCCCGAGCTCGCGCACCTCGAGCGCTTCCTTCGAATTCATCTCATTGGCCTCCGCAGAGGCGCTGTCCTCAGGGCTTCCGAGCTCGAAACCCACAATTGAGTCCTCCGGCTCGTAGCTCGGAGGCTCCAGATCAAAGGTCGACTCGAAGTCTCCGTCCTCGGGCCCAGGGGATGGAAACTCTTCAGGCGTCCATTCAGTGGCGCTGTCCACGAGCAGCTCGGGAACGCCGCGGAGATCCTCGTCCGTCCCTTGCGACTCGACCCGCCGCACCTCGATCCTGCCGGATACGACGACCACATTGTCCTCGCGCCAGATCTGGGGGTTCGCGGCGTAGGTCCTGGGAAAAACGACGGCGCTGATGCCCCCGTGCAGGTCCTCGATCTGGGCGATCGCCATCGTTTCCTGCTTCTTGGTGGTAACCCTGCGTACGTTCATGATCGCGCCCGCCAGGGTGACTCGATCGCCCTTCATGTCCTCGGTGATCTGGCTCGTGTTGGCGGTAACCTTCCCCGCGAGGGAAGCCGCGGCAGTCTGGAACGGGTGGTTCGAGAGGAAGAAGCCCAGCGCTTCCTTCTCCCACTGGAGGCGCTGACGATCTGACGCGGGCGGGACGACCGGCAGCGACGTCTCCTGCGATCCGCCAAGGTCGCCGCCGAATAAACTCTGCTGGCCCAGGTCGGCGGCGCGCTGTGCCTGCTGACCCGCGGCCAGCGCCCGATCGATCGCCGCGAGCACGCGCTCCCGGGCCCCGAACGCATCGAGGGCGCCTCCTCTAGCGAGGGCCTCGAGCACCCGCTTGTTCACGGTCCTCAGGTCGACGCGCTCACAGAGGTCGTCGAGTGACTGGTAGGGCCCGTGGGCCTCACGCTCGGCAACGATGAGCTGCGCAGCGCCGGAGCCTACGTTTTTAACAGCGCCGAGGCCGAATCTCACGCCGCCTTCGACGCTGAAAATCACCTGGCTGCGGTTCATGTCCGGGCCGAGTAGCGCGATGCCGAGGCGGCGGCACTCGCCCGCGGCCGCGATCACCCGATCCGTGTCGTCGGCCTGCGTGGTGAGCATCGCGGCCATGTATTCAACGGGATACGTGCACTTCAGATAAGCGGTCTGGTAGGCGATGTATGCGTAGCAATACGCGTGAGCCCGGTTGAACGCGTAGCCGGCGAACGGCTCGATATACTCCCAGATCTTGGCGGCAACGTCTGATTCCACGTCGTTTTTCGCGGCGCCCTCGAGGAAGTTGTCGCGCTCGCGCTGCATCTCCTCTTTGATCTTCTTGCCCATGGCCCGGCGGAGGATGTCCGCCTGGCCGAGGGTGTACCCGGCGATCGCCTGCACGATCTGGAGCACCTGGTCCTGGTAGACGATCACGCCGTACGTGTCGCTGAGAATCGGCTCCAGCTTTGGATGCAGATAGGTGATCGGCTGGCGGCCGTCCTTCATGGCGACGTACGTCGAAATGTGCGCCATCGGCCCCGGTCTGTAGAGCGCGACGATGGCCGCCAGGTGGTGGACGGTTGTGGGGCGGAACTCGCGCAGTGTGCGGCGCATCCCGCCGCCCTCGAGCTGAAAAACGCCGGTCGAGTCGGCGTTGCCCAGCATCTCGAACGTCTTCTTGTCTTCCATCGGCAGGGTCTGCAGGTCGAGCTTGATGCCCCGCGTCTCCTCGATGAGCTCGAGGGCGTTCTCGAGCAGCGTCAGGTTCGTAAGCCCCAGGAAGTCCATCTTCAGCAGGCCGATGGTCTCGAGCGCGTGCATCTCGTACTGGCTCAAGATGACGTTCTCGCCGCGCGTGCCCTTCTGGAGCGGCACGTGGTGGACCAGCGGCTCTCCCGAGACGACGATGCCCGCCGCGTGCGTCGAGACGTGGCGTGTGATGCCCTCGACCGTTCGCGCCGAGTCAATGAGGCGACGGATGTGGTCCTGCTGGTCGTAGAGCTGCTTGAGCTCCGGGCTGGATGCCAGGGCGCGATCCAGCGTCATGCCCACCGGGAGAGCGGGAATCAGCTTTGCGACCCTATCTACCTCGGACAGCGGGTAGCCGAGGGCGCGCCCGGTGTCGCGAATAGCGGCCCGGGCCAGCAGGCGGCCAAAAGTAACGATCTGCGCGACGTGGTCGCGGCCATAACGCTCCGCAACGTAGTCGATGACCTCATCGCGTCGGCTATCCGCGAAGTCCATGTCGATGTCGGGCATCTGGATCCGCTCGGGGTTCAGGAACCGCTCGAACGTCAGCCCATGGGCGATCGGATCGATCGTCGTAATGCCGAGGCAGTAGAGGATGATCGAGCCGGCCGCGGAGCCGCGCGGGCCGCAGAGGATGCCCTTCTTGCGCGCGTAATCGACGAAGTCCCAGACGAACAGGATGTAGGCGGCGAACCCCGTTGTGCGCACCACGCCGAGCTCGTAGCGGAGGCGCTCTTCGATCTCGGGGGTGACCCGGTCATAGCGCCTGCCAAGGCCCTCCCAGCACATCCGACTCAGGCAGTCGTCAGGGCTCTCGCCTTCGGGCACGAAGGCCAGCTTCGGGAAGTCGAGTCGCCCAAAAACGAGCTGCAGTTCGCACTTTTCGGCGACCGCCATCGTGTTGCGGAGCGTCTCCGGCAGTTCCGACCCGAAGAGCTCGTACATCTGCTGGGGGCTCTTGAGGTAGTGCTCGCCCGTGTACATCTTCAGGCGCTTCGGATCATCGACGAGCGAGTTGGTCTGGATGCAAAGGAGGAGGTCCTGGGCACTGCACTCTTCCTGGCGCGTGTAATGGGAGTCGTTGGTGCAGACGACGTCCAGGTCGAGCTCTTTCGACAGCCTGAGGACGCCCTCGGTGATGGTTGGTTGGAAGTCCAGACCGTGGCTCTGGATCTCGAGGTAGTAGTTCTCACGCCCGAAGATCTCGCGGTGGAGCTCAGCGGCGCGCCGCGCGCCCTCGTAGTTGTCCTGCCGCAGCGCCCAGGCTACTTCCCCGGAAGGGCACCCGGACAGCGCGATGAGGCCCTCGTGGTGTTCCGCGAGCGTGTCGTGATCGATGCGCGGCTTGTAATAGAAACCATCGAGGTGGGCCTTGCTGATGAGCGCCAGCAGGTTTCGGTAGCCCGTTACGTCCTTGACGAGCAGGGTGAGGTGGGCTGCCGTGCGGTCGACCGCCTCCTTGTCCGTCAGACGGCGGGGGGCGACGTAAGCCTCGACGCCGAGGATGGGCTTGATGCCCGCGGCATGGGCCGCTTCGTAGAACTCGATGACCCCATACAGCGCGCCGTGGTCGGTGAGCGCCAGCGCCGACATGCCGTGGTCCTTCGCCCGCGCCACCATCTCCGGGATGCGGGAGAGGCCATCCAGCATCGAGTACTCGGAGTGAACGTGCAGGTGGGTGAATTCGGGCGCGGCAGCAGCCATCGGGCCTCCGGTCAGAGGGGTCAGAGGAATGTTATCGCAGGGCAGGCGCTCTCGCCGGGCCGAGCGAGCGTGGTCCTCCGGGTCGCGCGGTGATGTGACGGGGTAGTGATGCGACACCGGGTCATCGATAATAGAGGCCGACGGTTCCTATGGGTTCCTGGAGACCGCTATGGCCCAGACGGTGACGCTGCTGACGGCCGAAGACATTGAAAAGATGCCCTCGGACTTGCACTGCGAGCTAATCGATGGAGTTCTAATCGAGATGTGGCCGCCGGGAAATCCCCATGGCCGGGTCGTCGCTAAAGTTACCGGTGCTCTCCTGAAAGCGGAGACGATGGGTCTTGGTCAGGTCTTCGGCGAAGGTGGTTTCGTCTTGCGCCGGGATCCCGACACGGTCCGTGCGCCCGACGTCTCCTTTTTCATCGCGGGTCGAGCACTGCCCACCGCTCGACGTCCCGCCTTTTGGGAGGTTGCCCCCGATCTCGTGGTCGAGATTGTTTCAACGTGGGATACGGTTGCTGAAGTTCAGGCTAAAGTGCGGGACTGGCTGGAATTCGGCGTCCGTCTGGTCTGGGTCTTTTACCCGGAAACGCGGACCGTCCAGGTGATTGCCTCCCTTCAGGAGCGCTTCACGCTCACCGAAGCCGACACGCTCGACGGGGGCGACGTGCTCCCTGGCTTTTCCTGTTCCGTAGCTGAGCTCTTTGAGTGACGTCAGGGGGTGACCCTCCGACGCCCAACCCGGACCGACTCCCCTCTAAATCACTCGTAACCGCGTCAGTCGGCGGCTCCATCCCCCGATTCTTCGTCTTCGTCGCCTGCGTCCAGTTCCTGCTCTGGCTTCCGATCTGGGTCATCTACTTCCAGGAGCGCGGGCTGAGCCTCACCCAGATCGGCCTGCTCGACGGGATCGGGTGGCTCTTTATGGCCGCGGCCGAAGTGCCGACGGGCGCGCTCGCGGACCGCTACGGGCGGAAGGCTTCGCTGGTGGTGGGTGGTGTGTTGGTCGGCGTCAGCATGCTCGCTCTCCTGGCCGAGCTGCTCTCACCGGTCTTCCTGGTTGGCTGGATGCTGTGGGGTGTCGCCCACACATTCTTCAGCGGCGCCACCGACGCCTGGCTCTATGACACACTAAAGGCCGAGGGGCGCGCGGCCGAGTACCCGCGGTTCGCGGGCCGGCACTTTGCGGTGATCCAGTCCTCCCAGGGCGTCGCGAGCGTCGTGGGCGCATGGGTCGCCACGTTCGACATGTCCCTCTGTTTCATCGTGCCGGCGATCCTCGGCTTCATCGGGGCCGTGATCGCGTGGACGTTGCGCGAGCCGCCGACCGTGCTCGGCAACGGTGCCAGCAGACGCGACTGGAGCGAGATCGCTCAGGCCGTCCGCATCGCCGGCGGGCAGCCCGTCGTCCGCTACCTCGTGCTCATCGGCGCGAGCACCCTCGTGTTCCCTTTTCTTCTCGTCTTCATGCTGCTCCAGCCATACGCGGCGGGTCTGGGCATCCCCATCTGGGCGCTCGGTCCGATCGTGTTGCTGCGTGGACTCGGCGCGGCCTTCGGCTCGCTCCTCGCCGATCGGGTATCCGGCTGGCTGGGCTCGGGCCGCGTTCTGATCGGAACCCAGGCGGTAACCGTTCTCTGCATGGCCCTCATGGCGTTCGCGGTGACGCCGCCGATCATGGCGCTCTTCGTGGTTACGTCGTTCGCCAGCGGGCTGCTGCGGCCAGTGCTGTCCGCGCTGCTGAACGCCGAGATCCCGAGCGAGCAGCGCGCGACGATTATCTCGCTGCAATCGTTACTCTGGACCGTGTTCCTGGCGGCAGTCGAGCCGGTCCTCTTTGCGCTCGGCGACCGGACGGGGTTGCCCTTCGCCATCGGCGGATCTGCGATCGTCCTGGCGATCGTGGCTTCGGTCTTGCTCGGACTCTGGCGAAGGGCGGTTAGCTCGCGAGCTGTCGCCTGAGGATCTCGTTGACAACGCCCGGGTTGGCCTTCCCGCGCGTCGCCTTCATGACCTGGCCCGTGAGGAAGCCCATCGCCTGCGCCTTGCCGGCGTGGAAGTCCGCGACCGCCTGCGGGTTCGCGGCGATGGCCTCCGCGACCGCCCGTTCGAGCTCACCTTCATCGCTGATCTGGGCCAGTCCACGCTCCGCGACGAGAGCGCGAGGCGACTGGCCGCTCGCAGCGACCTCCTCGAGTAGTTGCTTCGCCGTCGCCTGGCTGATCGTTCCCTGGTCGATGAGCGTGAGCAGCTCGCCGAGAGCCTCCGGGGTGACACCGGTCGAATCGATCTCTGCGTCGCGCTCATGCGCGATGCGGGACAGCTCGCCCTGGATCCAATTCGCCACGATCTTCGGCTTCGGGTAAAGGCCGACGACCGCCTCGAAGAACCTCGACGTGGCGAGCGCCGAGGTGAGCTGCACCGCGTCGTAGGGGCTCAGCTCGAACTCGTGCATGTAGCGCTCGCGCCGTGCATCCGGCAGCTCGGGCAATCGGCCACGCAGTTCGGCGATCCACTCCCTGGAGACGAACACGGGCGGAAGGTCAGGCTCCGGGAAGTAGCGGTAGTCGTGCGCCTCCTCTTTGGAGCGCTGCGAGACCGTTGTTCCGCGGTCGTCGTCCCAGCCACGCGTCTCCTGGATGATGCGCTCGCCGCGCTCCAGCGCTCGAGTCTGACGCTCGATCTCGTACTCCAGCGCGCGCTGCACCGACCGAGCGGAGTTCAGGTTCTTGACCTCTACCTTTACGCCGAAGGCCTCGGCGCCGGCGGGGCGCAGCGAGACGTTCACGTCGCAGCGCATGGCGCCATCTTCCATGTTCCCGGTGGATACGCCGAGCGTCTGCACGATGAGGCGCATCTTCTGCACATAAGCGCGGGCCTCAGCAGGGGACCGAATGTCCGGCTCGCTGACAACCTCGAGGAGGGGAACGCCCGAGCGGTTGACGTCCAGCAGGCTGTAGGCCGTCCCGTTCTCCCGGCGGTGGATCAGCTTGGCCGTGTCCTCTTCGAGGTGCGCGCGTGTGATGCCGACGCGGCTCATCTGGCCGTCCACATCGACGGTTAGCCAGCCGTTCACGCTGAAGGGCAGGTCGTACTGGGAGATCTGATAGCCCTTCAGCAGGTCCGGGTAAGGGTAATTCTTCCGGTCGAACTTCGTGGCGTCCGGGTTCTCACAGTTGAGGGCGAGGCCCGTCATGAGAGCGTACTCGACGGCTTGCTTGTTGATCACCGGGAGCACGCCGGGGAGGGCGAGGCACACGGGGCAGACGTGAGTGTTCGGCTCGGCGCCGGCGTAGTTCGCACTGCAGCTGCAGAACATCTTGCTGCGGGTCTGCAGCTGGACGTGGGTTTCGAGGCCGATCACGGGCTCGTAGGTGGTTGTGGTGGTTTGCATGCTGGGTAATTGTAAGGCCACGGATACTCCCTCTCCCTCTGGGAGAGGGTTGGGGTGAGGGCGTGACCTCAGCCGTGCCCTCACCCGGCTCGCGCTAACGCGCTTCGCCGGCCTCTCCCAGAGGGAGAGGCGGAATAGTGGGCCGCCAGCCGCTGGCTCGCTCGTAGGCCGCGGCGACGCGGAGCACGGTTGCCTCCCCGAGCGCCGGACCGATGACCTGCAGGCCGACCGGCAACCCGTCCGAGAGCCCGCACGGTAGGCTCAGCCCGGGAAGCCCGGCGAGGCTCACCGGCAACGTGCAAACGTCTGAGAGGTACATCGCGAGCGGATCGCTCGTTTTCGCGCCGAGGGGGAAAGCCACGCTCGGCGAAGTCGGCGCGACCAGAGCGTCGAAGCTCTCGAAGGCGCGATCGAAGTCGGCTTTAATCAGGGTCCGGACTTTCTGCGCCTTGACGTAAAACGCATCGTAGTAGCCCGCGGAGAGCGCGTAGGTGCCGAGCATGATGCGCCGCTTCACCTCCGGCCCGAAGCCCTCGCCTCGGGTGCGAAGGTAGGCGTCCAGGACAGTTGTGGTCCCCGGCGAGCGGTAGCCGTACTTCACGCTGTCGTAGCGGGCCAGGTTCGCGCTCGCCTCGGCCGGGGCGATGAGGTAGTAGGCGGCCAGAGCGTATTCGGTGTGCGGCATAGAGACCGCGCCGACCTCGGCGCCCAGCTCGACGAGCGTATCAACCGCTCGGCGCACCGCCGACTCGACGCCCGGCTCCATGCCTTGAACGAAGTACTCGTCCGGCACCCCGATGCGCATGCCGTGGAGATCGGTGTCGAGCCCTGCCGGATAGTCGGGTACGGCGTCGGGCAGCGAGGTGGAGTCGGACGGATCGAGTCCCGAGATCACGCGCAGCATCAACGCGCAGTCGGCCACGTCGCGGGCGAAGGGCCCGACCTGGTCGAGGGACGAGGCGAACGCGATGACTCCGTAGCGCGAAACCCGCCCGTAGGTCGGCTTCATGCCGACGACTCCGCAGAGCGCCGCGGGCTGGCGAATCGACCCGCCGGTATCCGTCCCGAGGGCCGCGGCCGCCAGGCCCGCGGCAACTGAAGCCGCGGACCCGCCGCTCGATCCGCCGGGCACCCGTTCGAGATCCCACGGGTTGTGGGTTTGCTGAAACGCCGAGTTCTCGGTCGACGAGCCCATCGCGAACTCGTCCATGTTGGTCTTCCCCAGCAGCACCGCGCCCGCGTCCGAGAGTCGGCGAACGACGGTCGCGTCGTAGGGTGGCACGAAGCCCTTCAGGATGCGAGACCCGCAGGTCGTCTCGATCCCAGAGGTGCAGAAGATGTCCTTCAGCGCGAGCGGGATGCCCAGCAACGGCGCATCCTCGCCGTCCTGTCGTCGGGCGTCCGCGCGGCGGGCCTCGTCCCGCGCCCGGTCGCCGGTGACGGTCAGGTAGGCGCGGACCGCGCCGTCGTGCTGCTCGATGCGCCGCAGATAGGCCTCGGTGAGATCGACCGAGGAAAGGTCGCCGCGCCTCATCGCGTCGAGCGCCTGGTGGATCGTCAGCTCGTGTGGCTCCATGAAGTTCCTACGACAGTAGACCGAGGCGTCTCAGATCATTCTCGGTCCATTTGGCTTGCTTATCGACGATGATGCTTCTCAGTGTTGCCTGTGCGAAAGTGTCGCCCATTCTCGTGAAGGGGACTGTGATTCTGCGCCGGCAGGGTGCCCGTACCTGTGATGGCTGCCACGTTGGCGTATGAAAGCGAAGCCGTCCTGAACGAGCGCGGTGACGAGTTGGCGGGCGGTTAAGGAGCGTAGTTTCCGATAGTCGATGGGCCTCAACGGCTGATCGCTACCAACAAGCGGTTCGACACCGTCAGACTATCCGTAGCCGTCAGCGCTTTCTCATCCTCGGCGAACTCTTCGAGAATCAACGAAAGCACTTCCTGAATATTGTTCAGGGCCGCCTCTTGGGTTGCCCCCCAGGTTGAGGCCCCTACATCTTCTAGCGGCGGGTAGAAGGCTCGCCATCCCTCCTCATCGGGCTCTAGCTCGATCTCGAAAAGATACGTCTTCATGCTCTCCGCCAACGCTATTCGAGGACCGGTGGCACGCGGAAGAAGGTCCCTTCTCGGTCCGGTGCGTTTCTCATTACATCATCGACCGGCAGCGAGGGCTCCGGCTCGTCCGCCCGCATCACGTTGCGCAGTGGGATCACCTGGGCCGTCGGTGGAATCTGCGATGTGTCGAGCTCGTTGATGGTGCGCATGTGCTCGAGGATCGCCGAGAGCTGCTCCTGCAGCGTCGCTTTCTCTTCGTCCGTCAATCCCAGGCGGGCGAGAAAGGCGACGTGGTCCACTTCTTTTCTGCTGATCGCCATGGATTGTCTCCGCGGAGCGTATTGGCCCGGCGCGCGATTATAGCGAGCGTGGGAGCGTGCCAGAAGAGCACTGAGGGCTGCCGAGCATCGCTCGGCAGCCCTCAGCTATCCGTCGATCGAGGCGCTTAGTTCGCGGCGATGGTTCCCGTCGCGGTGCCACGCGATGTGACGACGTTCGACGCGGTGGCGGTGACGGTGAACGTCTCCGCGGCCTCCGTCGGCGTCGTCGTATCCGAGCACGTCGTCACTGAGATCGTCGTAGTGCTCGTAAAGCTGATCGTAATTGCCGCGATCGTGACGAAGTCTGGGCCCCCCGAGCCCGTGCAGGCGGAACCCGCGGTGGCAGTTCCCGCACTGGTGAAGTAGGTCATGGTCGTGAAGCTCGGCGACGTTACCGTGAACGAGCAGATCGCTCCTTCAGTGCACGTGGCGTCGTTGACGTACAGGCCGCTGCCCGTGCCTGTGCCACTGACGACGCACGAGATTCCGTTCCAGATGTAGCCGAAAGGACAGTTGCCAATGCCGGTCCCGTAGCCGGACCCGTACGAAAGGCAGTTCCCGTTGGCATCGTAGCTGGCGCACCCGGAGCTCGTGCTGCTGCCGCGGATCGTACCTCTGCCGTCACCATCCGAGATGCCAGCGTTCCGCGCGTTGGTGAGCCTTACCGTGAAGTCCCTGGTCCCGCCGTAGGCTCCGCGGTTGTAAACCCGAACCGTGATCGTCTTGGACGTCTCGCCAGCGGCGAAGGTCAGCGTGCCGCTCATTTGCTGGTAGTCCGTCCCCTGGACGGCGGATCCATCCGCGGTTGCGTAGTCCACCTGTACCTGTTGCGTGCTGGCGGGACTCAGCGTCACCGTGAAGTCGAAGTTCGCCTCGCTGGAGGTGCCATAGACGCCCGTGCCTCCGTAGATGCCGCTGCTGCTGTACTGGCTGCAGGTTGACGTCCCGGGGATATACGCGATGCAGTAGCTTCCCCCCCCGACGCCCGTGCTGCTGTACTGGCTACAGGTTGATGTCCCGGGGATATACGCGATGCATTGGCTTCCCCCGACGCCGACGCCCTGGCTGCTGTACTGGCTGCATCCACCGCTCGGGAAGTACGAGATGCAGACGACGTTGGTGCCGCCGATGCCAGTGCTGGAGCTCGTCGTTCCGATGGTGCGCGATACGTCATTGATGCTCAGGCTTGCGGACGGCGCAGGTGGAGCGGGGTTGACGTTCACGTTGAACGTTCTTTCCGTCCACTCGCAACCGGTTCTGCCGAGCACTCGGTACCTCTGGTCGCCACCGGGCTGCGTCGACCAGTCGACCCGGAAGAGGTAGCCAGCCCGCATGTCGGTCTTGCCCAGGGCGGAGTCGACGTCACTGCGTACGTTGCCAGGGTCTCTCGATGCGCCGGCGGCCGCCGTGGCGATGAAGGTATCGCCGCGATAGAGGTCAAAAACGTCCATGCCGCTGCCGAGGCCCGTATGGGCGGCGTCGAAGCCCCAACCCCAGACGAGGCCGGCTCCCGTTACCGTCGAGCCGTTGGTTGGGTTGTCGACGGTCAGGTTGGGCATACACCCGGTGTTGTGGGCTGTCTCGAGCTCAGTGGTTCCTTCCTGGCTCGCCTCGACGGCCTCGTCCTCGAGTGCGTACGCACTCTCGTACGCGGCGTCTTCCGCGTAAGCAGGCATCGCGAACGAAAGCGCAAATGCCAGGACTACGAGGAACGAAGCGAGCTTGTGTCGCGTGTAATGTGAACTACTGTTCATTGCAGCTACCCTCTCCCCCTAGTACGGTCGCCATCTGCCCGGCTTACGGTCACACGGCGCAGAATTCCGCTCTGGGCCGGCGCGCGCGAAATTACGGGCCTGTTGCCAGTATCACATCGTATCCGCGGCGGTGTCAACTGACTCAGGCACCACTATCTCAGTTCTGTCTCAACGCCGCGCGTCTACCCCTCGTAGGGCCGTCGCGACCGGTAGTAGGCGAACGCCAGCATCGCTCCGATCTCGGAGATGACCACCGCGCTCAACAGCCCTGCGAGCGACGGCTCGATCCCCGGCACCTGGTCGAGCAGAAGAACTAGCGCCGAAATCGCGATCACGATGGGTACGAGGTAAACGACGCCCGCTGTGAAGATGATCTTCGCTCGCATCCGTCTCGATGTGTCTTCCACGCGGGGAAGCTCGAGAGGCAATCCGAGAAATCGCGAAAGCCGCCAGGCATCCTGTCCGAGTGCAGCCTCGTCGTTGCTCGAGGCGGCGAGATACTCCGTATCGCGGAGGCCGATAAACACGCCATAGGAGGAAGCGCCGCCCAGCGGCGCCGATGGAAGTCTGCGCACGCCGATCGAGTCGACCGCCTCTAGCGGGTACATCTCCTGGATGCGACGCGTGAACGACCGCTCGTCGATGCGGAGCACCCCCGCTTCCTTATCGAAGATGCAGAGCGTCTTGATGCGCAGCGCGTTGAACACCAGGACGCAGATCAATGGCGAGAACAGGAGCGTGAACGCGAGGAAGCTCACGATGCCCTCACGAGGCGACGCGGCCACGCCGCCGACAAGCCCCATAGCGATCGCGGCGGCGATGACGACGTAGAGCAGCAGCGGATCGGGGTGGCTCGCAAGGCTCATGGAAACGGGCGTCTGCTGGATGCGAAGGGCGAGGCCCGCTTTGGGCTCGCCAATGACCCTGCGCTGCATGATGTAGTGTAGCGACGAGAACGTGCGTGTTTGCGTTAGCCAAGACACACATTCTCGTCACGGGGGTACTGATGACGGCGCCCTTCTTTTTCGTCCTGAATCCCGCCGCCGGCTCGGGCAGCGCTGGCAGGCTGTGGCCCGCGGTCACCCAGACTTTGCGAGACCGTGGTGTCCAGTACGAGTACGAGGTGACGCAGGGGGCGCTCACCGCGACCAGCTTCGCTCGACAGGCGCTGCGAGCCGGCGCACGGACGATCGTCGCCGTTGGTGGCGACGGCACGATCAATGAGGTCGTGAACGGTTTCTTTCTGAACGACGAGCCAATCGTTCTCGATGCATCGCTCGGCATCATTCCCGCCGGGAGCTCATCGGATGTAGCACGCGCGCTGGGTATTCCGCCCGGGGTCGCGGCGACTCAGCTGCTCGTGGATGGCCGCACGCTGGCCGTCGACCTCGGACGTGCGTGCTTCGCCGGCTCAGCCGAGCTTCCCGTCCGCTACTTCCTGAACAACGCCGACGTCGGAATCGGCGGCCGCGTTGCAGCGGGCGGCGCCCGCTTCAAGCGCGCGGGAGGCAAAGCCGCCTTCGCTCTCTCGAGCGTGGCGGCCGTGCTCGATCCGCGGCCGTGGCGAGGAACTCTCGCCCTGGACGACCAGGACCCCATGGAAGTTGACGCCGTGACGGTCGTCATCGCCCTCGGGCCATACACCGGTGGCGGGATGCACATCGCGCCGGGTGCCAGGATGGAAGACGGACTGTTCGACGTTGTGACGATTGACGCGATGGAGCCGCGGGACCTACTCGTGAACCTGCCGCGTATCTACACGGGGACGCATCTGTCCCACCCGGCGGTACACCGGGCGCAGGCGCGGTCTGTACGCGTGGTCGCCGAGGGTGACCCCCTCGTCGAGCTGGACGGCGAGATCGCAGGCGCGGGCACGGTCGAGTTCCGTATTCTTCCGGGGGCCATGCCGATCCACGTCGGGAAGCCCTAGCGATCCGAAATCCGCGGTAAGGAGGTGGGCCGGTGACTCGTGAAGACGTGCTGCGCCTGACGAGCCTGTCGCACTGCGCCGGTTGAGCCTCCAAGATCGGCCCCGCCGATCTCGCCCAGGTTCTGGGCGCTCTTCCGCTGCCTGTTGACCCGAACGTCCTGATCTCGTTCGCGACGCGCGACGACGCAGCCGTTTACCGCCTGACCGACGAGCTGGCCATCGCGCTGACGATCGACGTGTTCACGCCGGTCGTCGATGACCCCTATGCCTTCGGCGCGATCGCAGCCGCGAACGCCCTCTCGGACGTCTACGCGATGGGGGCGAAGCCCACGGCGATGTTGAGCTTCGTCGGCTTCCCGCGCGGCACGCTGCCCTGGGACGTGCTGGAGCGCATCTTGCTCGGCGGGGCCGAAAAGGGCCGAGAGGCGGGCGTGGACGTCGTGGGCGGACACACCGTCGATGACCCCGAACCGAAGTGCGGGTACGCGGTAATGGGCGTCGTGCATCCGGATCGCGTGGTGTCCAACGCGGGGGGCCAGGCGGGGGACCGGCTTGTCCTCACGAAGCCCCTCGGATCGGGTGTACTGTCGACTGCCATCAAGCGAGAGCTCCTGGGTTCCGACGAGATCGACCGCGTCGTGGAGGTGATGGCGGCGCTGAACCGCGACGCGTCGGACGCGATGCTCGAGGTTGGCGTCCACGCGTGTACCGACGTTACTGGTTTCGGCCTGCTTGGTCACCTTCAAGAGCTGACGATGGCGAGCCGGCTGGCGGCCGTCGTGCGTGCGGGCGCGGTCCCGATCCTTCCCAGGGTCCTCGAGCTGATCGCCGACGGCGTCGTGCCCGACGGAAGCTGGACGAACGTCGAATCGCTCGAGCACCACGTGGCGTATGCCGACGACGTCGGCCAGTCGCTGCGGGTCGCGTTGGCCGACTCGCAGACTTCGGGCGGGCTGTTGATCGCGGTTCCAGCCGAGCGCGTGGATCGTCTCACCCGGCTCCTGCAGGAGCGAGGGACCCACGCTGCAGCAGTGGTTGGCGAGCTGGTGGACGGCGAGCCTGGAACCATCCGCGTCGAGGCGTGATTTGTTTACAATGTATACAACTCGGTAGCAGCCGGCACAGGGACGGAGCTGATGAGCAAGGTAGTCAGCCTGCGGCTGAAAGATGATCAGGTAGAGCGCCTGCAAAGGGCGGCTCGCCGCTCCGGTCGGAAGGTGTCTGAGACGGCGGCCCTCATGATCGAGGAGGGCCTGCGTAAGCGGGAATTTCCGGAGATCGAAATCCGCGAGACGAGTGCTGGGCGGGAGGCTTTTATTCGCGGAACGCGACTCAAAGTCTGGCATGTCGCCGTGCATCGACGCGACGGGGACAACGAGGCGGCCCGCATAGCTGAGTCCCTGGGATTCCACGAGTACCAGATCCAGGCAGCGCTCGACTACATGGACGCCTACCCCGAGGAGATCGCGGAGGCGCTCGAAGACAACAACAAGAGTTTCGAGGAGCTGAAGCGGATACTGCCGAACATCCAGCTCTTCGAGTTCGATGCAACTGCTCCTTGACGTTCACCTTTCATTAGCAGTTGCAGTCGGTCTTCGGCGACAAGGCATCGACGTATCGACAGAATGATTTCGGCGGACTCATCCGCGCCCTTAGGGCGCTCGTCGATCGAAGCGGCACCGAGAGCTGGTTGGACCGAGTGGAGTTCCTCCGACCCCCCTGAGTTCGCGCGGCTCCGCGCGACCCGCCACAGTGGAAACTCTTGCTCCTCGAAGCCCTTCAGCTAAGCCTGCGGCGTGGTAGGATGGGCGCGTTCAAACCGATCTGGGTCCGGTGCTGAACCCGGCCCCAACCGACAGCTTCGTTTTGCGAGGAGGGAGGCAGCCCATGCTCGACGATCAACGTCCTGGCACCGTGTATTGGATCGATCACTACGTCGTAGGCAGCGACGACCTGGAGCGCTGGGCCGATTTCGCGGCGAAGGTGATCGGTTCGCAACCCCTACCGGAGGCCGGCCCGGCGGGCCGCCGGTTCATCACGTTCCAGGACATCACACCGTGTTGTCACCACGGAGCGATGCTCAGTCCTGAGCCCCTGCCGCCGAGCGCGGGTCTGGGGAAGGGACTGCCACGGCACGGCCTGTTCATTCGGCAGGAGGAGATCGAGCAGCACCTGCGGCGGCTCGACCAGCACGACGTGCCGCATCTCGATCCGGCGCGAACCTCGGCGGAAGGGGATGACGGCATCTCCATCGCCTGGGAGGACCCGGACGGCAATGAGTTCGAGTTCTGGGCGCCGGACCGCCTGCCGGATGGTGCGATGGCTGGCGCCACGCCGGTGGGCGTTGGCCGCATCAGCCACGGTGTCTACGAGTGCCGGGACCTGAAGCGCGCGGCCGACCATTTCGCCAGGTATTGTGCTCTTGAGCCGCTCAAGAGCGCGGAGATTCCGGCAGATACGCTGGTGCTGCCCCTCGTGGGTGGTGCCCGCATCGTCTACAAGCAGGTCGAGACCATCGGCCAGCGGACAGGCGGATGGGGCAAGCTCCACGCGGCGCACGCGGCTCTCGTGGTCCGGGACGAGGACTTCTGGCCGAACAACGACCGGATGTGGGCCGAGGTTCCCGAGTGGGAGTACGACCGAGAGCGTCGCGGATTCGTCGGGGCGGGCCCAGACCTACCCGCGCGCACCGCACGACACGGTAGCCCCGGCGGAGTCCAGTGGTTCGAGGTCCGGGGGCGCGGCGACGACTGGTACGACTGGGACACGAACTGCTTCCACTTCATGGGTGGAGAGCCCCGTGGTGGCTCGTTCACCGAGTACGAGCCTCATACCATGGATTGGCACCTGCCCAGGTATCTGCAAGAGCACGGGCTGAGCGTTCCTTCTCCATCCTGAGCTGGGACGAACCTTGCCGGCGGGCCGTTCGATTGAAGGGCCCAGGGTAGAGTTGTGCCACTCGGGCGAGGTTCGGCGGGGGTCGCGCGAGTGGGATGATCCGACCTTCCGAACCCTGCGCAGCAAGAGGGAAGCGCCCGAAATTCGTCCCGGCCTTCGCACGATCGTGTCCGCGTCCTACCCTGAACCCCATCTGAGTGAGGAGTCACGCGCGAGCGCGCCCCTGCAGGGAGCGGGCGCGTTTCAGGAACGGCGACATCCGCATCGCTTCGAGCTCGGGTATTGCCAGTTCGAGAAAGCGCTTTGCCTCGATGCGCTCGGTCCGGGATCCTTCCAACAGTAGTTCGGCAAGACGCAGCCGGGTGAGGGCTACTTCGGGCCGATGGTGGACACGGGCGGTCGCCGCCAGCGCACTCGCGTAGTAGGTTCGCGCCCCCTTTCGGTCACCCAGGAGCCGCGCAGCGTCGCCGAGGTGTCGGCCGGGCGCGGTACAGTTGAAGGCCCGGGGAATGGCGAGCCAGCTCATCCCCGCCAGCCACGGTGCCAACCTGGCACACGCGTCACGGTCCTTAACGGCGACCGCGGCTTCGAGAAGACTGGTGAGGAGGATCTCGGGTGCCCGTCCGTCAGCTATGGAGGAAAGAAGGTTGTCGAGCAGTCCCTGCAGCGCTGCGATGTTCGATGCTGACGCGTCGGCGTGGACTGCGTACAGCCAGCGACGGAGAAGCCAAAACGTTTGGCTGATGCCCCACCGCTCGCTGAGCTCGTCGTACGCCTGTACGGCCTCGTGCGCGCGCCCGAGGTAGTAGCGGTCCGCGCGCGAGTGTGCGATCGCCAAGGTGGCGGCAATGGCGGTGCCCGTCTCATCCCCCAGTGTACGGAGCCGTTCCCCAGCTATCTGCACCCTGGCGAAATCGCCATCTAGCGTCGCGAACAGGATCTCGTTCGCGATCGCGAAACCGCGAGCACTAGAATCGCGGCTGCGGTCCGCGACGTCCGTTGCGCGCCGCATGAGGTGTTCAGCGGCCGGGCGGTCGCCGACCGCGAGGAGCCATGCCACGGAGAAACAATAGGTGCGGCCGAGTGCTTGGGTCGACACGCCCTCGGCGCGTAGCTGGCTCAGCTCGCGGGCGAGCGGCACCAGCTCATCGACGTCGCCCGGCCACCAGTTGCCGGGCCCCAGCATCGCACCGCCCACCTCGACAAGGGCGGGGATATCGGCGAGCGCATGCGCCCCGTCGAAAGCGCGGTGTAACGCCGCGTGGCCCCTTTCCCATTCGCCAACACCCTGGGCACCCTGGCCAACTGCGAGGTCGGCCCAGACGCGCTCGCGCGTACCAGGAGCGGAGTGGGAGTGCGCGCGCTCCGCCCAGGTGCGAAAGGCCGGCAGGCCCCAGGCGGCGGCCCTGGCCTGGCGGCCCAGTGCCGTAGTAGCGATCGTGCACGCCCGTGCAGCGCGGTCGTCGTCACCCGATGCTTCCGCCAGTCGGAATGCCTCCTCGGCAACCTCCTCGTAAGCGCGCCGCGGCTCGCCCGCCGGGCCGAGCACCTCGCCCAGGCCGAGGAGGAGCTCGCAGCGCGCCGTCCGGTCCTTCGGATCAAGCAGGTCCTGGGCCTGAAGCGCCCGCTCGAGCAACCGGGCCGCCTCACCGTAAGCCGAGACGGTGACTGCGCGGTCGGCGGCCAGCCTGGCGTACTGGACCGCCTTGTGGAGATCCGTGGGATCGTTGGACAGCGCGAAGTGCTCGGCCAGCTCCGCCGCGTGCTCCTCCACGTTCTCAGCATGGAGTTGCTCGATGGCCCGGGCCGCCTGCCGGTGCAGCCGCACCCGCTTGGCGCTGAACAGCTCTTCGTAGAGCGTCTGGCGGAACAGCGCGTGGGCGAAGCGGAACTCCAAAAACCCGGCGTCGGAGCGATCCTCGAGGATGCCCCCGCGCACCGCCTCCTCGAGCGCCGTAATGAGCGACTCCTCACTCTGCGGAGCCTGTCCTGCGCCCGCCGAAGCGCTCACCGCCTGCAGAGTTTCGAACGTGAAATTGCGCCCGAGAACCGCCGCGATGGCCAGGACCTGGTTTGCCTCGCGGCTGAGCCGGCTGAGCCGTTTCCCGATCACGTCGCGCAGGCCGTCCGGGATCGGCTGCGGGCGCAGCAGTGACCGACCCGGCCCGACAAGGTCCGCCTGGTCGAGCAGGCCCTCTTCGTCTAAATAGCGGAGGAACTCACGGACGAACAGCGGGTTGCCCTCGGTCTGCCCGTGCACAGTGTCAGCGAGGCCTCGACCGATAGCACGCCCAGCGAGCGACTCGACCATTGCCTGCACGTGGTCGGCGCTGAGGCCCCGCAGCGGAATGCGCTGGAAGGAAGCGCTGCGCTGCAGCTCGGCGAGCGCGGACGACAGCGGATGGGCACGATCGACTTCGACGTCGCGATAGGTCACGACGATGAGCAGCTGGGTGCCTACCAACCGGCGCGACAGGTAAACCAGGAAGTCGAGCGTTCCGCGGTCGGCCCAGTGGAGGTCTTCGAGGCCGATCATCAGCGGCTGAGCGGCCGCGGCTCGTTGCAAGAAGTCGCCAAGTGACTGATACAGGCGCCAGCGATCCTCCTCGGGATCGCCTGCGGGGCGCGGCTCCACGGTAATGCGATCGGCCAGCTCGGGCAGGACGCGTGCCACCCCTCCCGCCTCGCGGCCCAGCTGGTCTGCCAGCGCGTCCGGCTCACACGCGAAGATGTAGCTGCGGAGGGCTTCCAGGAACGGAAGGTAGGGAAGTGCAAGCGATCCGGGCTCGTAGCTGTGGCCGACGACCGCGCGTCCGCCGCGGGCAGTGACGTAAGCAGCTAGCTGTTCGGCGAGCGTGGTCTTGCCAATCCCGGGCTCCCCGACGATTGCCGCGAGCGAGCCGTGACCGTCGATCGCGGCTTCAAAGGCCCGCTGGAGCTGGGTGAGCTCGCGATCGCGCCCTACCAGGACGTGGCGACGCGAGATGGATTCTTCCGGTGCGCGTCCGATAGAAAGCGTGGGCAGAACCGAGAGCCCGGTTGAGGGCTCCGCTACGCGGTCAGCAGCCGCCGCCGAGGGGCCGCGTCGGCGGTGGACGCTCGCCGCGAACGCTAAGCCGTCCGCTGGTGAAAGTTGGAGGGCCTCCGCCAGCAACCGCACAGTGTCGCGATAGGGCGTACGCCGCACACCTCGTTCCAGAGCGCTGACGGCCTCCGGGCTCAGGCGGGCCCGGTCGGCGAGCTCCTCCTGGGAGAGCCCCGCCGCGAGGCGATAGCGCTTGAGCAAGGCGGCAAAGCTCTCGTCCAACGCCGTGTTCATCAGCCGCCCGCCCAGCTTCGAAAACGCCTCGTTCGCCTCGAAATCGCCCAGACGGCGATGATAGCACCCACGGTGGCCAACTGTGCGAGCGAACTGTACGAGTGTCCGTGGCCTGGAGCTCGATGCCGGGAGAAACTCGGAGTGATCGCAGATCGGTGATACAGAGGCGCTCGAGCGCGCGAAAGGAGTCCTCATGACCTCGACCGGCTTCTCACGTCTGGCGTTACTCACCCTCGGAACAGTGGCGGCCCTCAGTCTCGCGGTTTTACTGGCCTCGGGCGAACTCGGCGTCGGCACGGCGAGCGCCCAGGCCCAGGCCCCCAGAGAGCTTAGGGTGTTGGCCGGCGTTGGCCAGGATACCTTGGGGGCTTTCGGCTATTTCCCGGAGACCGTGCGCATCCGAGCCGGCGACATGGTGACGTGGCAGATCAACAGCGACCTGGTCCATACCGTCTCGTTCACGACGGGCACCGCGCCCGAGGGACCAACCCGCGGGAACTCGTTCGGGCCAGCCGGCGAGGTTATCCCCGGTGCGAACATCCCGGTCCCGGAGGGTCCGACCGGGGTGCAGATGCGGAACCCGGTGGAGCTCTTCCCCACGCGAGCGCCCGGGGCGCCGGTGGAAACCTACAGAGGGGAGGGCTACTTTAATTCGGGCCGGCTGTACCGCGAGCCGCTGGTGCCTGGTGTCCTGGGGTTCCAGACGTTCTCGCTGGTCTTCGACACGCCCGGCGTCTATCGCTATCTCTGCCTGGTTCATCCTGAAGGGATGTCGGGGACTGTCGAGGTGCTTACCGCTTCGACGCGCGACCTGCCCGACCAGGCTGACGTCGACGCCCAGGCCCAGGCCGAGATGGCAGCCATTCTGAGCCTGTCTGAGCGCGCCCGCGCCGTGGGAAGCACGGCGCGCAGCTTGCCCGGCCCCAACGACACGACGATCTGGTCCGTGCGGGCCGGGAACCTCCAGACCCAGATCAACGATTTCAGAGTCCAGCTAGACGAGTTCCTGCCGAAGGACATCACCGTCAGGTCGGGTGACCCCGTCGTCTGGGAATCGATTAACGCCCACACGGTGACGTTCATTCCGGTGCCGCCGGCCCCGGAGTGGCATCCGCTGGAGCTCGGGCCAGACGGGGTTCCGCGACTGCTGTCATTGCCTGTAGCAACTGCCCTCGCCAGGCCGGCGGCAGTGTACGAGCCCACCCAGTACTTCAACTCTGGCAATATCAGCGGCGCCTCGCCCAGTGGAAGAACCTCCTTTATCCTCACGTTCGAGAGGCCGGGGACGTTTGAGTACCGCTGTCTCATCCACGGCGAGCGAGGCATGGTGGGCAGCATTACGGTCGTGCCACGGTAAGCGCCCGAGAATCTGGCCGTGCTTCGTAGACAGCAGGGCTCGCTGGGTTACAGAGGAGCCACTCGAATGCCGAGACAATCGCTTTTGAAATGGAGGACCCGATGCAGCCGACATACCGGATGTTCGCCGCCGCCATGCTCTTTGCCTTGACCGCCTGCGCCGCTCCTTCATCCCGGCCGGCGGATATGGCAGCTCAACCTGGGGCGTCCCCTGGCGCACCGGCCCAGCGAAAGGCAGTCGAGATCCTTATTCGAGGTGGCCCCAACGCGTTCGTCACCGCCGCGGGGGGGCTGGCTGGCCCAACGGCACGGCCGAGCCGCTACTTCCACGAGTTCGTCAACGGATACGTCACCGTGCGCGACCACGAGGATGAGGTGGCCCCGCACCTGGCGGCCGCGCTTCCCTCTCTCGACAACGGGACCTGGAAGGTGCTCCCCGATGGGCGGATGGAAGTCACCTGGAAGCTCCGTCCGGGCATCAAGTGGCACGACGGGAAGGATCTGACCTCGGATGACGTGAAGTTCGCCTGGGAGGTCGACTCCGATCCGCTCACGCAGGTCGGCGCCTCGACAATCGCTCGTTACCTCGATCGGGTCGATACGCCCGATGCGCAGACCTTCGTCATGCACTGGAAGGAGACGCACCAGCTGGGCGGCGAGCTGGGAGAGCGTGAGCTCGACCTCCTCCCGCGCCACGTGCTCGAAGAACCCTATCGCGCTGATCCCGCGGGAATCTCGAATCATCCGTATCTCACGAGCCCGGAGGCCTTCGTCGGGTCCGGCCCGTACCGTCCGACCGAATGGGAGCGCGGCAGCCACGTCGTCGTCGAGGCCTGGGACGGCTATTTTCTGGGTCGACCCAAGATCGACCGCATCACCTTCCGAGTGATGCCGGACAGTCGAACCGCGCTCGCGAACCTGCTTTCGGATGCGTCCGATGCATCCTACCTGGCCCTGGAATACCCGGAGGCGCGGATCCTCGAACACGAGTGGTCGAAGAGCGGTAAAGGTGTTCTCCAGTTCGCGCCGGACGCCGTTCAGTATCTGCTCCCGCAGTTCAGGGCTGAGCTGGTCACCCCGCCCGACCTCCTGAATCCGCAGATTCGGAAGGCGTTGATGCACGCCATGAATCGTCAGGACCTCACGGATGGGCTCGACCTGGGTCCCGGGATGGTCGCCGATAGCACAACCCTCCCGGGCACCCCCATCGGGGACGCGGTCGGGTCGGCCGTCGTGCGCTATCCCTACGACCCGACCCGGGCCGCGGCGCTCCTGGCCGACGCGGGATGGCAGATGGGCCCTGACGGGCTTCTCACGAAGGACGGGCGGCGGTTCGACGTGGAGTACCGCGGCCCGCCGGGCAGCGCCACCGCCGTGGTCTTCCCTCTCCTCGAGCAGCAATATCGGCGGGCCGGCATCACGCTGACGCTGCGGCACTACCTGCCGGCTAACCTGGAGGAGCAGGTCACCTACCCGGGGCTGTTCTCCATTGGCCTCCCAACCAACAACCTCGTCTTCGCGCAGCGCTGGCACAGCCGGTTCATCGCGGGACCCCAGACCCGCTACGCCGGGGCGAACCTGATGGGTTACGCGGAGCCGGCAACCGACGCGGCCATTGATCGGCTGCTCACGGCCGTGCGGCGGGAAGACCAGCTGCGCTACTGGGGTGAGGCGTGGCGCCGAATCACCGAAGATGTAGCGATCCTGCCGATGTACTACATTGTGGGCAGCTACCCCGTGCGCAAGGGCCTTACGGGCCTCCAGCCCAGGAACCCACTGGGTTCACCCGCCTACCAGATCCACCTCTGGGAGGCACTCTGACCGCTTTGGTCGCATCCGTCGAGCTGGCCAGCATAGTATCCGGATCAACGATCAATTTTGCGTCTGCTTCGCCGGAATGCCGACATGGCTAGCTGGCCGAGGCGCAACTGTCTCATCCGCCCCCATGTATGCGCCCCGCGGGCGAGGCGCTCTATGGTGCGCCATTCAGCCAGGGTAAGATAGGGCACGCTTACGCTTGCCGCTTAGCCGTCTGGGGGGTGCAGACATGGTGGTCAGGTTCGGCGTCTCTCTCGTTGCGGCCCTGCTCTGGACGCTCTTTGCGGTTGGCGTGTCCGCCGCGCCGTCAGCGCAGCCGAACCTCCCGGAGCCGCGACCGGTCGTCGCCGACTCTCGCACCACGGCGCTGCTGGTCGTCGACCTCAGCACGCGATGCGACGATCCACGTCAGGTGTGCAGCGAGCTCGTGCCGGTTATCGCCAACTTCCTCCCGAGGGTCCGTGCCGCCGGCGTTTTCATCGTGTACACGGTCTCGCTCTCGGCGCGGGGAACGGCGCTCGGTGAGGTGTGGGGTGGTTTCGGGCGAACGGAAGACGAGGCGGTAATCTACCCGGATGGGAGCGACAAGTTCGTTGGCGGCGAGCTCGTGGCGCTCTTGCGGGAGCGGGGTATCGACAAAGTGATCGTGACGGGGAGCTCGGCGAACCAGGCGGTGATGTACACAGCCTCGGGCGCGACGCGAAACAACGGTCTGAGAGCCATCATCCCCATCGACGGTATGAACGCCGCAAACCGCTACGAGTACGAGTACACCTTGCACCAGCTAAACAACGTCAGCTTCGCGTCGATGTTCACATTCACGACGCTCGACACGCTGGAATTCGGCACGCCGAGCTAGCGCCTCGCGGCATGCCCACCGCCCCACCACATCGCACGTCTCAGGCGTGTCCGTCGCGTGAGTTACAGGGCGGAGCACCCCGGGTCGCTATAATTTGGGCGCGAATTGCCTTCCCCGATAGCTCAATCGGTAGAGCGGGCGGCTGTTAACCGCTAGGTTGCAGGTTCGAGTCCTGCTCGGGGAGCCGCTTGAGGCCTGACCCGTTCTCATCTGGGTTCGAGCTGCGGATCGTAGATTGCCCAGATTGCCCTCGTGCTTCCGAAGCCGACGCCGCGATTCGTGCCGTGCGCGCCGTTCGGGCGGTCTTGAGTCGTATGTTTGCCATCGCCGCCCAGGACGAAGTCGCCATGACCACCTCCGTCGAGAGCGTTGGCCTCACCGCCGAGAAACCTGGCCCGCCCGCTATTAGGGGGCCAACCTGTGTACGCTCTCGATAGTCGCGAGCTTAGTCCTGGCTCAAACGCGAGGCGAGGGCCGACGGTACCGGTTGGAGTGGCTCGCGGCACCGGCGCAAGGCTCAGGCCGAGACGCCGCCTGAACGACGACCCCGGAGCCTGCTCCGACCTAGCCAGATGCCTTCATGACGGCACGCCACCTCACCTCATCCCAACCCACCGCGATCTCATTGCCGGCCCGAACGAGCGGCGTAATGAGCAATTTCGGATTCCTTTCGAGCATCGGAAGGACGTGGCTCTCGGAGAGCGTCGTCGGCCCAAGCGTGGGCTTGATGGTCAACAAGGCTCCCCAACCGCACTTCTGACCAAAGCGCCGAAGCTCGCCGGGCGAAGCGGGGCGCTGCTCCAGGTCCACGAAATGCACCTTCACCCTGCGTTCCTTGAAGAACCGGAGGGCCTTTTTCGTTTCATTGCAGTGCTTGGTCCCGAACACCTGAGCTTCCAATGACCTGAGCAACCTCACGCGCTCCGAAACATTCAATGAGACCTAACCCGCGGTCGAGCTGCTCGCGGTTGTACGGTTAGGTGTTCGGATGGTGTAGCGGAAGAATGGATAGAAGCCGAGCACTGCCCCGAGAACGTAGGTGAACACGAATAACCAACTCGTAATGGGACGGTCTGCAAACGAGCTTGTGTCAAATCTTGTGGAAATTCCCTTCCAGCGTGCCGGTGATTAGGCCGCGATGTCTGGCGACTGTACGGTCGCTGGCCCCTCCTCCTTTCTGAGCCCGTTCCTGATCCCGTCCCGGAAGATGCAGCCTTCGAGGACCAGCGCCATCAGGTTCTGGCCTCCGTTGAGCGCGCGCCAGTTGCCGCTAAGCCGCTCCATGACCTTGAACACCAGGTAGAGCGCGGCCTCCCGCTGGCGCATCCGCTTCGCCGCATTGGTGCGCAGCCGCACCCCCGCGAAGATCGACTCAACGGGGTTGCTCGTGCGCAGGTGGACCCAGTGCTCCTTCGGGTAGTGGTAGAAGCTGACGAAGTCGGCCCAATCACGCAGTACCGTCTCGGCTGCCGGTCCCTGGCCGGCCTCCCGCAACTGGGCGACGTAGGCGTCCCGAAGCCGCTCGCACTCCGCCTGGGTGTCCGCGGTCCACATGGCGCGGAGTTGGCGACGCGCCTCCGGCTGGAGCCGCTTGGGCAGCTTGTCCTGTACGTTGAGCACCCGATGGTTCCAGCACCGCTGGTGCTTGGTGCGCGGATACACCTCATCGAGCGCCGCCCACAGGCCGAGCCCGCCGTCACCTACCGCCAGCAGCGGCGCGCTCATCCCCCGATCGCGGAGATCACGGAGCACCGCCTTCCAACTCTCGGCGCTCTCCCGATAGCCCAATTCGAGTGCGAGCAGCTCCTTGGTGCCGTCTTCGCGGGCGCCGACGACGCACAGCAGCGCTGATTTATCGTCCTCGGCGCCCACGCCCAGGTAGACGCCATCCGCCCAGATATAGGCGTACTGGTGCGCCACGAGCGACCGCTGCTTCCACGTCTTGTACTCGTCCGCCCAGCGCTCCTTGAGCCGCACGATCGCGGTCGGTGAGAGCGCCGTCGTCTCGCCCACGAGCTCGCGAAACACTGGCTCGAAGTCGCCGGTCGCCAGCCCTTCGAGATACAGGCGGGCGAAGAGCGTTTGGGTGCTGGCCGACGCCCGCTCGTAGCGGTGCACCACCTGCGAATGGAAGCCCTCGGGCGCCACCTCGGCGGGCACCTGGGCCACTCGGGGCACCCGCACCGGGACGGCGCTCACCCCGACGGTCAGCTCACGGCTGGGCAGGTGGCCATTGCGGTAGCCCCGAAACGGCTTGCCCCGTTCGTGGCGCTCCCGTCCCAGAAAGGCCCCCACCTCCTCTTCCAGGGCGTCCGCGAGCATCCGCCGCGCCCCTTCCCGAACCATGGTCTCCAAGGTATCGTCGATCGGTTCCGTTGCCCGCGTGAACTCCGTCCTCTGGTATGCTCGTGCCAAGGCGTATCCCTCCATTCATTTCCCCACCCGGGGATCTGTCTTGACGCTGGAAGGGTACGCCTTTCCTTTTACGGGCGGGCGCCGTCGCTTTTCCACAACTTCTGACATTAGCTCTCTGCAAACAGATTCCAGTGCATGAAGGACGCAACGAGCGCAACCGTTGCGAAGGTCGCCGCCACGGCGAAGAGCAAGTCGTAGCCATACCAACTGGGACGACGCCAGACCCAGAGAGCTGAGATGGCGACTACGAGAAAGACCGCTCCGAGTAGCTGCACGTTCACCGAATTGCCTAAGTCCCAGGGCCGCGAGTCCTCCCCAGCTCAGGAAGAAAGACTCGATGGCTCCCGAGTTCAACGCGGCGTGGATGATGAGAAATCCCGTCGATAAGGCCATGACCTGCCCAAACGCCCTGATAGTTTCAATTTGTCTAAGGGAGTGTCGCCTCTTCGTACGTCCGCCACCAAAAAGGAGGTCATGAATGCGCCAAGCCACTGACCTGGAGAGTGAGCTCGGAAAGCTGATCGCGATGCTTCCCGAGCGAGCCCATCGTCCCTCAGCTGCCCGGAATGTGAACGTGCAGCACCAGGCGAACCTGTCGCCCCTCGAGGGGCTTGCGGTGTTGGTGACCGAGAGGGTCGGCACCATGGGGTTCTTTCTCATCATCTTCGCCTGGACCGTCATCTGGTTAGGCTGGAACATGTTCGCGCCGGGGACCTGCGCTTCGACCCGTTTCCGGCGTTTGTCCTGTGGCTGTTTATCTCCAACCTAATCCAAATACACCTGATGCCTTTGATCATGGTCGGGCAGAACCTGCAGGGTCGGCATTCCGAGCGGCGAGCCGCGGCCGACTTCGAGGTCAACCAAAAGGCCGAGGCGGAGGTCGAGGAGATTCTGCAGCAGTTGGAAGCTCAAGCCCAGTTGATCATCAAGCAGGGGGAAGTCGTTCTCCAGATTCTCCGCAGACTCGACGCGATGCCGACCTCAGCGCCTCACCCGTAGCGCCCGCCGAGGACTGTGATCTACGGCTTTCGCAGGTCCGGACTCTCGAACACCGCTGAATTGATAATCCGGGTGGGATCGCCGGTTAGCCAGGTCTGGATATTCTCGATGGCGTTGGCGAACATCGCCCCGTAGGCCTCCTGGGTGACGTAGCCAAGGTGCGGGGTGACCACCGTGTTCGGGAGCCGTCGGAAGGGATGGTCCTGAGGCAGCGGCTCCACGTCGAACACGTCGAGGCCTGCGCCGGCGATCTTCTGCTCCGACAGCGCCGCGATGAGCGCCGACTCGTTCACGATCGGCCCGCGCGAAGTGTTGACCAGATACGCGGTCGGCTTCATCAGAGCGATCTCGTTCGCACCGACCA
>Ga0184637_10000150_pt1 | contig 48735 bp, 45 predicted proteins | sample PLM3_127_b2_FD_133143 | JGI IMG/M metagenome (GOLD analysis project Ga0184637, IMG submission 133143) | Groundwater sediment microbial communities from an aquifer in East River, Colorado, USA - PLM3_127_b2 | ecosystem: Environmental > Terrestrial > Soil > Riparian zone | place: USA: East River...
CGAACCTTGGGGTCGCCCGTTCCCCGGTAAAGGAAAACTTCGGAATAAAGCCGGCGGGTTTCGGCAATGTCGATTCGTCCCGTGCCGGTGTCCGGCACCACGTCATACACCATCCCCCGCATAATCAAATGGTTATCTATAGATTGTCCCCGATAGACGCGGCTTGCCGCCGAACAGGTTATCGAAAATTGAATCGGAATTTCCCATTGGTTCGTTTCTAATATGTTGTCAATGACCTTATCTTGAACCCTTTTGACTAAACGGCCGGAGTTCGGGTCAAAATCGCTACGGATATGGGCAATTTCGGAATCCGATAAGCTAATCGGCACCCCGTACTGCTTTTTCATTTGAGCGATATACCAGTTGGTGTTGATTAAACTCAAATTGATAATGCGGACATCTTTTCGGATTCCATACGCTTCCTGTAACGCCCATAGGGGAAAAGTATCGTTATCTCCGTTGGTAAATACCACCGAGTTCGGCTTGCAGGAAGATAGAAGATTGTAGGCATAATCGTAAGGCAAAAAGTTGTTGATGCGCTGGTTGGACCCGAAATTTGTAACCAGCCCATAAACCGGAAAAGCCAGAGCCAAAACGGCAACCGCTGTAGGTAAAGCCAAAGAAAACTTGCCTAAACCTATTGTTTTGATTCGCTCAACCAAACCGCTGCCCAGCGAGGCTAAACCCAAACCGATGGCCAAAGCAAAAGCGATAAATCCCGGCGTCCAAAAGTAATCCCGGTCGCGAACTTCAAGATACCCCTCCCCGGTAATCGGGTCCTGGCGGGTGCCGTCGGCAAAATTCATATACCAGACTAAACCGATGGTGCCCAATACAACTAAGGCAATGAGCATATACCCCGGCGAACGGCTGCGGCGCCAGCTTTCATACATTCCCCAGAAGCCTAAAAAGAAAGGTATGGCAAAAAGCCAGCCGGGAAAACCGTACTGTTTTTCGAAAAAACTCCAGAATCCCATCCGTGGATAGCGGCCAAACTGGTGGGACGGTTCTCCCCGGCGATTAAACGCCCGCTTTATCATTGAAGTTTGGCCGTACTGCTTGCGCTCCAGAAAATACTTGAAGCTTTGCCAAGTTTGGGGGTTGTTTTCGTTAATACGCGGTTCTTGCGCGGCCCGAATCGGAATGAAAAGCTGGGAGGAAAAGCCCAAAGCGGCGGCCAGGCAAAAATAGAAAGGGAGCTGCCAGCCGAAGGCCCGCGGGTTGTACAGGAGAACCACGCCGGTAACCGCCAGCCAGACAGTCAAAGAAACTAAAAACATATCCAGCGAGGCGACCGCAAAAAGCAAAACGGCGCCGGAAACCCACAGCCGCCAATCGGTTCTTTTTTCCGGGTCGGAGATGAAGACCAAAAGCATTACCGGCGGCAAAGCCAAAAAGACGGTCATATGCACGGCCGAACCCAAAACTCCGATATAAGCGGCCAGAATCAGATATTGGTTTCCGCGCGCTTCACTGGGGCGCTGCCACCATAAAATGCCCAGATAAACAATCAGTAAGGTCATCAACATCGCCAGGCCGTAAACTTCCGCTTCCACGGCCGACGACCAGAAGGTGCGCGAAAAAGCCAACGTAAGCCCGCCGGAAACGCCTCCGATATATTTCCAAATTTGGAAATACCATTCCGACTTCTCTTTTGTCCAATAATCTGTCAGGCGATGCACGATGAGATAACCAACCATCGCGGTGAAAGCGGAAGAGAGAACCGAAACCAGATTTACCCGGACGGCAATATCGGCGGCAATCGGAAGCTTGGTGAAAAGATAGGCGATTAAAACGTCCAAAGGCGATCCCGGCGGATGGGGAATGCCCAGAATGGCGGCGCAGGCGATAAATTCTCCGCAGTCCCAAAAAGAAACCGTGGGCGCCTTGGTCCAGTTGAAAACCAAAAACGAGGCTAGGAAAACAAACCCGGCCGACCCGTAATGCAGCCAATCTATTTTTTTTTCGCTAATTCCGTTCATTCAAATATCCACAATAATAGTTTATACCCTAAAAACAAGCCGCTAATATAGACATCCTGCCTAAAATAAAAAGGGCTTTGTGGCGCAGGTTAGGCATTTTCTAACCTGCGCGATGGGAAAACCGCAGGATACGTTCGCCATAGGCGAACTTTATCCTGCGCCACGGCGGCCACAATTTGTCGGGAACGTTTCAGTCTAACTCCAGAAGAAACGGATTGCTCTGCCGCTCTTGCCCAATGGCAGTAGCCGGCCCGTGACCGGAATAAACCGCTGTATCGTCAGGCAGTTCCAGAAGTCTTTTCAACGAGCGGAACAGAACCTTGCCGTCCGAATGCGGAAAATCATAGCGCCCAATCGAACCGGCAAAGAGCGCATCGCCGGTGAAAGCGACTTTCTCTCCGTAAATTGTAATCCCACCCGGCGTATGCCCGGGAGTTTCGATTACTTCGAAGCTTAAATTCCCTAAAGTGAGCTTCTCCCCTGCTTTAAGAAAACCATTCGCCGGGCGAGCCGCTATAGGCATCCCAAAAGCGGCGGAAAGATTTTCTTCGGCGCTAATAAGTAGAGGGTGGTCGTCCTCGTGAATCAAAACCGGAATTTTGTAGAAGTCCCGCAACTCATCAACAGCAGCAATATGGTCGCCGTGAGCGTGGGTCAAAAGAATCTTAACCGGTTTAACTCTTGCCTTTTGAATTTCAGATTTAATCCGACCAGCCTCCGCACCGGGGTCTATAATCCAGGCCTCTTTTGTTTTTTCATCAATAACCAAATAGCAATTCTCAAAAAACGGCCCGACAGTAATGGTTCGAATTAACATTCAGGCGGTGGTTGAAGTTGATTGAGAGGAGTGAAAATGCTCGAATACTTTCAAGCCCGCCGACTTTGGAATTCCCGAAACCGCCAAAAGCTCCTCCAAACTGACCTGCTTCATATTTTCCACCGAGCCGAAGTGGGAAAGTAAAATCTGCCGCCGGCCAGGGCCAATGCCGGGAATTTCATCCAGTTCCGAACGAATGGTGCGCTTTTTGCGAACCTTTTGGTTGTAAGCTAAGCCAAAGCGGTGGACTTCATCCCGTATGCGCTGCAACAGACGCAAAGAAGTTGAGGAACGAGGCAGGGTTAAAGCATCACTTGAACCTGGAAGGATGACCTCCTCTAACCGCTTCGCCAGACCAATTACTGGCTGCTCCCGTATTTCCAGTTTTTCCAAAGCCGACAAAGCGGACGAAACCTGCCCTTTACCGCCGTCAATTAAAATTAAATCCGGCCTTGGAATGTCCCCTTCTTTCACTTTAGCAAAAAAGCGTCCAACAATTTCTTCCATCATTGCAAAGTCGTTTTGGAATTCGACCGTTTTAATTTGGAAATGGCGATAAAACTTCTTCAAAGGCCGGCCATCGTTAAAAAAAACGGCAGCGCCGACTTTGTCGGTATCCCCCAGATTGGAAACGTCAAAGGCCGCAATCTGACGCGGCGGCTTGGGCAGATGCAAATCCTTCTGTAAAAAGGTGATAATTTCCGGAACCCGATTTTGATATTCCTTTTTCTGAATCAAAAGCTCTTCCAAAAGCAGTTGGGCATTTTTTTCAACCGTGGCCAAAAGCTGCGCTTTCGCCCCTTTTTGCGGCAGAATTATTTTGACGTTCGCTTCTGCCTGCTCGGTCAGCCACCGGCGCAAAAGCTCCATATCCTCCGGGAGGAAAGGCAAAAGCAGCTCGGAGGGAAAGGCCGATTGACGCAAGTAATACTGCCGGATAAAATTAGATAAAACCGCAGCGTCTGATTCTTCCCGGTCAGCGATCAGATAATAATGCTGTCGGCCTATCAATACTCCTTCCCGGACTTGGAAACAGGCGGCGCAGATGTCCCTCCCCTGACGGGCAATCGCCATCAAATCGCGGTCTACCAAATCCTCCGAGACAACTTTTTGGTTCTCCTTGATTCCCTCTATTGCTTTCAACTGGTCGCGCACCAAAGCCGCCCCCTCAAAATTTTCCGCCTCGGAAAAGCCTTCCATCCGGGCCTGCAGCTGGTCAATCAAGGCCTTGCGATGTCCCGCCAAAAACAAGGCCGCCGAATCAATTTGTTCTTTGTATTTCTCCGAAGTCACCAGCCCTTCGCAGGGCCCCGGGCAGCGTTTGATGTGGTATTCAATGCAAACCCGATACTTTCTGGTATTCGGCGGCGGAATAACCAGATTACAGGAACGAATCTGAAAAATTCGCGTCAGCGTCTTCAAAGTCTGCCGCATCGCCCCAACATTGGTGAACGGCCCAAAATAGCGCGCGCCATCCTTTTTCATCCTGCGAACGACCAAAAGCCGCGGGAACGGCTCGTTGGTCAGTTTCAAATAAGGGTATCGTTTATCATCCTTGAGATTAACATTATAGCGCGGTTTGTATTCTTTGATAAGACTGGCTTCGAGTATCAACGCTTCCACTTCGTTGTCCGTAACCAAATAGTCCAAATCGGAAATCTGTTTAGCCATCGCCGCCGTTCGCGGGCTTAGCGGCTGCGATTCGTGGAAATAGGAAGCGACTCGATTTTTCAGAACGGCGGCTTTGCCGACATACAAAATCTTCCCCATTTTGTCTTTAAACATATAGACACCGGGCTTATTGGGAAGATTGGCTAATTTCGTTTCCAAGTCTGGGGTTTGCGTCACGGATACACCCTTCCAAAACGGCGTTTATAGTAGATTCGTGTGGCCAAAAAGCCGGCCGCCAGAATCAAAACATACCCGTAATAATATAGAGCGGCGGAAAGGGAAAGCAACAAAAGCGCCGCCTTGGTGCCCCAAGTGGAAAACTTGGCCTTCTTCTTATCCAAGGCTAAAGCGAAAAAGGGAAGCGTCAAAATCGCCGGTATTAGAAAATCGTAGTCTCGGATGAAAATGCTAATGCTTGCGGCAACTAAAACAAAAAATAACGACAGTCCCTGCGTAAAACGCTCACCATAGACGACAGCGACGGTCCTCTTTCCCGCCCGTCTATCCCCTTCCACATCCGGCAAAGTGGTATTCAGATAAATAGCGCCTACGGCAAAAAAATACGGGAGCGAGCGAAAAACTTCCCCCAAATGAAGCTCCTCGTTCCAGCCGGCTCCAGCCAGATAAACGATTGAGCCGTGCGCCAGCATATTAGCAAAAAGCGCCGGCCAGGCACGGTCTTTCAAGCGTAAAGGCGGAGCGGAATAGGCAAGGCCCAAAATCACAATGGCAACAAACAAGACAAATGCGTAACCGGAGACCAGAAAAGCAGCGGCCAGTGCCGCCAGATTGAGTCCGGCAGCCAAAATCGCCGCCTCTGGAACGCCGATTATTTCTTCCGATAGAAAATATCCCTTGTTATTGATTCGATCCGTTTCTCTATCGAAAATTTGGTTAACCAGATAAACAGCCCCAAACAAACAGGCCGTGGCGAAAAGCAAACTTCCGACCGTTTCCCCGGACAATTGATGGCGTGCCTTTCCGCCTGCGCCAAGAAGGGCAACCGTCCAAACCGGCATAAAAAGCACCGGCCGGGTGGAGAAAAAGTAATCAAGAAGTTTGGTTAGGAAACTCACTAAAATCGAGCCTCGTGAAATATTTTGTTTTTAATCGTAGGGGCAGGCCTCTGTGCCTGCCCTTCATCTTTCAGGCAAAAACCACCAAAAAGAAATACACCGCCGGCAAGGCAAAAAGAAACGAATCAAACCGGTCCAAAACCCCGCCGTGCCCGGCAATGATATGCGAGGCATCTTTCACTTCAAAATTTCTTTTCAAAAGCGATTCAAACAAATCCCCCATCTGCGCAAAAAGAGAAATGCTAAACGCCAGCCCTAAGGTTAAGCCCAAACCCATCGCTAACTTTTTTGTCAAAAAGAAAATTAAACCAATTATCAAAGCTCCGGCAAATCCTCCGGCAAATCCTTCCACCGTTTTGTTCGGGCTTATGGTGGGAAAAGGATGAAAACGCCCCAATTTAGCCCCCACAAAGTAAGCCGCCGTATCGGTGGTCCAGATTACGGTCCAGAGAAAAATTAAAAGCCACGGCGCCGCGCGCACTTCGGTCACTCGAAATAAATCTCCTCCGCCAATGGTGATATTAACGCCGGACGGGATCCTTTGAACCCACTCCTCCAGCCTTAAACCAAATCCCAAAAGCCCGGGAATGTAAACCAGACCCAAAAGAAAGAGGGCGGCCTGGTGGATACTCCCTTCGACTTTGCCGCGCGAAATAAGGAATAGGGAAGCGGCAAACAACGCTAAAAAAACAAAATGATTGGCAAATGCCAAAGAAGGTCGGGTAAGAGAATAAAGATAACCCAGACCCAAAACCCACCCCAAAAAAAGAAAATATCCGGGAAGTTTGGCAAGGCGCGAATACTCCCAAAATCCCAAAAAGGAAACGAGCATCAAAAAACCGCCCCACCACCATCCGCCTTGCCAGCAGACAAAAAGAATGGCGGGGATGCCGATAATTGAAGCGGCAACCCGAACGGCTAAATTCTTTGGGTCAATCGGCATCTACACTCGCCCAAAACGGCGCTGGCGATTCTGGTAATCGGCCAGAGCCATCAAAAACTCTTTCTCTCCAAAATCCGGCCAGAGCGTGTCGGTAATATATAGTTCGCTGTAAGCCGCCTGCCAGAGCAAAAAATTGGAAAGCCGCTTTTCTCCGGAAGTGCGAATAAGCAAATCCGGGTCGGGCATATTTTTAGTGTAAAGGTGCGACTCTAAAACTTTTTCATCTATTCGAGCGGGCGTTAGCTTTCCCTCCTTGATTTCTCGAGCGATTTTTTTAATGGCTGCCAGAATTTCCGAACGGCCGGAATAGTTGAGCGCCAGATTCAAAACGACACCGCTGTTTTTGGAAGTCTTTTTTATCGCCCGATGCAAAGCCAGCCGTTTGACGTATGGCAACCCTTCAATATGGCCGGTGGCAGTCAAACGCAGGTTGTTATCCATCATCTCTTTCAACTCTTTGCGGGCCGTATCGGATAAAAGTTGCATCAAGGCCGCCACTTCCTCTTTGGGGCGGCGCCAGTTTTCGGTGGAGAAAGCAAAAAGGGTGAGATATTGGATTCCCATCTCCCCGGCCGTGCGGACCACTTTGCGAATGGCCTCCACTCCCATTTTGTGTCCTTCCGTCCGGGGGAAATTACGCTGACGGGCCCAGCGGCCGTTGCCGTCCATTATGATGGCGATATGCGCCGGAAGATTGCCGCGCGCCTTGATTTCCTTTTTCAGTGTTTCAAGCATATAGCGTTATGCATTTCAAAAGCTTCTATTTTCTCCGTAGCCAGGGGCATCTGCACCTGGGGTTTCTTGATTTCTTTTTCTGCGTAGCCCAGGGGCTTTTTATCCCGAGGAAACTCGAGGGACCGCCCCTGGGGTTTCCTGACAGGAGCAAGAGGCTGCCTGTTTTTTTAAAAGTTTCCAGCATCCCAATGCCTGAATAAACAAAATCCCCTCTTGCGGAGGGGATTGAAAGAAAGAAAAAAAACCTAAACCTCCATTATCTCTTTTTCTTTTCCGGCGATAACCTTGTCGATTGATTCGGTAAATTTATCGGTGATTTCCTGAACGTGCTTGTGGGCTTTTTTAGAATCGTCTTCGGAAATTTTCTTCTCCTTCTCGATTTTTTTCACGTGCTCCAGGGCATCGCGCCGGATGTTGCGCAAGGCGATTTTTCCTTCTTCCGCCAGCTTGTGAACCAGGCGAACCAGATCACGGCGCCGTTCTTCCGTCAAAGGCGGAATCGGCAGACGGATGATGTTACCGTCCGACTGGGGATTTAAACCCAGCTCCGATTTCTGTATCGCTTTGACAATTTCCTGAATGACGGTTTTCTCCCAGGGCTGGATGGTCAAAAGCCGCGGTTCCGGAGCGGAAACCGTCCCAACCTGGTTGAGCGGCACGTGCGCGCCGTAATACTGCACGCGGATGGCGTCCAAAAGCGAGGTGGTCGCCTTGCCCGAGCGAATGGTGGCCAGCTCGTGCGCGGTGGCCTCCAAACTTTTTTTCATTTTTTCCTCAGTATGATGATAAATATCTTTAAGCGGGTCCATCTTCCCTCCTATTTAGGTATGGACTAAGGTGCCGATTTTTTCTCCCATAACCACTTTCTTCAGATTCCCCCGCTGGTTTAAATTGAAAACGATTATCGGCAGCGCGTTGTCCATACAGAGCGAGGTCGCGGTGGAATCCAGAACTTTCAATCCGAGGCTCAAAACCTCAATATAGGAAAGCTTGTCGTACATTTTGGCCTCTCTGTCCAGCATCGGGTCGGCGTTGAAAACGCCGTCCACCTTGGTGGCTTTTAGAATGACGTCGGCGCCGATTTCGGTGGCCCGCAAAGCCGCCGCCGTGTCGGTGGTGAAAAAGGGATGGCCCGTGCCCGCGGCCATTATGACGACGCGCCCTTTTTCCAGGTGGCGAATCGACCGGCGGCGGATGTACGGCTCGGCAATCGCTTCCATTCGCAAAGCGCTCATCACCCGCGTGAAAACGCCCAGTTTTTCGAGGCGGTCCTGCAAAGCCAGACCATTGATAACGGTAGCCAGCATTCCCATCTGGTCGCCGGTGGCGCGCTCAATGCCGGAAGCCGTCGCCGCCAAACCGCGGAAAATGTTCCCGCCACCCACCACCACCGCAACCTCCACCCCCAGGTCTTTGATTTCTTTAATCTGCTCGGCTACCGTGGTAATGACATCCGGGTCAATGCCAAACCCTTTTCCCCCCATCAAAGCTTCACCGGAAAGTTTTAAGAGAACACGGCGGTATTTTAATTCAGGCATTTTATTCTCCCAACCGGAAGCGGACAAAGCGGCGGGGTACTATGTTCTCGCCGATTTTGGCCACCGCCCCGTTAATTAACTCCTTTATGGTCCTATTCTGGTCTTTGACGAATAGCTGCTCCATCAAGACCGCCTCCTGAAAATACTTTTCTAACTTGCCTTCCACAATACGGTCGATGATTTTTTCCGGCTTTCCTTCATTTTTGGCCTGCTGGCGAAAAATCTCGCGCTCCTTTTCCAAAAGTTCCGAGGAGACCTCTTCCCGCTGGATGACCAAAGGAGAGGCCGCCGCGATCTGCATCGCCAGATCCTTGGCCAAATTCCGAAAATCATCCGTGCGCGCCACAAAATCAGTCTCGCAATTTAATTCCAGCAAAACCCCCAACCGGTCTCCCGGATGAATGTAAGAATAAACAATTCCCTCTTTGGCCGTCCGCCCGGCACGCGAAGCCGCCCGCGCCTGACCCTGTTCGCGCAAGGTTTGCGTCGCTTTTTCTAAATCGCCGCCGGCGGTTTCCAAGGCCTTTTTGCACTCCATCATTCCGGCGCCGGTCTTTTCGCGCAATTCTTTAACCAGGTTGGCTGTAATTACCGTCATCTTGCTTTGGCTTCCTTCGCTTCCCTTTCCCTCTTGCGCGCCGCCGCTTCCTGCTCCTCTTTTTCCTTGAAAAAGGCCCGCGCCTCCACCGCCGCGTCGGCAATCTCTTTGGTTATAAGCGCAATGGCACGCAGCGAATCGTCGTTGCCCGGAATCGGATAGGTAATCACGTCCGGATCGGAATTGGTATCGACAATGGCTATCACGTCGACGCCCAACTTGTTGGCTTCCGCCACGGCGATTTTTTCTTTCTTGGTGTCGACTACGAAAACAATATGCGGCAGTCGGTTCATATCGCGGATGCCGCTCAAAACTTTCTGCAGTTTTTCTGCCTCACGGGTAAGATACAGTCCTTCTTTTTTGGTCAATTTCTCGAAGGTGCCATCTTCTTTCATCCGCTCGATGTCTTTCAGGCGCTTGATCGATTGCTTGATGGTGGAAAAGTTGGTCAGCATCCCGCCCAGCCAGCGCTCGGTGACGTAAAAAGCTCCGCAGCGGGCCGCCTCCCGTGCGATTACTTCCTGCGCCTGTTTTTTGGTGCCGACGAAAAGCAAATTGCCGCCGGTTCGGACGACGTCTGAAACCCGCTTACGGGCGCGCTCGATGGCGCCCGCGGTTTTTTCTAAATCTAAAAGGTAGATGCCGTTTTTGGCTGTGAAGATGAATTTTTTCATCTTCGGGTTCCAGCGCCGGGTTTGGTGCCCGAAGTGAACCCCCGCTTCCAATAACTCACTTATTCCAACTGCCATTTAACTCCTTTGCTATGCCTCGAGTTTTTCCGAGGGTTATTAGGTTTTTCCTCCACCCCGGCACGACCCGAGTCATTCCGAATCGGCTTTTTGGACCGAGCCCCCGACCAGTCGGGGGACCTGTCGGCCGCTGTCTCTCGTCTCGGCGACCCCAAGCTTGCCGAAGGGCCGAAGTCAGACGAAAAACGGGTGTGTGTATTTACAACTCTCCCCCCGCCTTAGCGGGGGGAGGAAACTTTAACGCTTGGAATACTGATAGCGTTTGCGGGCCTTAACTAACCCGTATTTCTTCCGTTCCACCTCGCGCGCGTCTCGGGTCAAAAAGCCGTGCGTGCGCAAAGTCTTTTTGACGTCCGGAGCAAGCGCCGCCAAAGCCCGCGCCATCGCCAGCTGCAAGGCCTGCGCCTGGGCGGAAACTCCGCCGCCCCCCGCCCGGGCCGTCACGTCGTATTTCCCCATGTTGCCGGTCACTTCCAAAGGGGCAAAGACCGACATCACCAGGTGAAGACGTTTGCCCAGGTATTCCGCCAGCATCCTGCCGTTGACTTTAAAAATTCCCGAACCGGCGTAAACGCGGATGCGCGCCACCGCCGTCTTGCGGCGTCCCACAGTGGAAGTTAACATTTCAGGCATTCGTTATTCTCCAATCAAGTTTGCTTTAAACTGGTTGCCCTGACTTGTCCCGAGCAGAGTCGAGGGAGCTTTGTCGAAGGGCAAATTCATTCAGATTTAACGGTTCCGGCTTCTGCGCTTTATGCGGATGAGCCTCGCCTTTGTAAACGAAAAGTTTGGATAGAATTTTTCTTCCCAAACGGTTTTTCGGCAGCATTCCGCGGACCCCTCGGCGGAAAAGCTCTTCCGGCTTGGTGGCCTTGAACTTATCAAAAGTGATAAAGCGCGCCCCCCCCGGATAGCCGGTGTAATGGAAATAGGTCTTCACTTTCTCTTTTTTGCCGGTCAGCCGCACTTTGTCGGCATTCAGCACCACGACAAAATCGCCAGTGTCCAGATGCGGCGTAAAAATCGGCTTCCCCTTTCCGCGCAAAAGGGCGGCGACTTTCGACACCGTCCGTCCAAACACCTTATCCTGCACGTCCACGACGTACCACTTCTTTTCAATTTCCGACAGTTTCGGTATATACGTTTTCATTCCAACTCCTAATCCAAAGCCTTCCATTATAAGTTTTATTTTCAATTTGTCAACAGCGAAAAGCCCGGTTTTTCGTAGGGGCGAACTTTATGTTCGCCTTTCCCTCTCCATCTTATGGAGAGGGCCTGCCCGAGCCGAGGCCTCGTGCCACGGCCAGGGACTACAGGGTGAGGTCTTAAAAATCCTTGCTATTCCACCCGTCCGGTATTAACTTCTCCTTAACGAGGGGGGTAATACGATGAGAAAGTTAAAGGTTTTCGCTTCGATTTGGATAGTTTTACTTGGGACGGCTGGCGTTCTTTTTGCTGGGACCGACCCTAATCTGCTCTACGAACTTAACGGCACCGACGCCGCCGATGCTCTGGGGTATTCGGTTGGCGGTGGCGGGGACGTCAACGGCGACGGCCGGGCCGACTTTATAGTCGGCGTTCCCTTTGCCAATCCCAACGGCATAATCAACGCCGGTTCCGCTTTCATCTATTCCGGCCTGGATGGTTCTTTGCTGGATAGCGTCCACGGCACTTCCCCCGGCGACCGGGTGGGCGGCTCGGTTGGTCTGCAAGGAGATATTGATGGGGATGGGAAAGGTGACTACATCGTTGGAGCACCGGGGGTTAATAACTTAGCCGGAGCGGCTTACGTCTATTCCGGAGCTACTGGTCTTCTGATGTATCAAATAACCGGTTCTTCCCCCGGTGAACGAGTAGGCGGCTCGGTTGGCATTTATGGCGATGTGGATGGCGACGGCAAGGGGGATTTTATCGTAGGCGCTCCGGGCACCAACGATTCCACCGGTGCTGCATACGTCTATTCTGGAGCCACCGGGCTTTTGATTTATCAGAAAGTTGGGGGAGCAATAGGCGACCGGGTGGGCGGCTCGGTTGGTATTTACGGCGATGTTAATGCCGATGGGAGAGCTGACTTTATAGTCGGTGCCCCCGGTACCAATAACTCCACCGGCTCGGCTTATGTCTATTCCGGCTTGGATGGCTCGCTAATTTATCAAAAGATTGGGCAAACATTCGGTGACCGGGTAGGCGGCTCGGTAGGAATTTATGGCGATGTGAATAGTGACGGCCATGGTGACTTTATTGTCGGCGCTCCGGATGCCGACCCGGGCGGCCTTACCGATGCCGGTTCTGCCTATGTCTATTCCGGTCTGGATGGTTCTCTGCTCTTTCAGAAAAACGGAGGCGCTCCCGGTGACAGGGTGGGAGGTTCGGTTGGAATACAGGGCGACGTGAACAACGATGGCAAGGCCGATTTCATCATCGGTGCTCCCTTTGCTGATGTTGGCGACAGCTTGGACGCTGGCTCAATCTTTGTTTACTCCGGTCTGGATGGCTCACTGCTTTATCAGAAAAACGGCGTTGGTTCGGGTGACCGCGTTGGCGGTTCGGTAGGAATTATGGGAGATGCAACCAATGACGGGAAGGCCGAATTTGTCGTCGGCGCTCCTGTGGCGGATGCGGGTTTAGGCTTCGCTTATGTTTATTCTGGGGCAACTGGTAATTTGCTTTACCAAAGAAATGGAACAGCTGGCGGTGAAAGGTTTGGTTATTCTGTGGCAGCTGCTGGAGATGTTGATGGAGATGGAAAATCAGATATTATCATGGGTGCGCCTGGCTTTGCACCGGGAGGGCTTTTAAACGCGGGTGCAGTGTATGTCTATTCGGGAGCGACCGGTGATTTTCTTTACCAGCTGAACGGACAGGAGGCTTACGACAATTTTGGTTTTTCTGTAGCAGGTATTGGTGATGTTGACGGGGATGGAAAGAGCGATGTCATAGTAGGCGCTCCCTTTGCCGACCCGGGCGGAGTAGTAAACTGGGGCTCTGTCTTTGTTTACTCAGGTACTAATGGCACCTTTCTTTATCAATTGAATGGAGACAGAAGTTCTCAGGGTAGTAATTTCGGTGGGTCGGTTGGTGGCTGTGGTGATATAAATGGAGATGGCAGGGGCGATTTTATTGTCGGGACTGGAATAGGCAGGGCTGCCTTCGTCTACTCTGGGGCGGATGGTAATTTACTTTACAACAAATCCCATCCAACTTTTCTTTTCTCCTCTGTTGCCGGCGCTGGAGATGTGAATGGAGATGGCATCGGTGATTTCATTGTTGGCTTTCAAGGATCTTATGTTGACGAGAGAGGGGTGGTCTATGTCTATTCCGGAGTTGATGGCTCGGTGATCCATGAAAAAATGGCAAGTAGCGATAATTTTGGGTCTTTGAGTTTTGGCCGCTTCGTAGCCGGGGGCGGTGATATGGATGGAGACGGCAGATCCGACTTTATCATTTCCGACCCCGGGTGCTGCAGTTTTGTGGGAGGTGGCTCTGTTCTCGTTTATTCAGGAGCTACCGGTTCTTTGCTCTACGAGAAGTGGGGAGAAAGTGGCCCTATAGCTATGGCTGGAGATGTGAATGGAGATGGGAGGGCTGATTTCATTGTTGGACAGGAGACGAATTTCGAGAGTGATGCACCCTATTTTACTTATGGCTGGGCTTCTGTTTATTCAGGTGCGACAGGCGGCCTGATTTCCAAGATAGACGGCCCTACAGTGGGGAGCTTTTTCGGACGATCGGTAGATGGGGTTGGAGATCTGAACAGCGACGCCAGAGCCGACATTATCATCGGTGCTCCTCGTACAACAATTAGAGAGCTCAGCTTCGCCGGTTCCGCTTTTGTTTACGGTTTTGATATTTTCACCAACAATACGAAGCCAAACTGGACTCCAATTGCGGGTCAAATCGTGAGTGTGGGATCCAAACTTTCTTTGAGACTAACGGCCAGCGATCCCGATTCGACCGCTCCGTTCTTGCGCGCGGAAGGCCTGCCTGAGGGAGCGTTCTTTCAAGACTACCAGAATGGAAGCGGATGGTTTTTCTGGATACCGGCATTTTTCCAAACGGGCGATCACTTGGTGCGTTTTATTGCGGCTGATGAGGCATTGGCCGATACCCAGGAGGTCCTTATTTCAGTCCCTCCAATTCCAGGTATCAGCACCCTGCATTACTTAAAGGGTGCAAACAGTTATGAACTTTTTGGTGCATCGGTGGCTGGTCTTGGAGATTTGGACGGAGATGGAAAAGGAGAGGTTATCGTTGGAGCTCCCGGAAATCCTTTGAGATCTTACTATGGTTTCGTGTCTGATGACAGTGGCTCGGCTTACGTTTATTCCGGAGCTACCGGAGCTTTACTTTTCCAGAAAATGGGCTTGTCCATGGGGGATGAGTTTGGTTTTTCGGTAGCCGATGCCAGCGATGTTGACGGAGATGGTACTGATGATTTCATTATAGGGGCTCCTGCGACCATCTTCGGGGATACTATCGCGGGAAGGGTGTTCGTATATTCTGGGGCTGCAGGAGATCTACTTTATCTGAAAGAGGGCGCCAATGCGGGTGACCCCTTTGGTATAACCGTTGCCGGAGTAGGAGACCTGAACAGCGATGGAAAAGCAGATTTCGTTAGCACTGGTAGCGGAGGAGTTTATGTTTACTCCGGTGCCGATGGCGCTATCCTCTATCAGAAAGGTTTTGGCTGGTCGGTAGCTGGAGCGGGTGACGTAAATGGCGATGGAGTTGCCGACTTCATAATTGGTTCTCCCGGTGATGGGTCGGGGGGCAGGGCCTATGTCTATTCTGGTGTGAATGCGAGCCTGATCTATCAAAAAATTGGACTTTTCACAGACGGCCAGTTTGGCACGTCAGTTGCCGGCTGTGGCGACATAAATGCTGACGGAAGATCTGAATTTTTAATTGGCGAACCAGCAAACAGTATTCACAGCGGTAGGGCTTATGTTTATTCCGGAGCGACTGGTGCTTTACTCTACAGCAAATCGGGCGAGGAGGTAAATGACCTCTTCGGTTCCTCGGTAGCCGGCGGCAAAGATGTAAATGGTGATGGCAGGCCAGATTTTGTCGTCGGGGCTCCGGGTGCCACTCATAATTCATACTTTGGGTTTGGGTCTGTCTACGTTTATTCGGGGTTAACGGGCGCTTTTATTGATCGGAGGGATGGCCCCCGTGATATCTACGCAGCGTATGCTCAAGGTGAAGATTTTATAGGATTTGGCGATGATTTGGGGCTTTCCGCAGATATGGACGGTGATGGAAAGGCTGAAGTTATTGCTGGCACACCCTATGCCAATCCAACTCGGCTTTTAGATGCGGGTGCGGCTTTCGTTTATAGTCTGCCCTGTTTTGTAAGTAAAGGAGATATGAATGGGGATAGTTCTTTGACCATGCTCGACATTGTCCTGCTATTAAACTGCACTTTTTTGGGGACAGGCCTTTGCAGTCCCTGCTTTGCAGACGTCAACTGCGATGGGATTTTGAATCCTTCGGACGTGGTGCTGGAGCTGAATAAGGTCTTTTTGGATGTGCCCTTCCCCTGCCAGTGACCCCTCCCCGTTCGACTACGCTCAGGGCAAGCTCTAACCCTCCCCTAAGAGGAGAGGGAGGGCAGGCGGCCATTTGGCTTCCCTCTATTACACTCGTTTACGCTGCGCTCAACGCAAGCGGGACAAGTCGCTCGGGACAAGCGGGGACCTGCCCGAGACGTTGCTCAAGCCGCAGGCAAGGGATTAAGGGAGGGGCCAGATCTACATCCATAGCGGTTCCTCAGTAGCCGGAGGCAAAAATGGAAGAGAAACTAAAACAATCCCGCCAGCGAATCATTGGCCAGCTTTAAAAACAGCTGGGGGAAGATGCCCATTTGCAGCGTTCCAAAAACGGTGAAGGCCAGAACCAAAACCAAAGGCAGAGTGTAGAACTCTTCATTTTTCTCCGCGGCGGGTGCTGGATGCATATACATCGCCACGACTATTCCCAGGTAGTAATAAACCGAAATTAGCGAATTCAAAACCGCTATTACCACCAAAGGAATCTGGCCGGCCGCCACCGCCGCCGAAAAGATGTACAGCTTGCCGGTAAATCCCGCCGTCGGTGGAATGCCGGTCAAGGAAAGCATAAAAATCGTCATCGCCGCCGCAAGATACGGATGTCGGTTGGACAAGCCGCGATAATCGGCAATCTGGTTGGAACCTTCCTTGGCTTCCACCGCTATTACGACGGCAAAGGCGCCGATGTTCATTACGGAGTAGGCCAAAAGGTAAAACAACGCCGAGGCAACTCCCTGCGGGCCGCCGGTAACGAAAGCAACCAGGACATACCCCGCGTGCGCAATGGAGGAATAGGCCAGCATCCGTTTGATGTTCGGCTGTACCAAAGCCAAAACGTTTCCGGTGGTCATGGTCAAAACGGCCAAAACCCAGAAAACGGCTGATAAACCTTCTTTATATTCGCCTAAAAAAAGAGTGAAGGTGCGCAGCAAGGCGGCAAATCCGGCCGCTTTTGGCCCGACCGACATAAAGGCGGTGACGGCGGTCGGCGCTCCTTCATAAACGTCCGGCGCCCACATATGAAACGGCGCCGCCGCTACTTTGAAGCCGAAGCCGACGGCTAAAAGAGCCGCTCCAGCGTACAACAAAAACTTTCCCTGGCGGGTTAAAGCCGGAAGTTCGTTGAAAACTTCCAAGAGTTGCGTGGTGCCCGTCGCCCCGTAAACCAGGGCAATGCCGTATAGAAAGAAAGCGGATGCAAATGCACCAATTAAAAAGTATTTCATTCCCGCCTCGTTGGAGCGCAAATCGTTTTTGCGGAAGCCGGACAAGATGTAAAGAGGGATGGACATCACCTCCAGTCCGAGAAAAATGACCATTAAATCCAAACTGCCGGCCATAAACATCATTCCCAGCGTGGAGAACAGAAGGAGCGAATAATATTCCCCGTTGACCAAACGTTCCGACCGCAGATAATTTTTGGAAACCATAACGGTTAAAAGGGCACCCGCCAGAAAAACCAAACGGAAGAAACCGGCAAAATTATCCGAAATCGCCATTCCGCCAAAATTGGCCACCCGGCTGTTCCACAACCCGGCAGAGGAAAAAAGCGCCGCCAAAAGCCCCGCTGTCGTGAGATAAAATATTAACCCTTTTCGCCGTTCGGGCAAAAACGGCTCCAAAACCATGGCTAGAAGGGCGAAAGAAAGAACCAAAATTTCAGGTAAAATCCCCCGGTAGTTGACCGAACCGATAATCGAAGAAAAGTCCATTTCTATGGCGTGGTTATGGTGAATTTGCCCCGGCCCCGGCGCGCTTTCATTTCCGCCCAGAACTGTGCCCAGGTCATTTGCGGCAGGGAACGCAAAACCATTTCTTTACGGTTAACCTGGTTTAGCAGATTGCTTAGACTGCTTTCCATATTTTTTAAAAAGGGATTGGGGTAAATCCCTACCCAGAAAACCAGTACGACCAATGGTACCAAGATTATCTTCTCTCTCAAATTCAGGTCCGAAATCCCGGCATTGGCCGGATTTTTCAACTCCCCAAACATCACCCGCTGAAACATCCAGAGCATATAAACCGCCGAAAGAACGACCCCCGTGGTGGCAAACGCCGCAAACACCGGGTTGGAACGAAAAACGCCCAGCAAAACCAAAAACTCGCCGACAAAACCATTCGTGCCGGGCAGGCCGATTGATGACAGGGTAATTATCATAAAAAACACAGCAAAGATAGGAACGACTTTTGTAAGGCCGCCGAAGTCATCAATCAAGCGGCTATGCCGCCGTTCGTAAATCATCCCCACCATCAAAAACAAAGCGCCGGTGGAAACACCGTGGTTTAACATCTGCAGCATCCCTCCCTGCCAGCCCTGAATGTTCATCGCCAAAAGACCGAGGGTGACGAACCCCAGATGCGAAACGGAAGAGAAGGCGACCAGTGCTTTTACATCTTTTTGCACCATCGCCATCAGCGCTCCATAGATGATGCCGATTATAGAAAGCACCGACAAAAAAGGAATAAACTGGAAGGTTGCGTTCGGAAATAACGGAAAAAGAAAGCGCAAAAACCCGTACGTCCCCATTTTCAAAAGAACGCCGGCCAGAATGACCGAGCCGGCCGTCGGCGCTTCCACGTGCGCATCCGGCAGCCAGGTATGGAAGGGGAACATCGGCACCTTGATGGCGAAAGCCAAGGCAAATGCCAAAAAGAGCCAAATCTGCAGCGAGAGCGGCAGGCCGAGGTTATAATAATCCATCAAGTTAAACGACCAGTTCCCGGTTACGGAATTAAGCATAAAATATAAAACCAGGATGGCCACCAGCATTAAAAGCGAGCCAAACATCGTGAACAGGACAAACTTGATGGTGGCATAAACCTTTCTGGGCCCGCCCCAGATGCCGATTAAGAAATACATCGGAATGAGCATCCCTTCCCAGAAAACATAGAACAGAAATAAATCGAGGGAGACGAAAACCCCCAGCATTCCGGCCTCCAAAAGTAAAAACGAAATATAAAATCCTTTTACTTTTTCAGTAATGGCCGAAAAGGCGGAATAAATGGAAAGAACCGAAAGAAACGTGGTAAGCAGAACCAAAAACAAAGAAATTCCGTCCACGCCCAAACGGTAGAAAATTCCAAAACTTCCAATCCAAGGTTTGACGACACTGAACTGCATCCCCGGAGAATTGGCGTCAAAATTGACGGGAAGGTAAAGCGAAAGCAGAAAATCGGCGAGAGCAATTCCCAAAGCCGTCCAGCGGACATAATTCGGTTTATCTTTGGGCAACAGGAGAATAATGGGGATTCCCAGAAGCGGGAGGAAAATTATCCAGGTTAAAATCTGGGCATTCACCCTATAACGCCCAAACCAGATAGGCCAAAATCGCCACCACGCCAAAAACTACGGTCAAGGCATATTGCCGCACGTAACCGGTCTGCAGCTGGCGATACCAACCGGCCAGCCCTTCCACCAACCGGGCCGAACCGTTTACCGCACCGTCGATGACCCCCAAATCGAATTTCCGCCACACCCAGCTCGAAGCCGAAACGACAGGGCTGACGATTAAGGCCTGATAAATCTCGTCCACGTAATATTTGTTCAAAAGCAGGGTATAGACAAAATTCGTTTTTAACCGCTCGGCAAGCTGGGGCGAACGAAGGTAGAAAAAGTAAGCCAAACTTATTCCAAAAACCGCCACGATTATCGAAGTTATCATCAAAAGATAGTCCATTCCCAAAGGGGGCTCGGCTTCATAGGGTAAGGTCGCAAAAACCGGCTCCAAATAGGCAGAAATTGCATTCACCCCCCCCAAGGCATGGGGAATGCCGATATAGCCGCCCACCGCCGCCAAAAAGGCCAAAATCATAAGCGGAACGGCCATCGAATAGGGCGATTCATGAATGTGGTGTTGAACTTCGTCGGATGCCCGGCAGCGACCGGTAAAGGTCAAAAAGAAAAGCCGGAACATATAAAAGGCGGTCATCGCCGCCGTGATAATTCCCAAAAGCCATAAAAGCCGACCGCCGTGAGGGGAAAAGAAGGCCGCCGATAGAATCTGATCCTTGGAGAAAAACCCGGACAAGAGCGGCACGCCGGAGATGGCCAAAGTGGCGACCAGAAAGGTGACAAAAGTAATCGGCAAATATTTGCGCAGCCCGCCCATATTGCGCAAGTCCTGTTCACCGGACAGCGCGTGAATTACCGAACCGGCGCCCAGAAACAAAAGCGCTTTGAAAAAAGCGTGGGTAACCAGATGGAAAATTCCGGCGGAAAAGGCTCCCACCCCACAGGCCAAAAACATATACCCCAGCTGGCTGATGGTGGAATAAGCCAGAACCCGTTTGATATCGTTCTGCACCAAGCCTATGGAGGCTGCCAAGAGAGCGGTCAAAATCCCCACCACGGCCACCACCGCCATCGAAAAAGGAGCGAGTATATACAAGATATGGCAGCGCGCCACCATATAAACGCCGGCCGTAACCATCGTGGCGGCATGAATTAAAGCCGAAACCGGCGTGGGCCCCTCCATTGCGTCCGGCAGCCAGGTGAAGAGCGGAATCTGTGCCGATTTTCCGGTCGCCCCCAAAAACAATAAGAGGGTAATCGCAGTTGCAATGGTGCCCCCGGCCGTCAATAGCGACGGTGCCTGTGAAAAGACGGTTTTAAAGTCGAGCGAGCCGAAGGTGACAAAAATCAGCATCACCCCGAGGGCAAATCCGAAGTCCCCTACCCGATTGACGATGAAAGCCTTTTTTCCGGCGTCCGATGCGCTTTTCTTTTCGTGCCAAAAACCGATTAAAAGATAGGAGCAAAGCCCAACTCCTTCCCAGCCGAGATACATAAGCAAAAAGTTGGAACTTAAAACCAGCATTAACATTGAGAAGGTGAACAGGTTCAAGTAAGCAAAATACCGCCGGTAACCGGGGTCGTGCCCCATATAGCCGACGGAATAAACATGAATCAAGAACCCGACGCCGGTGACGACCAAAGCCATTATCATCGAAAGCGGGTCAACCAAAAAGGCCAAATCGACTCTGAAATTACCGGTTGCCACCCAGGAGAAAAAAGTCGAAATGTAACTCCGATTCGAAATCGGCAATTTGAATAGCTCAAAGAAGATGCCCAATGTTACCAAAAATGAAAGCCCAACTACCCCGGGAGAAATAAACGAAACCAAGGTTTTTGGAAGTCGTTTGCCTCCCAGACCGACAACCAAAAACCCAATCAGCGGAAAAAGCGGAATTAAGCCGACTAAATCCGACATTTCACCATTTCATCAAGTTGATATCGTCAATGTTCACCGACTCGCGGGTGCGGAAGATGTTCAGGATTATCGCCAGCCCCACCGCCGCTTCCGCCGCCGCGACAGTCATCACCAGAAAAACTAAAACCTGTCCGTCGTTGCGCCCCAAAAGATGGGAAAAAGCCACCAGCGTAAGATTAACCGCATTTAACATCAATTCAATCGCCATAAAAATCACGATGGCGTTGCGCGATATCAAAACACCGATCGTGCCGATGGTAAAAAGCACCGCCGCCAAAATCAGATACCAATCCAGGGGAACCATTACAGCTCTCCTTTTTTTCCGGGCAGTCGCTTGGCCAAAATCACCGTGCCGACAATCGCCGCCAGAAGCAGAACGGAGGTGATTTCAAAAGGATACAGATAGCGGGTAAAAAGCAGCATCGCCACTCCTTTGACCGTGCCAAAATCTCCCACAAAATCAGGATGACTAACCAGCCGCCGGTCCCCCGCCAGTCCGTTCTTGAAAATCGCCAAAATTTCTAAAATGAGAACGAGGCCAAAAATCGCCGCCAGGGGCCGCACCAGTCGTCTCTTTTCCGGTCCAAATTCATCCCGCGTTAGATTGAGCAGCATCACCACAAACAAAAACAGAACCATAATCGCCCCGGCATAGACAATGATTTGCAAAGCGGCGATAAAAGTGGCGTTCAAAAGCAGAAATAAAATCGCCTGCGCAGCCAGGGTTACAATTAAATAAATTACCGAAGCAACCGGATTTTTCTGGGCAAAGACCATAATGGCTGAAACGATAGCGATAAATCCGGCTAACAGGAAAATCGCCTGCTCCACTAAAATACTCTCCGGGTTTTGCGCAAAAACTCTACTTCGGGCGGCTTTTTACGCGGCCAGGGAACTAGCAAATCCTCTTTGGTGTAAATGAATTTGTCCCGGTGGTCGGCCGAAAATTCGTACTCCTTCCCCAGAAAGATGGCTTCCTCCGGACAGGCCTCCTCGCAGAACCCGCAGAAGATGCAGCGCAGCTCGTTGATTTCATACACCTTGGCGTATCGCTCCCCCTTCTCGTTTTCCGCCGGCTCCATATAGATGGCATCCGCCGGGCAGGCCGCCGCGCAGAGTCCGCAAGAAACGCAGCGCTCCGAACCATCCTCATAGCGCTCCAGAAAATGCAGCCCGCGATAGCGGGGATACATTATCGGCTTGGTCTTTTCCGGATACTCAATCGTAATCGGCTTGCGGAAAAGATGTTTGAAGGTGGTAAAAAAACCTTTGGCAATCGCCACCGGTATTTCCCAGAACTTTACTTTAGCTTGGTTTTCCATACTGCTCCTTTACAAAATAACCACCAGCGCCGTAATCAGGACGTTGACCAGCGCCACCGGTAAAAGCACCAGCCAGCCGAAACGCATCAGCTGGTCGTAGCGGAAACGCGGAAGCGTCGCCCGCACCCATATATATAAAAAGATGAAAAAGAAAACTTTCAGCATAAACCAGATAACGGGCGGCAAAAACGGCCCGTGCCAGCCTCCCAGAAATAACGTGGTGGCCAGAGCGCCGACCGTGACCATATTGGCATACTCGGCGATGGTGAACATCGCAAATTTCATCGAGGAATACTCGGTGAAGTAGCCCGCCACCAATTCCGTTTCTGCCTCCGGCAAATCGAACGGCGTTCGGTTGGTTTCCGCAAAAGCGGAAATTAAGTAGAGCAGAAAACCGACCGGCTGCTTCCAAATAAACCAATCGCCGATTGAACCCTGGGCACGGACGATATCGACCAAGCTCAAGCTGCCGGCCAAAAGCAGAACGCCGATGACCGAAAGCCCCAAAGAGACTTCGTAGGAAATCATCTGCGCCGCCGAACGCAGCGCACCCAAAAGCGAATACTTGCTGTTGGACGACCAGCCGGCTAAAACGACACCGTAAACTCCCAGCGAAGTAACTCCAAAAATGAAAAGCAGTCCAATGTTGAAATCGGAAATCAACAAATCGACTTCGTGCCCAAAGAGCGTAACCTTGTCGCCAAAGGGAATCACGGCGAACGAAATGAAAGCCGGGATGAAGGAGATAATCGGCGCGCAAACGTAAATCCACTTATTGGCTTGCTCCACGATTATTTCTTCCTTGGCAAAAAGTTTGATTCCGTCCGCGAGCGGCTGCAAGAGGCCGAACGGTCCGACCCGCGTGGGCCCCAGCCGCACCTGCATCCGCGCCACCAATTTCCGTTCCAGCCAGACGATGTACGCGCAAGCGGTCAAAAGCGCCCATAGCACTACGGCCACTTTAATGACGGCGATAATGGCGGTTTCAAGCATTCTCCAGCCTCACCCAGACCTGCGGTTTATCCCACTTCATCAACTTATTGAGTTGCGCCTGCGGGAAATTTTCCGGCATAAACACGACTCCCGGCGGTAAAAGCTCCGACGGCCGCACCTTGACGACAACTTCACCTAAAACAGATGCAACTTTAATCCGGTCATCTTTATATTTTTTCATTTTAGCCAATTCTTCGGCGTTGACTTCGAGATACGGCTCCGGCTCCATCCGCTGCTGATTTTCGGTCGGGTAATGCAGAATGCCGGAATGCTGCAACGAATTGCCGGTGACCAAAAGCGTCGGGAAGTTTTTTTCCGGCACAATTTCTCCGGGCTCGAAAATTTCAAAGTTCAACACTCGTGCTCCATTTCCTTCCCAGACTTCTCCCTCACCGGACAAACCTGCCCAGGAAATCCGGCCATAATTCGGCGCAATCCGGCAAATCTCTTTGAAAATCCCCTCGGCAGAATATAAACCAAACGGTTTTCCCATCCGGTCGGCCAACTCCGTAATAATTTGCCATTCCGGTTTTGATTCGCCCAACGGCCTATACGCTCGCGAAAACCTCTGCACCCGCTTTTCCCAGTTGGTATAGGTTCCTTCTTTTTCGACAAAGGATGCCGCCGGCAAAACCACCTGGGCCAATTTTGCCGTCTGCGTCATAAACTGATCGATAACTACCAGAAAGCCCGTTGTCTCCAGCGCTTCTTTGGCATAGGCGTAATCCGGAAAACTGAACAGAATATCCTGGCCCATTGCGACAAGCGCCGAAAGCTTCCTCTCCCGCGCAGCCGTTAGCATTCCGAAAACGTCACGACCTGGTTTTTCTGGCAGCTTGGTATCCCCCCAGCTGGCATTGAAATCACCGGTCGGGTCGCCAACCTTGCGATACCCCGGCAAGAAGTCCGGCAGACAGCCGGCATCGGCCGTCCCCTGGCTGTTTCCATCCTCGAAAAGCAGGTTGACTTTTTTCGCAGCCGTTGTCGAACCATTAATTAAGTAAGAAAGCAACCGGCAGGTTTTCAAAATCTCATCCCGTTGCGGATGATACGCAATTTCGCGCCCCAAAAGAACGGTCAGTTCTCCGGTGAAAGCCCACTCTTTAGACCAATTGCGGATAACCGACGCCTCTACGCCGATTCGTACCGCCGCTTTCTCCGGCAACCAATCGGAAAGTTTCTTCTCCAACCCGACCGCCTCTTTGGGAACATCCTTAGCTTTTTCGGCGACCAAAACCGATAGAAACAAATTCAAAAACGCCAGTTCGGAGCCGTATTTATAGACCGCCTGCCCACCGTTCCATTCCCCCAGCTTAACGCCGCGCGGGTTGGCGATAAAAAGCTTTGCCCCAAAACGCTCTTTTGCCTTATGCAATCGCAGATTAAGAATCGGATGCTCCCGGTTGGGGTCCATTCCCAAAACCAAAATCGCTTTGCAGTGTTCTAAATCTTCCATTTTGATGCCGACCGCTTCCTTGAAAAGACTTGAAGGCGGCGCATTCTTACCGAACCGCACGCGAAAATCGACGTTGTTGGTGCCGATTACCTGCCGGAAAAAGCGCTGGAAAGTATAATTGTCTTCGTTGGACAAAGCGGGCGAGGTGATGCCGCCGATAAAATCCGCTCCCTTTTCATCCCGAACTTTGGCTAATTGAGAAGCAACAAAATCGAGCGCCTCGTCCCAAGTAACTTCCTCGAACTTGCCGTTTTTCTTAATGAGCGGCTTTTCCAGTCGCTCCGGATGGTTGACCAATTGATAGTTGTAGCGCCCCTTGTTGCAAATCCACCCTTCATCCACGGCATCGTTGCGCCGCGAGGTGATGCGATAAAGCTGTTGGGCCGATGTCCAAAGGTTTGTATTGCAGCCATCCGAACACTGATTGCAAACCGAAGAAGTTTTCTGCGTGAGCCAGACCCGGATTTTGTAGCGCCAGTCCTTGGCGGTCAGCGCACCAACGGGACAAATTTCCACCGTGTTGCCGGCATACTCGTTGGCAATCCCCTCCGGCCCAATGGAGTTGATTTCGGTGCGATACCCCCGTTCAAAGGCGCCCAAATCTCCCTCACCGGCGATTTCCTTGTTGAAACGCACGCACTTGTAGCAGTGGATGCAGCGGTTCTGATTGCGCACAATCATCGGGCCGATGGACAAATCGTCGAAAGTCGAGTTGCGATCGACGATGTAGCGAAATTTTGGCTCCTCAAAACGGCTCCAGTCCGGCCCATGTTTCCAGGAAATGTCCTGCAGGTCGCACTCCCCTCCCTTGTCGCAGGTCGGGCAATCAAGTGGATGGTTGATGAGCAAAAATTCCGTCACGCCGGCACGGCCCTTCACCGCTTTGGGGGAATCTATCCAGACCACCTGCCCTTCGGCCGCCGGGGTGGAGCAGGAGACCACCAACTTGGGAGACTTTTCGACTTCAACAAAACATATCCGGCAAGCCCCAACCGAATCCAGTTTTGGATGCCAGCAGTAAGTCGGAATTTTGAAACCGGCCGCCAAGGCCGCCTCCAGAATCGTCTGGCCCGGCTTAAACTCTACTTTTTTTCCTTCAACCGTGATAGGCATTAGTTCACAAATCCATCAAAGTCAAAATTTCTATGCGGCAGAGGACACTTTTTATTTTCAATGTGATAGATAAACTCGTCTTTGAAGTGCTGGATAGCGGAAACCACCGGCGCCACCGCCCCATCCGCCAGCGCGCAGACTGTTTTGAATCCGATGTTGTCGCAGATATCAAGGAGAATATCCAAATCCTTCATACCGCCCCTACCCTCTTCGATGCGACTCAAAATTTCCACCAGCCACATCGTCCCCTCCCGGCAGGGGGTGCATTTGCCGCAGGACTCGTGCTCGTAAAATTCGGAAAGCCTTTGCACCATCCAGACCATACAGGTGCGGTCGTCCATCACGATGACCGCCGCGCAGCCCAAAAGCGAACCGGCCGCCGCCACGGAGTCGAAATCTAACTTCACGTCTATGCTTTTTTCAGTCAAAAGCGGCACGGACGAGCCCCCGGGAATTACTGCTTTTAATTTGCGCCCGCCCGGAATACCTCGGCCGTGCGTATAAATCAACTCTTTCAAGGGCGCTCCCATCTCTAACTCATAATTTCCCGGCTTATTTATATGCCCGGATAAACAGACAACTTTTGTGCCGGGGCTTTTGGGCGGGCCGATGGAAGCGAACCACTCCGCTCCACGGTTGACGATATGCGGTATGCAGGCCAGAGTCTCGACGTTGTTGACGACGGTCGGACAGTTGTATAAACCGGATACGGCCGGAAACGGCGGTTTTACCCGGGGAAAGGCCCGTTTTCCTTCCAGCGATTCTATCAAACCGGTCTCTTCCCCGCAGATGTACGCGCCTCCGCCGCGGACGATGGTTACGTCCAAATCGTACCCGGAGCCCAAAATATTTTTCCCCAGAAATCCTTTTTGATACACCTCCTCCACCGCTTGCGCCACCCGTTTGTAGCCGAAAACAAACTCGCCCCGGATGTAGAAGTAGCAGTGGTGGCAGCCGATGGCGTAGCTGGCCAAAATGGTGCCTTCTAAAACCTGATGCGGGTCGTATTCCATCAACTGCCGGTCTTTGAAAGTTCCCGGTTCGCTTTCGTCGGCGTTGACACAGAGATATTTCGGCTTGTCGGAATTTTTCGGGACAAAACCCCATTTCAAGCCGGTCGGAAAACCGGCCCCGCCCCGTCCGCGCAGGCCCGATTTTTTGACCATCTCAATTAAATCCGCCGGCTTGATTTCCTTCAAAACCTTTTTCAAAGCCGCATACCCGCCGTGCTGGGTGTAGGTCCCGATTTCGTGCTGTTTCGGGTCGTCTATATATTTAAAAAGAACTCGCTCGCTCATACTGTTATCGTCTATCCGTTGCGTACCTGTTCATAGGGAGTTCTGTTCCCGAAACCTCTCACAACCAAAACGGTCAGGAGCAGAGCTTTTTCCCAACCCTTAATAACGCATTTCGCCATGCTACTTAACCAGTCTCTCCAAAAGCGCATCTACTTTTGCTTTGGTCAAATTTTCGTGGAACAGGTCGCCCACCTGCATCATTGGAGCCGTGCCGCAGGAACCGAGGCATTCCACTTTCCAGATGGTGAATTTTCCGTCCGACGTGGTTTCGCCGACTTTAATCCCTAACTTGTTTTCGAGGTAGGCAATCAGATTGTCGGCACCGCGCAGGGCGCAGCAGATATTCTTGCAAACCATAATCAGGTTTTTGCCGACCGGTTTTTTCGGAAAAAGGGTGTAAAAAGTTGCCGCTTCAGCCACTTCCGCGCGGGTTGCGCCCAGAACCTCGGCAATTGCCTCGTAGATCGGTTCATCGAGGTAGCCGAACTCGTCACAAGCGGCATGCAAGGCCGGCAGGAGCGCCGAAAGCGGCTTGGGAAACCGCTCCATTGCCTTTTTAATCTTTTCAACCGTAACGGCGGACAAAACCGCTTTGCGAACGCCGCCTTGCTCGACTATGGGATAATTGGCCGAAACGGTGGTCATCGGTCCACGTCTCCCAAAACGATGTCGATGGAACCGATAGCCGCCACAACATCGGCAACCATTTCCCCCTCCACCAGCTTGGGCAGGGCTGAAAGGTTGCAGAAAGAAGGGGCGCGGAAATGCATCCGGTACGGTTTTGGCGTCCCGTCGCTGCGAATGTAATATCCCAGCTCGCCGCGCGGCGACTCAATCGCCTGATACACTTCTCCCGGCGGCGTTGAAAACCCTTCCGTGTACAATTTGAACTGAAAAATCAAGGCCTCCATTTTAAAGAGTACTTCTTCTCTGGGCGGGGGAGTAACACCGGGAACGCGTGCCATCACCGGCCCTTCCGGCAGCCCGTCCAAAGCCTGACGCACGATTTTCAAACTTTCGCGCATTTCGGCCATCCGTACCATATAGCGGTCGAAAACGTCACCGGCGACCCCGACCGGCACGTTGAAATCGAACTTCTCGTAGCCGGAATATGGGTTAGATTTGCGAATATCCCAATCAACGCCCGAGCCGCGCAAAGAGGGGCCGGACATCCCCCAGTTGATGGCATCCTCCGCCGAAATTTTCGCCACCCCCTGGGTGCGCAACTGCCAGATTTTGTTTTTGGTCAAAAGGGCCTCGTACTCGTCGAAGCGGGAGGGAAAATCGCGCAGGATGGCGCGCACTTTTTCTTCGAAATCGACTGGCACATCCTCCATCACCCCGCCGATGCGGAAATAGCTGGACATCATCCGCGCGCCGGAAACCATTTCGTAAATGTCGACAATCCGCTCCCGCTCCCGGAAAGCGTAGAGGAACATCGACATCGCCCCGATGTCCATCGCGTGCGTCCCCAGCCAGACGCAGTGCGAAGCGACGCGGGTCAACTCTGATAGAAGCACTCTAAGCCATTGCGCTTTGGGAGGAATTTCGATACCCAGCAATTTTTCCACCGCCAGACAGAAAACCAGATTGTTGGACATCGGCGCCAGGTAGTCCATCCGGTCGGTCATCGGCAGAACGTGCATATATTTTTTGTCCTCGGCGTTTTTCTCGATGCCGGTATGCAAATAGCCGGGAACCGGCGTGGCTTTGACCACCGTTTCTCCGTCCAATTCCAGGATTATCCGCAAAACGCCGTGGGTGGAGGGGTGCTGGGGACCCATATTGAGGGTCATTGTTTCGGTCTTGGCCATACCTACTTGATAATCTCCGGCGGCAGGTCTTTGTTGAAAGAAAAGTGCGGCATCTCGTAGGTCAGCGGAAAATCCTTGCGCAAGGGGTGCCCAATCCATTCGTCGCGCATCAAAATTCGGCGCAAATCGGGGTGCCCCTCGAACTCAATCCCCATCAAGTCATAAACTTCCCGCTCATGCCAGTTGGCCGCGTTCCAGATGGAGGTGGCCGAGGGCACTTTTTCGCCATCTTCCACTTTGACTTTAATTCGTATTCGATGCCGCAAAGGGATAGAAAAAAGATGATACAAAACCTCAAAGCGCGGTTTTTGGGAAAACAAATCAACCGAAGTGATGTCGGAGAGAAAATTAAACTCGCATCCTATTTCGGTTTTCAAAAAGTTCAGAACTTCCAACAGGTCAGCTTTCTGCACATAAACCGACCATTCGCCCCGGAAGTTTACGACTTCACCGAGCCGGTCACCAAATCTATCTTTAAGTTTCTCTATCGGGCCAAATTCCATCTAATATATTTACCGAGTCCCCTCCACAGGCGACGAAGAGAACTTTGAACTAACTCACTTTCTTCTGCAGGAGCTTTTCTTGCATAATCTTCTCCTGCAAGAGCGTAATTCCGTGTATCAATTGCTCCGGCCGCGGCGGGCAGCCGGGGACGTAGATATCGACCGGAACAATACGGTCAACGCCTTGGACAATGGCGTAATTGTTGAAAATCCCGCCGCAGGAAGCGCAGGCTCCCATCGAAATCACCCATTTCGGGTTCGGCATCTGCTCGTAAAGCTGGCGCAGCACCGGAGCCATATTGATGGAAACCCGGCCGGCCACAATCATCAAGTCCGCCTGACGGGGGGACGAACGCATAACTTCCATTCCAAAACGGGCCAAATCGTAGCGGGAAGCGAAGGTGGACATCATTTCAATGGCGCAGCAGGCCAGCCCGAACCCAAGCGGCCAGATGGAGGACTTCCGCCCCCAGTTGACCACTTTCTCGACCGAGGTCAAAAAGATATTTTCTTTTAGTTCCGACGCTAATTCTTCCGCCGTCTTCCCTTGCGGCACGGTGTCGATGAGATTAGGTTTTATTCCCATCGCAACGCTCCTTTCTTGACTATGTAGACATAGCCAACGAATAGGATGAACATGAAAATCGCCATTTCGATAAATCCAAACAACGCCAGTTGTTTATAAATCACTGCCCAAGGATACAAAAAGACTGTTTCGATATCGAAGATGATGAAAAGCATCGCTATTAAATAATATTTGACCGGAAAGCGCTGGTGGGCCGAGCCGACCGGGTCGACCCCGCATTCGTACGGAATGAGCTTCTTGGGGCTTTTCGACTTCCTCCCCAAAAAATGGGACAACACCACCTGCCCCACACCAATTATTGTGGCGGCTATAATCATCACCGCCAGCGGAAAATAAGTCTCAAACATATGCTCTTTCCGAGTCCAGCCAACAAGTCTGCTTTGGGCGCAGTGGAAAAGTGAATTTTTTCACAAACTCGCTCAAAAAAAACTGCCGATTCGGCTTCTCTCCTTTCACAAAAGGGTTTAATATATTAAACCCCTACAATTTCTATATACTCAGTTGGACAAAGGGTGTCAATACCTTCGGTATCAACACCCTTTGCCATTGCTTTATTGAAACGTCGTAGGTGAATTTTCAGGTTCACCCGGGCGAATCTCCCTCGACTGCGCTCGGGATAAGTAAAGATTCGCCCCTACATTTAATCTACATCGAGCAGGCCGCTACTTTTTCCTTCAGTTCCGGAGAACGCTCCAAGACCCCGTCCAGAAGCCCCCACCAGCCGTCTAAAATTTTGTCGACGGCCGCTTGTGCTTCTTTATGTTCGTCAGACTCGGCCGCCATCACTCCCAAAAGCCCTTGCGTATGCCGCACATCCGCATCCTGGTGCACGGCAAAGAAGGTAACGTCCAAGCTGGAAGCATAATCGTATTTCTTCAGTCCTTCTATTTTTTCGTGAGCTACGGCTGGAATTTGCGACTCGTAGGTGTATAGCGCCGCCGCCCCTATCGAAGCGGAGCTGTTACGGGTCAAATCTTTGAAAGTTTCAACAAACTGCCGCGTTTCTGCATAAACCTCCGAATTCTCCATTTCAGAACGAGAAAGCCCTAAGGACTGGCCAAAGTTGACCCACAAATCCAAATGCGATGGCGTCGAACCTTCTTCGTCGTTCAGATTTTCCAGCAAAATCGTCCGCGGGCGCGGATTTTCGCAATTGGCGATGATTCCCGCCACGTAAGTGGGAAACGCGCGCACGTGGTGGTAGTACTGGCAAGCGTAGCGCTGCAAATCCTCCTTCGACAAAAGCCCCACCGCCCAGGCCCGGTAAAACGGGTGCTTCAAAATGCTTCTTTGCTCAATCAAATCATTCAAGACTTCTATTTTTTCCATCGTTCCTCCTATCAGGCGGAATTATAAAGAAATTTGGAAAAGTTGTAAAGGGGGTTGCAATAAATTAAAAGAGAGGAACAAATGGTTTATCTAATTGCCCAAAACTTTTCGGTATAAAACGAAATGACTTGGGCGCCCCAGTAGTAAGCCGCTAAAGCGGCAATGGCTAAAAAGGGGCCGAAGGGGATGATTCTATCTGCAAGCGACTTGGGCTTCAAGAGTTTGATTACAAAAAAAGTTAAAACGGCGGTCAAAGAGGCTAAAAGAAGAACCACCAAAAGCTTTTGCCAGCCCAAAAAAGCGCCCAGCATCGCCGCCATTTTGATATCTCCGCCTCCCATACTTTCTTTTTTGAAAACCCATTGGCCGAAGTAAGCCAAAAGCAGAAACCCACCGCCGCCGACAGCCAGGCCAATTAAACCGTTCTTCCAACCCACGTCTGTATTAAAGAATGCATAAGCAACGCCCAAAACGACACCCGGCAAAGTAAACCAATCGGGAATGATTTGAAATTCCAAATCAATAAAAAAGATGACCACCAGCGAGAAACTTAAGTAGAAAAGAAATAATAATTGCCAGGAAAGCCCTGTCACAAGATATGCGGCCAAAAACAGACCCGCCGTAAATAACTCCACAAAAAAGTAGCGCGACGAAATCGGCCTTTTGCAGAAAAAACATTTAGCCCCCAAAAAAAGAAAACTGAAAAGCGGAATATTCGCCCCCCAGGGAATCGTTTTTTTGCAGGACGGGCAAAAACTGCGCGGCTTAACGATGGAAAGCCCGCGCGGCAGCCGGTAAATCACCACATTGGCAAAGCTCCCCCACACCGCCCCGAAAACGAAAATCATCACCGCTATGAAAACCTCCGGACTCATTTACCTCCTGCCTTTACTCTATTCCTCCAGGGCATCTTCAAAGCAACCAAAAACCAAATTCCTTCAAAAGACATAGCCAAAAGCCGGGCGGCAATCGGCACGACTACCGCTACATACATCGGCAAAAAGCCGGATAAAATCGCCAGCATCACGCCTTCGCGCACACCCAGCCCGCCCGCCGTGAAAAAAGCCAAATAACCGACCAAGTATCCTAATGGAAATACCGAAAACGTGAAAAGCACTTGCTCTAAACTTAACGGGTGAAGCGAAGCCACTAAAAGCACCACTCCGGCTGAATTCAGAAGCCAGCTCACTCCGTAGGAAAGCGAAGCCAGGTTAATGGCCTTAAATCCAAACGGCTGGGGGAGCCGGGACAGGCGGCTGCGGGCGATTTTGGCGAAAACCCGAATAATGGAATGAAAAACCGGCGGATAAAATAAAACCAAAAGAAGCGCCAAAGCCATGACCAAAACGAGATAGGGATGGGAAATCGACTCAACCAGCGGCAGAGCAAATACCGAAAAAACTGCCCCGGATAGAAGCGAAGCCGCAAACCCCAGGTACAGGGCGGCCAAAAGCTGTGCTGTTTCAATTCCCAAAAATTTTCCCAGATAGGCAAAACTTAAATAAGACCATATCCGTCCGGGCAAATAGTGCGCCAGATGGGCCAGGGAATAGAGCTTGTAGCAGTCCCAAAGCAAGACCGAAACCCCCGAAAGCTTAAAATTGAACCAAAAAGCGAACGGCTGCCAGGAATGGCCCAAAAAGAAAAGCAATGCCCCAAAAGAGAACACCGCCCAATTCGGATGGAAACCGTATCGTACGATTTCGCCCCAATCGGCCCGGACGGTTTGGTAATAAAACCATAAAAACCAAGCCGCCGCCGCATACTGCAGCACTTGAAAAAAAATTGACCAAAACCGCCTCAGGCCGCTTTTTTGGTTAACACCCAAATCCAGGCCGGCAGAGCGGTCTTGAGCGGCTTGAGCAGCGAGGGTCTTATCCATTTCATCCATCCCGGCACCACATCCGTGGCGGCAAAAGCTTCCGGATTTTCCAAAACTTTGAACGTATAATCGTGAATGTCGAACCGGCGTAAAAGCCGTTTTAAAGCCAAAAACGAAAGCAAATAAACATCGTAATCCATCTTCCTACCCGTTATATGCATATACCAGTTGGCCAGAGGACGAGGCAGCCAGGACAAAAACGGCAGCTTGTAATGCGCTTCCACTAAAACGTACCGGTTTCCCGCGCCAAAATAGATGCATCCGCCCGGTTTCAGGACCCGATGCATCTCCGCCACCAGGCCGGCCTGATTTTCAATATGCTCGTATACCTGATTGCAAACGATGGCATCCACCGACTCGTTCGGCAGCGGCAGCCGGGCCCCATCGGCGCAGAGCGTAAAAAGATTGGGGCAGGCCATTTGCTTTCCGTAAGCGAGGCCGATTTTGTCGTTATCCAAAGCCACAACGGCGCCAAAATGGTCGGCAAAGTAGCGCGACATAATGCTGGTCGAAGCCCCCAAATCCAAACAGGTCCGTTTGGACAAATCACCGGCAAAGTCGGCCAAAACCCGGATCACTTTTTCGGCTTTAAGATTTCGCTCCCCCGGCCGGAACAGAATCGGAAAGCGTTCCGAAAAGGTCCCTTCCGGCCCCCAGCGCCGCTCGATCGATAAATCAACCGGCGGCAGCTGCGTCATCCATCCTCCGTAAAATAAAAATCAGTGAAAGCGAAAACAGATTGGGAAAGAAGCCGGCCAAAACCTGCGCCAAGTTTTCTTTGAATTTTCCCGGCGGGCATAAAGTCACCGGAATCATTCCTGAAACTTCGAGACCACATTGGTGAAATAAGCACCGCGCCGTCTTTTGGTCAAAAAAGCGAATGTGCGGAGTAACGATTCCCGCCCAGTTGGTTGAACCGAACAAAATGCCCAAGCGGCGCAGGATATGAAACTCATTGGGCACGGAAATCACCAACCTACCGCCCGGATTTAAAGCCTCTTTCAACTTGAAAACTCCTCTTGCCGGATAGCGCAGGTATTGCAGCACTTCCATACAAAAAATAGAATCAAATTTTTCTTCCAGCTCGTCCTCTTCCAGGTCAAAAACAAAGGCACCAAGACCCTCTCTTTTCATCAAGGCCGCCGCCTCGGAAGAGACGTCGCAAGCCGCAACGTCAAACCCTTTTTCCGAAAGCAGGCGGGCGATTAAACCCCGCCCGGCCCCGACATCGAGAACCTTTTTACCGAATGAAGAATCGAGACGATTTTCTAAAAGCCGCCAGCGTTGCAGCGTGCGTTTGTCAACCCGATTAACTTCCTGCTTTTCCCAAAAGTGGTCGAAGAAAACGCCGGTTTCTTGTTTGGTTATGGTAAGATTAGTCATTCTATCCTATGAGAGACTTAAGAGGTGCCCGCAACTCGCGGCTGCTTCGCTGGCGGCCGATTCTCTTCAAAAAATCATCCGCCGCCCGATTGACATCCAAAAGCTCCAAAAGCCCGGAGGCGGCCGGGTCGAAGTTTCGTTTTTCTTCAATAAACTCAAACATTGCTTGAGCCAAAACTTTCGGATCCCGCGGCGGAACAACTTTACCCAGGTTAAACTTTCGCACCAGATACCCCAAATCTCCCACGTCGGTCGCAATCACCGGCGTCCCGCAGCAAACCGCTTCGGTCAGAACCAGGGGAATCGAGTCGGAATGGCTGGGAATAATGACGCAGGAGGCCCGCCGCAAATGGGTCGCCGCTTCCTTTTCTGAAATCCTTCCCAAAAAACGGGTGCTGTCGTCAATCTTTAGCTCTTCTATCCGTTTCGGTAGCTGCTTGGCCAAACTTCCCCCCCCGGCAATCTCCAAAACAGCGCTTCTCCGTTTAGCCACATACGAAAACGCAATCAGCAAATCCTCGATACCCTTCTCCCTTTCCAATCGCCCTAAATAAAAAAATCGATTGAATTCCGCTTTCGGCAAAATTGTGCGTTGATCCCGCCGTCGGGCGGAGGGAAGAAACGGGCATTCCCGCCCGGTAAGCATTTCCACTTTTTGGCACAAATCAAACCCGTCGCCAAAAAGATGATCCGCTCCGTATAATACCTGCCGGGTCAGAAGTCCGAATACCGGTTTATCTGCCCAGCGATAAATGTCCGAACCCAAACACCAAACTGAATAGGGAATCCCCATTCGCTGGCTTATATAGCGCGCGAAATAGCCGGAGGGCAAAGCCCACAAGGCCAAAAGATAATCGACGTCATAGTTGATGGCAAAAGGAACGGCGGCCTTCCGTCCGCAGTACAAAAAGTTGGCCAGCTTATACCAGTTGACCGGGCTGCGGAAATCCAAGGAGCCAATGGGGACGGCGGAACCGGCCCAGGGAAAACGAAATACCTCGGGGTCGTCATCAATTTTATCAATCAAATACGCGGGAGTAAATATGGAAACGCTTGTCTTTCGCTCCCGCAAGGCTGAAACAAAATCTTTTACAAAAGGACTGGCGGTATCGTTCGGGCCGACCGGATAGCGATTGGTGACTATCCCCAACCTCATACCTTTTCCTTTCGGATTACCCGGAACTCAAAATCCGATTTCCGGCTGCCGTCCAGCTCCTGGAGTTTGAAAAAGGTTTCCTTGGTTGTTTTCTCCAGCCGGTAAATCTCCCGCTTGAGATGAACCAGCTGGGTTCCCAAAAACCCGAAAAACAAGGTCGCCAGCCCGGCCAGAAAAGACATTACCGTCAAAGTGACCAGAGGCCGGGTCGGGTTTAACGTGTCCGTTTTCCAGAGATAAAGAATGTATCCGGCGCCGGCAATAGAGCAAAAAACCAGCGCCAATCCGAGGATGCCGAAAAGCAAAACCGGCTTTTCGTGGAAGGAAAACAAAATGTGCGAAAGCGCCGTCGCCGTGAATTTGAATTTGGACTTTCCGAACCGTCGCGCCTTCAAAATCGCCGGCATTTCGAGTACCCTATACCCCATTCCCAAAGCCCGCGAAAGAATCTCCAAATGAATCTCTTTTCCTTCCGACTCCAGCTCCAGAGACTCCAGAACTTTGCGCCGGTATCCCCGCACCATTCCCGTGACGGTTGCCAAACCCCGTTTCAAGGCGAACCCCAAAATTTTGTTACCGAGTTTTGAAATCAAAAGCCGCAGGTAGGGGACGTTCTCCACTCCACCCCCCTTGGTGTAGGGGGAAGCCACGACGATATCCACTTCCGGATGCGCCTGCAAAATCTGCGCCATCGCCAGAAGATGTTCCTCGCTGTAGCTCAAATCGGCATCGGCGGTGATGATGATTTCTTTGTTGGAAGCCGCGAATCCCTGGCGCAGCGCCCAACCCCGGCCGCGGTTCGGGAAATAGGAAACGAGGCGCACGCGCGGCTCCTGCTCGGCAAAGCTCAAAACCGAAAGCGCGGTCCGGTCGGTCGAGCCGTCGTCCACCGCGATGATTTCCCAGTCCCCTCCCAGCATCCGGAAGGCGGCGGAAACTTTAGACAAAGTCGTGGAAACGTTGGCCTCTTCGTTGTACATCGGAATGACCACCGACACCCCGAAGGATCCATTTCTAAACTTCTCTTTACCTTGCTTTTTCATTTTCCTGCCCCATTGGTTTCAATTTATCCGGAACCAGCCAGCCCCCTTCCGCCCGGGCCGCTTTGGCCTCTTCGAATTTTCCCTGTTCGTGCAGAGAGGCAGCCAGAAAAAAGTAAGCCTCCCCCCAGTACGGGTCGTAGGTGAGCGCCAGCTTGAAACAGGTTTCGGCCAGGGGAAACTGACGGGCATAAAGATATGCTTTCCCCAGCGTGACCCAGGTGCGCGGATTGTCCCCGTCATATTCCGCCGCCATCTTGAGCAAATCCTCATTTTCCCGTGCGCCGATTTTGGACAGATACGCCCCCCAGTTATAGATTTCCATCTCCAAACTCTCCCGCGAAAGGTTGTCCGGCCTCCCGGTAAAGGTCTTGCGCACGAAATCGACCACCATTTTCGGCGCCTCGGGCCCCACCGGCTGCGGCCGATATTGCAAGAGGTAGCCAGCCGGCCAAAAATTTTTGCAGTCGGCAATGTGGTACCCCAGCTGGGTAAAAATCGGCCGTTCATTATTTTCACAGAAATCTTGGAACGCCGCTTTAACCCGCTTTTTGCCGGCCACTTGAATCTGAAAAGGTTCCAGAATTAAATCCGGATAACGGCGCCTGGTCTGTTCGTTAATGATTGATTGCCGAAAGATATTGGTCAAAAGAATGGCCACATCCGGCCTCTGCCCCAAGGCCCCCTGCTGATACAAAGCCGGAGTTAAAAGCCGGTCGGATGAATAAAATACCACCGCGTTGGGAGGAAGGGAACGAAGGCTTTCCTGCGCTATTTTTTGAGGCCAAGTGCTCTGATGCAAATCGGCCCGGGCCCAATTTTTCCCTGCCACGAGGAAACCAAAAATCAAAGCCAGCATTGGGACCGCCCAGCCGATTTTTGGCGACAACCGCGGCCAACGACTGAGCAGCCAGATGGCAACTCGAAACAAACCGACCGCCGCCGAGAAAACAGCCAACCCGGCCCCGAAAGAAAGATACCCCAAAAGGTCCAGATTCCAGGAACTGAATTCCGCCGCCCACAAGGTTACCAGTAAATTGGAAAGCAAAAGCACAAAAATCCCCAGCCCCAGGCGGGGCAGATAATGCGCCAGGGTAAGAATGCCGGAGACGACCAAAACCCAAAAAACCATCGAATATTCGGATAAGAGAAAGGCGGTCAACCGCATCATATTGGGATAGGAAACGTTGGATGACGTGGAAGCGACGGAGGCCGGCCAGCTGTCGGAACGGGTGACGGCGGCACTAAAGCGCTCCCAGTTGTCCGGCTGATTCCAGTTCAGATACGGGTCCTGCGCCGACCGTATGGGCAAAAACAGGTAAATCGATACCCCCACAAATACCAACCCAAAAACCCAGCCCCATTTGGACAATTCCTTTTTCCAATTGGCCGAACGGAAGCAACCGACAATCAAAAACCCCGGTAAAACGGAGACCGAAAGCAGCGGATGGACGGATAGTGAAAGTCCCCAAAAGAACGCCGCCAGAAGAAAAGATTTGGTCGGCTCCATCCTTTCTTGGAGGGAAAGCGCAATTAGCAAAGAAGAAAGCGTTAAAACCAACTGCAGAGAATACACTTCGGCTCGCACCGATTGGAGCCAAACGGTCTGGCTGAAAGCAAAAACCAGCGCCGCCCCAAGGGCGGTTAAAGACGCCTCACCCCTAACCCCTCTCCATTGAATGGAGAGGGGAACAAAAAGGGGTGAGGTCAATTTCAAAAGAATTTTTTGGGCGCACAGGTAAAACAGCGCCACCGCCACCGCCCCAAAAAACCCGCACATTAGATTGGTAGCCCGGGCAGGATTGTGCGGAATCAGCCAGGTAAACAACTTGCCTATCAAAACCCACAGGGGGAAACTGGGAGAATGCGGAATGGAGAGCGTGGCGGCCGCCATCGAAAAGGTGGCCGAGTCCTCCCAGAACGGCCCGGGAGCGGCGGTATAGAAATAGACCCCCAGAGGCAAAACAAACGAGACCAAAAGACAAAAACGCTCCAACCGGTTTTCCATAACCCCTTTCTTATTTTCGGTAAAAACCGGCTTTTCCGTAACCCTATTTCCTTTCTTCCCTGACGAACCGTGGCGCAGGATAAAGCCCGCCTATGGCGGACGTATCCTGCGTACTCTTGCTGGCAAACGCAGGTTAGGTGAAACTTAACCTGCGCCACAAATTCCCAATTCCCCCTCTCCGTATTGGAGAGGGGGTTAGGGGCTTGCCCTGACTTGTCCCGCTTGCGATGAGCACAGCGTAAACGAGCTTTGCCGAGGGAGCGTAGTCGAAGGGGTGAGGTCAAACAAAAAAAACCCCGCCGAAGCGGGGCTTTTTTATTATACGCCGTATTATTTAGTATTATTACGGCAGTATTGCGTCGTCGATCGTGCAAACCAGAAGGCCGTTTTGGTCCATCGTCCAGGTGTCCACGATGGAGTCATCGTCCAAGTTAGCACCAAGCGCCGCTGCCGTACAGGTGAAGGCCGTGGCATTCGACACAGTGAACGTATAGGAGTAACGGGCGGTTGAGCCGATTTCAACGCCAATCAGGGCAAAAGCGTTTGGCGTCGCGGAGCCGGCCGGGCTGGTACCCGTAAGGTAAGTGTCTTTTTCCTGCCGGTAGGCCTGCTGCATAACATAAATCTGCTTCAGAATCTGCTTGGCTTCCGACTGTTTGGACTTGGTGGTAGCCCGCATAAAGCGCGGAATCGCCAAAGCTGCCAGAATACCGATGATGACCACCACGATCATCAACTCGATAAGGGTGAAACCCTTCTGGCTATTTCTCTTGGTTAACATTAAACCCTCCTTTTGGTTTATTGTTTTCATATCGTCAGTCGTTATATCTGCAACCCCAATGCCAAAACAGATTTCAACCCATCTTTTTTTTGGCCCTGCAAACGATTTGTTTGCAATTGGTTACGGGGTGGTTAAACCGTAGGGGCGAGGCAGGTCTCGCCCCTACAGTTTTTTTAAGAGTAACCCGCCATGTTTTTTGCAATTTGCAAATATCGCCTCTTAAAAAAAGGGGTTGAATATATTCAACCCCTACAAAACCCGGGGGGGAAACGGGCGGGGTGACCCCGCCCCTACCGTTGACAAACCGAAACGCTTTGACCTTTTTGGCCGAATGTCAATGGTGAACCGACCCAAACCCCAGCGCGAATCCATACGGTTGCCGGGTTATGGTTATTCCGACGAAGGGGCGTATTTTGTTACCATTTGCACAAAGAAACGGGATTGTTTATTTGGGGAGGTTAGAAATGGAACGGTGGAATTATCAAAAATTGGCCAAATTGTTCGAGATTATTGGTTAGAGATTCCAAAACATTTCGAAAACGTGCAGTTGGACGAATTTGTTATTATGCCGAACCATCTGCACGGAATAATCGTCTTAGAAAAACGGGTTGAATGTATTCAACCCCTACAAAATAATAACGTAGGGGTTCAATATATTGAACCCTCCCCTGGCATCGACCCCGCGCCGAACAAATATCAGCATGTTATTCCAAAATCCATTGGTTCGATTATCCGATCCTTTAAAGCCGCGGCGACCCGCTGGTGCCGGGAGAATTCTTTAGAAGGGCAGATTTGGCAACGCAACTATTACGAACACATCATCCGCAGCGAAATACCCTTGAACAAAATCCGGCGATACATAATGGGCAATCCCTTAAGCTGGCAATTGGACATCGAAAACCCGGCAACCTTTTCCATTTCTAATGCCCGAAGAGGCGAAGAAAAATTCTGGAACGAACTGGCCTGAACGGCAGGTGAGATGCAACAAAAAAGTCCGCCTTTGACGGGAAAACCACGCTCATCTGGTAGCCCCGACTTTAGAAACAGCCCGACTAAAGTGTCGGCTACCATAGGATGAAGTTTTGAACAAAAAAAATCCGCCAAAGGCGGACTTGTTTCAGGTTTAAAGGATTACTTACGGCAGCACCGAATCGTCGGAGGTGACAACTAAATCGCCGGCGTTGTCTATTTGCCAGACGTCCACATTGGTCGGGTCGTCATCCAGATTACTGCAAGTTGCCGTGCAGATGAAAGCGCTGCCGTTCGCAACCGTCATAGTATAGGTATACCTTGAGTTTGATTCAATGTCCACGCCTATCGGACTGAAACTGGTGGATGCGCCGTTTGCAAAAGCAGTTGCGCCGGCCCCCCAGTAAGTATCGTACTGGTTACGGTAGCCCAGTTGCATGGTATAGACCTGCTTCAAAATCATCCTAGCCTCCGACTGTTTGGCTTTTGTCGTCGCCTGAAAATAGCGGGGAATGGCCATCGCCGCCAAAATGCCGATGATGACAACGACAATCATAAGTTCTATCAGAGTGAAGCCCCGGTTTTGTCTTGTCGATTTAATCATACTTTCCTCAATGTTACAATATGGCAAACCCCGTTCCAAATACGGTTTTTTTCAATTCTCCTTGTTGCTCTAGGGCTTAGCTGCCGAGCTGTTCTTGTTTCCAGCGACCTTTATAGTCGAAAAAGACGGCGGAACGTTGCGTTTTGCAAGTTCCATTTCCTTTTCCAACCGAATTATCCGTTTGGAGAGTTCTTCTCCCTGTTCTCCCCAGGCCATTGTTTTTTTATAGAAATACAAGGCTTTTTTCTTAACGCCCCGCCATTCGTAATAAAGACCGGAGCGATAGAGATACAGCACCAACATCTTAACCGCCTGGGGGTCGGTGCGCATCACCCGGTCATCTTCGCTCCAGATGTTGGACATCTCCCATATCAGCTGCTTTTCCAGGGCCACGGTGTCCAAAGTCGCGATGGAATCGTTAAGCTGATACAAAAACCCTGCGGGGGAAAGCCGGTTGACTATGTTTTTATCCCGCTCGGTGAACTCCACGAAAACCGGAACTTTTTTTGCCAATAATGCATTCGCCCATTTACGAAAAAGCAAATCCGGGACGGGCTTTTTTAGGCCAGAAGCGAACACTTTTTTCAGCCGTGGAAAATTTTGTAGCAAGCTTGCCCGATACCAGTCCGCGCCCAGAAAGGCGCGGTCGACTATCGCCACATCCTGCCGCCAGCGTTCACCAAACTGAACTCCCCGCAGAACGAAATCCAGGTTGGGTGAGTCCAAAAATACAACCCCTCCCGGCGGAACGGGCGCCAACGCTTCCTGAGCCATTCGCAAAGCAACCCGGTTTTCGGAAAGGTCGCATTGCCAGCGCGAATAACCCCAGGGCGCCATACAGGCCACCAAAAACATCGCGGCCAGGGCAACGCGCGCAAAGCCAATAAGGAAATTCGAGACCGCCCCAACCGCCCGTTCAACTATTCCAAAAACCGTGCCAATGGAAACCGCCAGCCCCAATCCCAATCCAAAAAGAGCGTAAACGGCGTACCCGTGCAGGTCGGGATTATCCGGAAAAACCTCCTGGGCCAAAAGCGCACAAACAAGGAGGTTGCCCACAATCAACAAAGCAATTTTGTAAAACCAGCTCTTATTAACGAACAGAAGAATTAAAAGCCCTAAAAAAGATAAACCGAACAGCCCGGGGCCTAATTGGTCAAAAAAGAGCGATGTGACTCTAAACATCTTGACCGTCAAATCAAAAAAAGACCAGGAAATGGTTTGATAGGAATCCGTGGCCAAAACCAGATTAATGGTTGAATTGAAATCGAATGCCCCGCCCCAGTTGAAGATTGGTTGTGCCAAAGAGCGGATGGGGAGATAGGCGTAAACGGAGACTCCGAGTAAAAATAGAAAAATCAAGCCAAGCCACCTCGTAAACTTCAACTCCGTAAAAGTTGTTAATCCAATAACCGCAATCAAAAATGGAAAAGTGGAAAGCAAAGTGATGTGATGATTCCCCAGCCCAAGGAAAGAGGTGAAAATTCCCAGCCAGAACCAGCGGGCGGTTTCATAATTTCCCGCCCTAACAACGGCAGGCGGATCTTCGCTCCCCTCTCCCTGGACAGAGAGAGGCCGGGGGTGAGGGGTAGCTTTTAAAAAGCAATAAAAGGCAAACGCAAAAAGCAACGCTCCCAGCGTATAAACCTCAGCCCGTACGGCTTGAATCCAGAATGTGAAGGTAAACCCGACCGCAAGGGTGACCAGAAAAGCGGTTAAATGGCGGCGCGCCGGCGAACCGCTTAAAAGCTCTCCCTGCCGGCCAAGAAACAATACCATCGAGAGATGAAAAAACAAAAGCGCCAGCGCTCCGCAAAAGGCGGAAAAGAGATTTAACTCATAAACAAAATTGGCGATTGGCAAAAGGGAGAAAACTTTTGCCAAAAGGACATAAAGCGGGAAACCGGGGCGATGGGGAATTCCCAGCGTTTTTACATTGGCGACCAGCTCACCGGAATCCCACCAATAAACCGAGGGAGCGGCCGTAGCCAAATAGACCGAGAAGAAAAAGAAAAAAATAGAAGCAGGACCCCAGAGCTTTTTCATTTTTCCTTGAATTGATACCGCTCGATTTTGCGATAGAGTGTTGAAGCGTCAATCCCCAAAATCTGGGCAGCCTTGGACTTTTGCCAGCTTGTTTTTTCCAAAGTCCAAAAGATGTAAGCTTTTTCCACTTCCTCCAGAGTGGGAGTGGGCGGATGAGCTTCTTCCACCAATTGCGGCGCGTCCCCTAACTTTACCCGCTCCGGCAAATCCTCCGGCTCCAGCTCTTCTTTTTTGCAAAGCAGAAACGCCTGTTCAATGACATTCTCCAACTCGCGGACGTTTCCCGGCCAGTGGTAAGCGGAAAGAATTTTCAAACCCGCTTCGGAAATTCCTTTCGCTTTTGACTTTTCTCGTTCGGAGAGCCGCTTTAAGAAGTAGCTGGCCAAAAGCTTGATATCCTCTTTCCGCTCTCGAAGGGGGGAAATCACGACGGGAATAACGTTCAAGCGATAGTACAGGTCCGCGCGAAACTTTCCGAACTTAACGTCCTGCTCCAAATCGGCATTGGTGGAGGCAATCAAACGCACGTCCACCGGCACCGGTTTGGTTGAACCGAGCGGCGTGATTTCTTTTTCTTCGAGAACACGCAAAAGCTTTACCTGAATGGCCGGGGAAGTTTCGCCGACTTCGTCCAAAAGAAACGTGCCGCCGTCCGCCACTTTAAAAAGACCCTCTTTTTCTTTGACGGCGCCGGTAAAAGCGCCGCGGGTGTGACCGAAGAGCTCCGATTCCAAAAGGGTTTCCGGCAAAGCGGCGCAATTTATGGAGACAAACGGCTTCCCCGAGCGAAAGCTGTGGTTATGAATGGCCCGCGCCACCAGCTCTTTGCCCGTGCCGCTCTCGCCGCGGATGAGCACGGTGGAATCGGTGACCGCCACTCGGTCGGCGAGCTTTTTCATCTCTAAAACCTGCCGGGAGGTTCCAATGAAATTATCAAATTGAAATTCCTTTTTAAGCTGGCGCTTTAAGCTGGCGTTTTCGCGGACGATTTTTTTCTGGTCGAGCGTTTTCCGTATGGCAATTTTGATCTCGTCAACCTTAAACGGTTTGGTGACGTAATCCGAGGCTCCCTTTTTCAAGGCCTCGATGGCGGAATCAACCGAGGCGAAGGCGGTCATTACGATGACGTTTAACCCCGGGTCAATCCCTTTGGCACGGGCCAAAAGTTCCAAACCGGACATTTCCGGCATCATCAAATCGGCAATGAGCAGGTCGAAATCTTCTTTTTCGATTTTTTTTACGGCATCGACGGGGTCGGCCGTAGCGGTGACTTCGTAACCTTCCTTGGAAAGGAAGATTTGCATGAACTTACACATTGATTCTTCATCATCCACCACCAATAACTTAGCGTTATCCATAATCCCCCATCTGGGCCAAAAACAAAGGCCCCTTTCATTATTCTATCGGCAGAAAGGGAGTGTTTTTATAGAGGTAAAAGTAGGGACGATGCCTACGTCGCTCCTACTTCGGCGGCTCTTTTTTAGGCGAGCCAAAAATATCCAACATTTTGATGCCGGGAGTATATTCTTTTGAGGCCGGTTCAGTAATGCGCATAAGGGCGGCGGTAACTTCCTGAATTCGGCCGGCGGCTTCCTCGATGATTTTTAATTTCTCCTCCACTTCCACGGGTAAATCTTTTGTGCGTAGGCGCAAAAGCTGGGCGTTCCCTAAAACCGCGGTCAGAGGATTGTTGACTTCGTGATTTATGGCAATGGCTGTCTCTACAATTGCTGCCAAGCGCTCCTTTTTGAGTTCTTCTGTTTGGGAAAGCGATAGGGCTAAAACGGCTTTACGGAGTTCGAAATAGGACAAAACATTTTCTGCGGCCAGCAAAACCGGCGTCAGTTTCTCTATAATCGCTGCCCTGGCAACTTCTTCGATGAGTTCCATATTCCCGACGTAGAAAAGCCCGAGGAAGCGTCCATTGCTTTTGATAGGAAAAATTAAAGCCGATTTGGAAGCCGCCGCCTTAAATCGGGCCTCGCCCACTCCAAAACGGGATATGAGCAAAACCTCTTCTTTTCCCCAAATTTTTCCAAAAACCGAATGAGGATCGAGTTCCGGAAAAGTGGCTTCTTCGGCCGAAGCGGACATTGAGGAAAGAAAGAATTCATTAAAACTTTTCTCTTGTTCAAAGAGCAAACCGAAAAGATTGAAATTTTCTTTCTTGAGGAAATTGCGCACCCAAAAAAGAAAGGGAGCGGGCTGGAGCGGAGCCACCGGCTTTTGAGCAGCCACGGCCCGAATCGCCTCCTTCTGCCTTTGTGACAAGCTCCGTTCGAAAGCCAAACCAAACTGAATGCCAAGGAGCGTCAAAAACTCTTCGTCGCCGGCAAAGCTACGTTCCTCTAAATCGAGCCCTTCCAGAAAGCCGAGCGAACCGGCAGCGCCAACTATCGGCACGGCAAAAACGGCTTTTGCTTTTTCCTGCTTGAGCGAAAGATGAAAAGCCCCTACCCCAAAGTTTGTCCGGAGGGTGGATAGAATTTCTTTTTCCAAACCCTTTAGAACAACCAGGCTCTCCCGTTTACCCACCTCGACTACTAATTCTTTTTCCCCCAAAAAGTTTATTCGCAAAACGAGAGCTTCAACCCCCAAAAGCGAACCGCTTTCCCCCAAAACCGCTTTTGCCAGCGGTTCAAATTCCCCTTTGTGGAGGGTTAAGGACTTAAGAATTTCAAATTTCTTCTGGAAACGGCTTTCAGGCATACTCTGTCCATATTCCCCTCCACGCAAGCTTTATACCGCTTACTGCCGAAAACCAACTAAATGAACTATTCTATATGATTATGTAACCCATTGTAGATTATTATGTTAGACAAACATATTAAAGTTATTTATAGTGCTTTATTGTAAGTTACCCCTCGGCTGATGCAACCGACTTCACAGAAAAGCCGAAAAGAGATTTTAATATAAAGAAACGCCGCCATCGGCGATGATGGTCTGGCCGACAATCCATTCGGCTTCATCGGAGGCCAAAAAGGCCACCACGTTAGCCAAATCCTCTGGTTTCCCGATTCTGCCTGCCGGGGTGCGTTTGATCGATTCCTCCACTATTTTTTCATTTCCCGGAATAATCTTTAATGAATCGGTGTCAATCGGCCCGCCGTTGACGGCATTGACGATAATCCCTTTCGGAGCCAGATCTACCGCCAAGTAGCGCACCATTGCTTCAATGGCCGCTTTGTTCACTCCCATCGCAGCATAGCCGGGAATGTAGCGCCGCGAACCGTAGGAGGTCAGGGCGATGATTCTCCCCTTGTGCCCCTCCATCATCTTGGCCGCCTCTTTGGAGCAGAGGTAAAAGGCGGTGATGTTGGCATCGAGCGTAAGCTGCCACTGTTCCAAAGGCATCTCCAAAGTCGGGCCGAACATCGCCATTGCGGCGTTGGCCACAAATATATCCAGCCGGCCAAAGGCCTCCTGCACTTCGCCGAACATTTTCTGAACCGACTCGTGATTGGCCAGATTGCCGCGGACCATCACGCATTCGGCGCCCAGCGCTTTGATTTCCGTCTCGGTTTCTTTCGCCTTCTGGCGGCTTTTGAAAAAGCCGAGCGCCAGCTTGGCTCCTTCCGCCGCCATCTTGAGGGCAATAGCCCGGCCGATGCCGCGCGTCCCGCCGGTGATAAAAACGACCTTATCGGTAAAACGGGCACCGGTGCCGACCGCTTTCGCCTCCGTTTCCGTATCTATTGCCATTGGTAGTTTTATAGCATATCACCAAAAAGTTGTCAAGCCGCGTTCGTCAGCCCGCTTCTACCACCACCTCGCACTTCAGCGAGTTGGCGATGTAGCACTCGTTGTGGGCCGCCTGATGCAGCGCCTCCAGTTCCGCAGGGGAAGGCGGCCTTTCCGGCGAAAACTGAATTTTTGGGGAGAGCGTAATGCGGGAAAATGCCAATTTCCCCTGCGGGTTTTTCTCCATAACCCCGAATGCAAGGTCCACGTAGCGCTCCACGACGAAACCCCGCTTGGCGGCGAGCGACAAAAACGAGAGCAGATGACAGCTCGATGCGGCAGCCACCAGCGTTTCCTCCGGGTCAACCGCTTCCGCAACCAAAAAAGGGGGACGCACCACGGCCGGAGATGAGGAGGCGGGGACTTTCACGCCGCCGTCAAAAGACCACTCGTGCCCCCGGCTGTAGCAGTTGTCCGTGAATTTTTCTCCGTTTCGGCTCCAGCTTATTTTTGCTTCGTATCGGTGCATTACGGACTCCTTTCAATTATGGCCTGCAGGAAGGTGATGAATCTTGGCATACATTATTCACAAGTCGCGGCGCATTACGAGTTCCCCCTCTTCCTTCGCGCCGGTGTAGGCAAAACCCATTTTTTCGTAGAACGGCCCCGGGCTCCCCTCCCCCGGAACGCAGGTGGTTTCGATCGCCCGCGCGCCGGGGAGCGTTTTGACGTGCTCCAGAACCAATTCCAAAGCCCTCCAGCCAATCCCCCGGCATTGATAGCGGGCGTCAATCATAAACCGCCACAGGAAGTATTCTTGTTTGTCGGTTTTCACCTCGAGCATAACAAACCCGACCGGCGCCCCGTCAGCATAGACGGCGCGGAACCAGGCCGCCTCCGGGTAAAAGTGTGCCTCTGCCAGCGAGGCGGCGTTGGAGGCCACGAACTTTTCCTGATTCGGAGAAACCTTCAAAGTGAAATTTCAGGAATTGCCATGGGAAGATGCATAGCAAATCCCCGAAAACTTGTCAAGCGTGAAAAGCTGTTGTAATTCAAGTGAGTCAGACACCCAAGCGCAGCCGCTCGGTTTCGAGCTTCCCCGCCGCCCGTTCATACTCGTCCATCATCGCCCCGATTCCGCCTTTACGGTAAGTTTTTTTCATATTCTCTTCCTTCATTTGGAACTAATGGTGTCGCCAATGGTCGTGAACTCTCTGAAACTCGCGAATGAAAAATACCAAATCGTTGCTTCCATCATAAAGGTGTAATTCTCGAGCAAGATTAAAGAAACCCTGCCCAGGCATATTATTGTCTTTGTGAATAACAATGGCCGAGAGAAGCGGACGCCCTTGCTGATGTTCAAACGTTGAGATTTCACCAAGAAGCCGACCAATTTCTGTTCTATCATCCGGATTACCCATGTCGAGCCCTGCCAAGGGTGCGATTTCAGCGTAAGTAACATAGTTTCCTGACCGTGCGACTCCTATCAATCGTTCATAGAGTATTTGATGCATACCAGCGTCCTTCTTGGTTTACTGTCTCGCGATTAAGTTTTGTGTTTACTTCGCAGGTATTCTGCTACTTGAGCGGCTAGTGCAGCGTACTCAAGTGCAACATCGGATGATATGGCAAATTTCGGTGCATGAGCGGCTTCGTTTCGCAATTCCCTTAGATTGTGAATAAGCTCTGGAATTGAAGAATCAAATTCCTGACTTCGCTCTAACAACTGTATAGCCTGGCTTGGATATAGTTTGTCGGCGGTGCGGTTTTGCTTTCTGAGTATGTACTGCCCCACCTAAATCTGCACAGGTGTAGTGCTTATTTTTGACATCCAATCCGCATAGAATTGCACCGGTGCCTTCATCCCCAGGGCGCTGTGCGGGGCGACTTGGTTGTAATCTTC
>Ga0184637_10000151_pt1 | contig 48538 bp, 49 predicted proteins | sample PLM3_127_b2_FD_133143 | JGI IMG/M metagenome (GOLD analysis project Ga0184637, IMG submission 133143) | Groundwater sediment microbial communities from an aquifer in East River, Colorado, USA - PLM3_127_b2 | ecosystem: Environmental > Terrestrial > Soil > Riparian zone | place: USA: East River...
GATGAAAAAGGCCCATCTGCGGCGAAGGCTTTCCTCGGAGGGGGCCTCGACGGCCCCCTTCCGAACCTCCCCCCAAGGGGTTGCGCCGGCAAAGCCGGCGCTCGACTCGCCGCCTTGCATCTGGACCTTTTTGATCAGCCTGCACTCGGCCCGTGTTTTTCAGCAACCTGCGAGCGCCGCCTCGATCTGCTCGCTTCTCACCACGGCGCGAGCGGGTGTCAAGACCAAGGTCGGACAGACACCTGCAGATGTTGGCAGAACAAACATCCTAGCAGTGCGGTGCGCGCGCAGAATTGCCGTCCTGCTCCTTGCCTTGGCAGCGGCGGGTCCCGCATTCGGCTACGAAGAGGGAGAGGTCAGAGAAGGGGGGAGACTGACGGGGATCGTGAAGTTCATCGGGGAGCCCCCCAAGCTCGCTCCGGTGCCGGTCAAGAAGAATCAGGATGTCTGTGGGCCCCAGAAGCCATCCGAGGCCTTGGTCCTTGGAGCCAATAAGGGTGTGCAGCACACGGTGGTCTACCTTGAGGGGATCACGAAGGGGAAGAAGGCTGACCTCACGGATCTCGCGCTCGATAATGCGAGGTGCGTCTTTGTTCCCCATGTGGTTGCGGTCATGGTCGAACCCCAGGCGGTCATCAGGAACTCCGACCCGATCCTCCACAACACGCACGGGTTTCAGGACAAGACCACGGTCTTCAACCTGGCCCTCCCCATCCAGCACCAGACGATCAATATCAAGGGGAGGCTCAAGAAGCCCGGCGTGGTCCGGGTCCTCTGTGACGCCCACACCCACATGTGGGCCTGGATTGTGGTTCGGGACAACCCCTACTACGCCGTGACGAACGAAGCCGGGCGGTTCATGATTGACAACATCCCGTCGGGGAAGTACAAAGTGGTGGCGTGGCACGAAGGGTGGAGGCCGACGGGCCGGGACAAAGACGGTCGGGTTACATATGAATCCCCGCGGATGATCGCCAAAGAGGTCGTGATTCCCGCTAAGGGCGAAGCCGCAGTCGAGTTTGAAATTCAATAGCTCCAACGGAGGAGTCCCCATGTTTAAGAAGATCTACGTCCCCGTCGATAATTCGGAATATTCAAACCGGGCCATTGACTTCGCCGTCATGCTCGGCAGGGCCTTCGGCGCTCATCTCACGGGCTGCCACGTCTATGCTGCCCGGCTTCACGACTACCGCTTCAAGCAGATGGAATATACGTTGCCCGAAGAGTACAAAGACGAGAACGAGCTGGAGCGGCAGCGGAAGATCCACGATTCCCTGATCGCGATGGGCCTCCAACTGATCTCCGACTCCTACCTGGATGTCATGGGGAAGAGGGCGGAAGAGGCGGGTCTCTTCTTCGAACGCCGGATGATGGATGGCAAACACTATAAGGCCCTCATCGAGGACGTCCGGGCGGGAGACTACGATCTGATCATCCTGGGGGCGCTCGGGATCGGGGCGGTCAAGGATAGTCAGCTCGGGTCGGTGACTGAGCGGCTGGTCCGCCGCATCACGACGGACACGATCGTTGTCCGGAGCATTGACCCGCTCGAGCAGCAGCAAGGAGCCATCGTGGTGGGGCTCGACGGGAGCCCCCAGTCCTTCAACGGCCTCAAGATCGGCATCGCGCTGGCCAAGGCCCTAGACCGACCGCTTCATGCGGTGGCTGTCTACGACCCCTACCTCCACTACTCGATGTTCAACGGGCTCGTCGGGGTCCTTTCAGAGAAGGCCTCCAAGATCTTCCGCTTTAAGGAGCAGGAACAGCTCCACGAGGAGATCATTGATACCGGATTGGCGAAGATCTACCAGTCCCATCTCGAGATCGGCCGGAAGCTCGCGGCCGAGGACGGGGTGGACCTGGCCATCACGCTCCTCGACGGCAAGTGCTTCGAGAAGATCCTCCAGTTCTGCCGGAAGGAGCACCCGTGGCTCCTGATCCTCGGGCGGGTCGGCGTTCACTCAGATGAGAACGAGATGGACCTGGGCTCGAACACCGAAAACCTTCTGCGCCTCGCGCCGTGCAACGTCCTCCTGACCGGTGGCAGGTTCTACCCGCCGCTCGACGTGAAGGCCGAAGAGATCATCTCCTGGACCGAGGAGGCTGAGGCCCGGATGGAGCGGGTTCCGCCTCAGGTGAAAAACATCGCGCGGACGGCGCTCCTCCGCTATGCGATCGAGCAGGGGCACACCGTGGTGACCTGCAAGGTCATCAACGAGGCGATGGCCATCTTCATGCCGAGCCGCATGGCGGAGAAGATGCAGATCCTGGCTGAGGACCTCGCCGTCGCGAAGCTCCGGGCCGAGGCGGAGCCCGCCACGGCCATCTGCTCGATCTGCGGCTACACGGTCAAGGGACCCAATCCCGTCGTCAAATGTCCGGTCTGTGGAGCCGGCGCGGAGAAGTTTCAGATCATCGACAAGGCCGTCGTCGAGGCGATCGCCGCCCAGGAGGGATCCATCCAGGAGGAAGAGACGATGCCCGGGGTGACGGTCAAATGGTCGGGCGACGCCCGGGACGCCCTCCGCGAGGTGACCGACGCCTACCTCCGGCGCAGGGCCAAGGCCCGCGTCGAGAAGTACGCCCGCTCCCGGAAGATCCCCGTGATCACCTGCCAGCTCGCGCTCCCGATGATCGAGGAAACGGTCGGGCGCGAGAAGCTCGGCGCCGGGTGGGACACGCTCCTGGCCAAGACGAAGTTCGAGCCCGCCGAGATGCCCGAGGGGAACGGCGGGAACGGCCATTCCAGTGAGTTCGCCTGGACTCAGGAGGCGACCGCCCGCCTCAACCGGGTCCCCGCCGGATTCATGCGCGACATGACGCGCGAGGAGGTCGAGAAGGGGGCCCGCGAAAAGGGCATAACGACCATTGACCTCGCGATCTGCGAGGAGGGGATCGGCCAGGCCCGCAACACCATGAACGAGGTGATCGCCGGGTACATCAGGCAGAAGAAATCCTAACAAATGGCCTCGCCCCGGCCGCCCCGCTCGCTTCAATGGCTGCGCCTAGTTCGCCGTAGCTGGCTCGGACGTGGCTCCGCGCGACCCCCCATCCCCCTGAGGGGGTATGTATAGATCCCGACCGGAGGTCAGCGCCTTCGGGCCGGCGCGCTCCGCCCCGTCCTGCGCTGCGCACGGCGACACGGCTCGCCATGAGGCGCTCGCCGGGGCGGCCAGGGCGAAGCCAATAGAATTCGCAGTGAAGAAATGACCTACAAGGCGTACTCGGTGTCATGGAATCTCACACAGCGCTGTAACCTCTTCTGCGCACACTGCTACATCTCCGGTTTTGCCGGCGCGGATGCGGCGGGCGAGATGACGACCGAAGAGTGCCGCCGTGTCATGGATGAGATCGCCCAGGTCAACCCCAATATTTTCCTCATTCTTACCGGCGGGGAGCCCCTCCTCCGCAAAGACCTCTACGCCCTCGCCGCCACCGGCCGCGAGAAGGGCTTCACGGTCGTCGTCGGGACCAATGGCGTCCTCCTCCGAGAGAAACAGGCCCGCCTCCTCCGGGAGCATGGGGTGCAGGGGGCGAGCCTCTCGCTCGACTCCACTGATCCGAAAAGGCACGACGACTTTCGCCACCTCCCCGGCGCCTGGGAAGGGGCAGTGCGGGCGACCAAGGCCCTCCGCACCGAAGGGCTCGACTTCTCTCTGCACATGTCCGTCACGGACTGGAATGTGGACGAGATTCCAGCGATGATTGACCTGGCCCGGGAGCTCGGGGCCAAGGTTTTAAACTTCTTCTTTCTCGTCCGCACGGGTCGCGGCGAGCGGCTCACCGATATTACGCCCGCCCAATACGAGCGGATCTTGACCTATCTCGCGAAAGTTCAGGGGGTCGGAAACGGCGGAGGCCGCGAGTCGCGGTCCGTCTTCGACAATCAGGAGGACCCGTGGAGCGTGCCGGCCGGCCGCGCGGATGGCCTCCTGCTCCGCACCAAGTGCGCGCCCCACTTCCGGCGGATCATCTGGCAGCTCGACCCCACGTCTCCCCTCCTTCGAAACTACGCCCACGGGAGCTGCCCGGCAGGCAAGTACTACTGCCGGATCACCCCCGAAGGCGACGTGACCCCATGTCCTTACATGCCTGTCTCCGCCGGAAATCTCAGGGCGCACTCCTTCAGGGACCTCTGGGAACAGGCCACCATCTTTGCAGACCTTCGGGAGCCCAAACTCGGCGGGCGCTGTGGGGCCTGCGAGTTCTCAAAGATTTGCGGCGGCTGTCGCTGCCGCGCCTACGCCACATACGGTGACTACCTGGCAGAGGATCCTGCCTGCGCCTACCAGCCCGGCCAGTACGGCGGCGAGCTGATTGCTCTTCCCGACACGCAGACCTTCGGCCTCGAGGTCCGCTTCGAGCTTCCATGGGGAGAGGCGGCCCGGGCACGCCTCGACGCCATCCCGTCGTTCGCCCGTGGCATGGTCGTCAAGGCGGTCGAGGCCTACGCCCGGTCAAGCGGGCATCCCATGATTACCCCGGAGCTGCTGGCCGAGATTCGCCAGCAAATGGGCACCCGCTTCCAACCTCAGGGCTAACGGTCGGGACCCTCCCCTCACTCTGGCTCGATATCCTGCAACGCCGACCGGGTCCACCCTAAGTCTGATAGTCAACCCGGGAACATTAGGCTGCGGCATCCCTGCGGCGTTCCGTGTATCATATAACCCGCCGAATTCTGGTTGTGCCGGCGCTTCGTTGAGGCGAAGCTGAAGTATGCCGATCATCTCCGTGTTCTTTGGAATCATCATTCGCATGTTCTACAAGGAGCACGAGCCTGCTCATTTCCATGCGGAGTATCAGGGACAGCAAGGCAAGTTCGGCCTGGACGGGATGATGATGGTGGGAAACATCCGGTCAAGGACGGCGCTTGGGCTGATCGCGCGGTGGGCATCGCTCCATCGCGGAGAGCTCGAGGCCAATTGGGACAACATGAAGGCCGGCCGGCCTCTGCAGAGGATCGAGCCCTTGGAGTGAGGCGCCCTATGAGTTTTCTGCCATCCGTGATACGGGCGGAGTACCGAAGTGGCTTTCGCATCCACCTGACGTTCAACGACAACTCCGAGAACACCATCGATTTCAGGCAGTGGCTCGACGGCCCGATCTTCGAGCCGCTTCGGGATCCTGCCTACTTCCGAGGCTTTTTCCTGGATGGTGGCACCGTCGTGTGGCCCAATGGTGCCGACATCGCTCCTGAGACTCTCTACGAGCATCCTGGGCGGCGGCCTAACAAGGCGCTGCGGCCGACCAGCCGAAACCGGGCGCCGCGCAAAACCCAGAGGCGGGCACCTGCGGCTCGCCGCTGAGCCCTGATTCGTTAGGCATCACGCGGAAGAGGCATACGCACGGTCGAATGGCCACTCGGTGATTACCCCAGAGCTGATGGCTGAGATCCGCCAGAAAATGGGCACCCGCTTCCAACCTCAGGGCTAAGGGAGTGATTTCACAATGCAGACATTAGACTCGCCGTCCCTTAGCTTCCTCGTTGTCGATGATGAACCCTCTATCCTAGACGCGCTAACGTTCGTTCTCGAGGGCGCCTACAGCGGCGCTCAGGTGCGTAGCGCGCACAGCAACGACGAGGCATTCAGAATTCTTCAGCAGTTCAGGCCCGCACTGATTACGACCGATATCAACAGGCCGGGCGGAAATGGCTTCGATTTCCTCGAATCCCTGCGCGTGGATCCCCAGACCAGCCGCATCCCGGTCATCGCAGTATCCGCCATGAGCACGCTAGAGCTAGACCTCTACCGAGTGGGCTTCAACGGAGTGCTTGTAAAGCCTTTTATGCTTGAAAAACTCATTGAAGCGGTCAACCGCGTCTTGCACGTCAATGCGGATCCTGATACGGCGGTCATATGCGCTGGGGTCGAGAACCCAGTCCTCGATTATAAGGAGAGTCTAGATCTCTCCACAAGAGAAGGGCGTGCTACCCTTGCCAAGGATGTCATCGCAATGGCCAACTATGGTGGCGGTACGATGGTTATCGGCGTTGCTGAGAAGATGCCCGGAAAGTTCGTGCCCGTAGGACTGACACCTGAGCAGGTCAACGCACTCGAGGTCACGCGTGTCAACCGAGCTCTAGGTGAGTACATCGATCCTATCGTGCACGTCTCGGTCAAACGCGCGCGGCTCGGGACCCGTGAATTCGTGATTCTCCGCGTGCCGGGTGCGACTGATACCCTTCTGCTGGCCGTGAGACAGAACGATGTCGCGGGGCTGTACCCAGGACGGATCTACACGCGCAACAACGCATGCGAAAGCGCTGAAATACGCGACTCGTCTGAGTTGCGGTCTTTGCTCGCGCGACTTAATCGAGATACGCCACGAGGCGCCGTTTACCGGTCCTGAAGCAGGAACCTGAGACGACGAAAGTCAGGAGGAGCATCCATGACATCCCCTGGGGGTGAGAAGAAACCATCTATTGAGGCGTCGAAGAATGGTCCGTACATCGTCAATGGTTTGGACACGCTCCACAACTCGAGAGGCGAAGCCATCCCAACTAAGCCGGTCATGGCGTTGTGTCGCTGCGGCGGATCCGCCAAGAAACCGTTTTGCGACGGGACCCATGCCAGGATAGGGTTCTCCGGAGAGAAACTGACTGATGAGTCCAAGAACAAACGGGTCGATTACCAAGGCGCAAACATCACCATCCACGACAATCGGGGGATCTGTGCCCACGCAGGGCATTGTACCGATCAGATCTCTTCGGTATTCAGCTTGGAGGCCGAGCCGTGGATCAATCCAGATGGCGCGACCATCGAAGCGATCATCGAGACGATCAAGAAGTGCCCCTCCGGCGCCTTGAGCTACTCCCTTGGGGGCGTTGAACACGAAGAGAGGGGTCGGCCACCGGTGATTACGGTTTCCAGGGACGGTCCGTACGAGGTGGTCGGAGGTCCCGAATTAAGGGACGAGGAAGGGTGGCGCCTCGAGCAAGGAGAGCATTACACCCTCTGTCGGTGCGGGGGCTCAAAGAATAAGCCCCGATGTGATGGGACGCACTGGGATATTAATTTTCAGGACGCGAAGAACTAAAAGCCTGGCAGGCGCCACGGCGTGTTGCGCGTCTGCCGCAACTCCAGCGTGCAGGATTGTCACGTCCGGGCGCGTCGAGCCTCTGATTGAGAGCGTCTGGGGCGTGTGCTAGCATGCCCGTATGACCGCGCGCGACGCCAAGTTCAAACAGGCCGCGTGGGCCTATCTGATCTACGGGGTCATTTACTGGTTTGGCGGGCTCTACCTTCAGATGCGGGGGCTCGGGCCCGGCCGATACGTCGCGTTCTGGTTCGTGATCGGCGCCGTCATCGTCCTCCTCTTCCCTTACCTGTTGAGCCGGGAGGTTCGTTGGTTTGATCGTTGGGTGCTCTCGCGACGGGATTTTGCCCGCATTTTGACTGCGCTCGTGCTCTTCCGCGCGTTCGAGGTCGGACGGATCGCGCTCCGCGGTGGCGTGACCTCGATACCCGCCATCGGCGGCGGGATCTTTCCGACCCGGATCGGGGCGTGGGCCTTTTTCCTCATCACCCTCGGTATGGCCGTCATGCTGGTTCGCGCGGCCTGGAGCCGATCGTGAACGACTGTCCTGTCCCTCCCGGTTCGGAGCCGACCTTTATCGAGATCACCTGGACCCCCGAGGCCCTCGAGCGGCTCCGGCGTGCGCCGCTTTTTCTCCGGGGGATGGTGAGGAAGCTCGCAGAGCGACGGGCGCAGCAGGAGGGGATCACGACGATCACCCCCGAGGTGATGACGCGCTACAAGAATGAAATGATGGGGATGGCGGCGTCCGGAGAATACCGGGCTGTCGAAAAACTCGGCCTCCGCTGGACCGCGGAAGCCGAAGCCCTGCTGGCCAAGATCCCCGAGTTCATGCGCCCGATCACGCGCCGGATCACCGAGGAGCTGGCACTGGAGCTGGAGGCGCAAGAGATCACGCCCGAGCTGATCGCGCGGGCCGAGGCTCTCAGCGAGGAGGACGTGCCCCCGGAACCGATGCCGTGGGCCCCCGAGGCCGAGGCCCTGCTCGCTGAACGACTCGGGCGGGCCCCGGCGATGATGGCCGATTTCGTCCTCCGCCTCTTCAAGCGGGACGTGGAGGCCGAGGCGCGGCGCCGGGGCTACTCCTCCATTACCGCCGAGGTCTTCCAGAAAGTTTGGTATGCTGGACAGGAAGAGCATGTCGAGTGGGAGCCGGAGGCATGGGCCCGCCTACAGACCGCCCCTGATTTTGTGCGCACCGGGATCCAGAAAGTGGCCGAGCGGCGGGCGCGGAAGATGGGGGTTCGGATCATCACCTCGCCGCTCCTCACCAGGTTCCGCAATCAGGCGATGATGAAGGCCGTCAGACGGATCCGGGAGCTGGGTTTTTCTGAGTTGACTTTCGACGCCTTCGACGCTGCCAAGGAGGAGATTCGTATCGTCAGCCTGAATCCTGAGGCTCACGAGCGCCTCGATGCGATCCGCCGCTATTTCGCTGAAGAGCGAACGGGAGGGCACGGAGATACTCTGGGCGAGGATCTCATGCGCCGCTTTCGAGAGTATTTGAAAGACCCCTCTAAGGTGAGTCTGAATACGGACGAGTAAGACCCGTGAAGAGATATAAGGATATCGCCGGCGACGGCGGCTCCAACATCATAGCCCAAGTCGTCGAGCATCAGGCGCGGCTCAGGGAGCGGATGGCGACCGTCCGCTACACCATTGCCGTCGTCTCGGGGAAAGGAGGCGTCGGGAAGTCCTCTCTGAGCGCCAACCTGGCTGTCGCCTTGGCCCGAGATGGCGCTCCGGTCGGTGTTCTCGACGCCGACATCAACGGCCCCTCTATCGCCAAGATCCTGGGCGTGCGCGGGCACCGACTCACAATCACGGAGGCCGGGGTTTCCCCCGCGGTGAGCGCCGAGGGGATTCGGACCATGTCCATGGACCTCCTCCTCCCCTCCGACGAGACCCCGGTCACCTGGGACGCCCCCACGCAGAGCGAGGCCTATACCTGGCGCGGGACCATGGAGGCCAATACCCTTCGGGAGTTTCTTACCGACACGATCTGGGGAGAGCTTGACTACCTCATCATCGATCTTCCGCCGGGGACAGACCGATTGCCCACCTTGGCCGGCCTCCTGACGGACCTCACAGGCTCTATCATCGTCACGATTCCATCCGAGATCTCCACGCTCGTGGTCAAGAAATCGATCGCGATGGCTCAGGAGACCAAGAGCCCGATCCTCGGCTTGGTGGAGAATATGGCCGGGTACGTCTGCCCCCACTGTGGGGAGCTCGGAGAGCTCTTCGGCGGGGGCGAGGCCGAACGCATGGCAGCCGACTTCGGCATTTCGTTCCTGGGTTCGATCCCCTTCGACCCACGTCTCGCCCATGCGGCCGACCGCGGGGCTCCCTTCGTGGCCGAGCAGTCTGAGAGCCTTGCGGCCCGAGCCATCGGCCAGGTGGCCGAGAGGCTCCGGGCGACGCTCACCGGGGCTTCGCACCGACTCTCTCGCTGAGTCATGGCCCACAAGTTCCGGCCTGAGCGCGCCGCCCGGCTCCATGCCCCAGAGCGGGACGTTCGCCAACCGTGGCGGCCAATACTCGATCTCTTGAACCTCAGAGAGATCACGGCGGTGGCCGACATCGGCGCCGGCACCGGCTATTTCGCGCTCCCTTTGGCTCGGGCCCTTGCCGGGCGGGGGCAGGTCTACGCCTTGGACATCCAGCCGGAGATGCTGGCGCTCCTCAGGGAGCGCCAAGAGGGGATAGAGAACCTTCAGGTCATTCAAACTGGCGAGCCGGCCCTCCCCCTCCGCGATCAGAGCGTGGACGCCGTCCTCCTCATCAACATGCTCCACGAATTCTCTGACCTGCGCGCCTCCCTTCGGGAGGTGCGCCGAATCCTCCGCCCCGGCGGGATGGTGATCATCTCTGACTGGAAGAAGATCCCCACTACGGAAGGGCCGCCGCTCGAGGCGCGCTTCACCGAGGAAGAGGCGCGCGTGGCATGCGACGGCGCGGGATTCGATTCGGTCATCTTTCGCCATCTTTACGCCGAGCACTTCACGCTCACGGGGCGCCGAGCCGAGGAGATCCTCGTTGACACCGACTGGCTCGAGGCGCACCTGCAAGACCCGAACCTCAGAATCGTGGACATCCGTGGGATCATCCGTCCACCCGACGCGCCGAAACCCTGGTATCTCCCCCAGGCTGACGCATACGCCCAAAACCACGTTCCCGGCGCCGTCTTTGTGGACTGGACCCAAGACATCATCGAGCCCGGAGCCCCGTACCCGATGGCGCTGGCGTCGCCCTCACGATTCGCTGCGCTGATGGAAGGCCTCGGGATCGGTGACCAGCACACGGTGGTGGTGTACGACGATACCGGCCACATCGCGCCGCGTCTGTGGTGGGCGCTCCATTACTACGGTCATCCGGCGACACGAGTCTTAAACGGCGGCTGGAAGAGGTGGGTCGCCGAGGGGCGGTCGGTCACGGCTGAGCGGCCGGCCTATCCCCCGGCGACCTTTACAGTGAGGATCCAGCCAAGGTGGCGCGCCTCCGTGGAGGAGGTACAGAAGGCCCTGGCCAGCTCGAGCCCGGCCCTCCTCGATTGCCGTAGCGGGAAGGAGTTTCGTGGGGAGATCGGCCGAGGGGAGCGGAAAGGACGGATCCCCGGAGCCGTCAATCTGCCAAGCGTGGGGCTTCTCGAAGGGCCGCATCATACGTGGAAGGCTCAGGACAAGCTGCGGTGCCTCTTCGAGGGAGCCGGGCTCAAGGCGGATCAACCCGTCATCACCTACTGTAACGCCGGCGTCTCAGCGTCGGTGGGGCTCATGGGACTCAGGCTCGCAGGTTTTCTAGAGACCGCCAACTTTGCGGGTTCCTGGTATGAGTGGGAGCGGGATCTCGCCAACCCCGTGGAGGTTGGCTGATGCCGTCCCAATCCTTCCGCTTGCGGCTAGGGTCAGTTCGGTGGAGGTGAATTGATGGACCCATTGCACATCGAGTTCCTCCCTGAGGGCTTGAGACGCCCCATCTTCCTCCTGGCCTTTGCGGGATGGAACGATGCTGCGGAGTCCGCGACGCTCGCGCTCCGCTTCCTCAAGCAGCAATGGGGCGGCAAGCGCTTTGCCTCGCTGGACCCGGAGGAGTTCTATCACTTCGGTCTGACCCGTCCGTTCGTGCGCTTCAAGGCAGGCTCTGAGACGGAGCGGGAGATCACTTGGCCCCAGAACGAGTTCTTCGTCTGCCAGGACGAGAAGCTTTCGCGCGACGTGGTGGTCTTCCTGGGGATCGAGCCCCATCTCAGGTGGCGGGCATACTGCACGACGATTTTCGAGGTGGCCCGCCGGCTCGAGGTGACGCTGGTCCTGAGCCTGGGGGCACTCCTCGCGGAGGTCCCCCACACCAGGCCGATCAGGATGACCGGCCTGGCCTACGACGCCGAGCTGGCCGCACGGCTCGGCATCAGGCCGAGCCGGTATGAGGGGCCCACGGGCATCATCGGCGTCTTCGTGACGCGGTGCCGAGAGGCGGGCATTCCCACCGCGAGCCTGTGGGCCAACGTCCCCCACTACGTCTCCGGAACCGAGAACTACAAGGCGGGGCTCGCCCTCGTTCGCCGGGTCCTGACGCTCCTCGACGACGACCGGGACCTCCGAGAGCTGGAGGAGGTCGCCGAGGGGTACGACAAGCAGCTCAACGCAATCGTAAAGCAGAACCCAAAGATCGCTGCCTACGTCCGGAAGCTGGAAGCTCAGGATCAAGCGTCAGCCGAGCCGACCCCGGCAGAGCCCAGCGATCTTCCCCCCGCCGCCGACCTCGTCGCCGAAATCGAGCGCTTCCTCCGTCAGCAGCCCCCCGGGACACCTAGAGAATAAAACGAAGCGACCCTCTATCTCCAGTGGCCGTGGACCCAGACCCCCTTGGGGCCCCAGCGTCCGCCCACCCACGTCTTTCCGTGCGGATGCCTGCCCCGCCAGTGGCCCGGCACCCATTTGTTTCTGTCCCAGTGGCCGGATACCCAGGTCGCGCCCGGGCCGGGCACCGGCACGGCCTCCCAATGACCGTGAACCCATCCTCTCGGGCCCCAATGAGCCGGCACCCACTCCACTCTGGCGCGCGGCGGTTTTCGGTCAGGCACCCACCGGCCGTCCGCCCAGAGAAATGGGCCAACTTCCGGCGGGGCGACCACGAGCGTCCACGACCCACCCACCTCGACCCAGACCTTTCCAGCCGGTGGCGGCCCGGATGGTTGAGCGATTGCGTATCCGCTGAAAAAAAGGAACAGAGCGGCGCCCAGAATGGCTCGGAGCATAGTCAGGAATAGCCTCATACGACGGTTTCGACACCCACGGTGCCGTGGCGAGAAGCGAGCAGATCGAGGCCCGAGGCAGGAGCCAACCGGAGCGTACGGGGTGTGTACGTGAGGATTGGCGACGACCGAGAACGAAGAAATGCGACGCTTATCGCCACGGCGCTAGTACATGATCCTGATCCCCTCCGTCCACCACAGATAGAAGTAGTAGCCGGCGCTTGTGAGTACGGCGCCGGGGACGAGGAGAAAGAGCGCCGACCCGACCCAGGCGATGTATGGCATCACCCTCGGAAGCCACCGGACCGCCAGCACTTTGAAAACTATCACGGCGAGCAAAAGCGATCCGAAGATGGCGTGATAGAAAACCCTCGATGACGAAGGATCAATGGACGCCCGGGTGATGCAGTGGTAGGCGATTCCAAGGAAAATCAGCAGGAGCACGTCTCCCTCCCGCCGATGCCACCAGGCGAGGGTCGCCGGCGATCCTGGAAAGATCCGGATCTTTCCGTAGAGCTGGAGCATCAGGAGCACCTGCATGATGGCCATGAGCAAGGCGAGTGAGGCCAGGCACACTTTGACGAAGATGATGTCCATGATCCTATCTCACCACCACCTTGCCCGTCATGGTTGGATGAAACTCGCAGGCATAGGTGAACGTCCCGGCCCTCGGGAACCTCACCTTGAAGATCTTGCCCTGGTCCAGGGTCCCGGAGTCAAAGCTCCGATCCCGAGCACTCACCGTATGGGACTCGCTGTCTTTGTTCGTCCAGACCACCTCGATGCCAGCGGAGACGGTGAGGTCCGCCGGCTTGAACTCAAACGCGTCGATCGCCACCGCCGCCTGAGGTTCCGGCTGGGCCAGAATCGAGCCGCCCCCGAGGAGTACGACCCCGATCAGGATTCCTAGGACTCGCGTCGCTGTGGTTTGTCTCATCGCGTCCTCCCCGGTCGTCAGCGACGCGCGCGTCGCGCCGGCCGCGTGGCCTTCCGGGCTCTCGTCCGCGGCCGGGCGGGCGTCGTCCTCCGCCGGGCGCTCGCGGCCCGACCCCTGGGCCGGGCCGGGGCCTGTGGCGGCTGGACGAAGCCAAACGGGTTTCCCTGCGGGTCGTTGGCGATCGCGATGAATCCCACGCGGGGGACCTCGGTCTTCGGCGTCGTGATCTGCCCGCCCAGCTCCTTCGCCCGCTGGATGCACCGGTCGATGTCGTCGACCTGGATATAGTTCCTGACGCCCTCGCCCGCCTCGCTCCGGCGCATGATCCCGCCGTTGACACCTTTGCCGGGCTTGGCAGTTTCGATCAACCAGTACTCCATACCGGGCATCGGCGCCTTCTTGACCTTCCACCCGAAGAGACCCGCGTAGAAGCGCCCGAGGCGCTCGGGGTCCTCGCCAGCAATCTCGAAGTGAACCAGAGTGTTCGGCATCGTCATACTCCTCCTTTGGGATCGTGAAGCGAGAGCTTCGTTTGCGTCCGACGCAGGAACGCTTGGTACAGGGCGCCGAGCCCACGATTGGAGCCCACGACCAGCATCGAGGCGGCCAGGATGCTGCGGACCCTCCCGCGGGAGATCTTCACGGTGACGGAGGGATCGAGCAGGCGCTCCGCCTCGGTGATCCGGGCGAGGGTCTCGAGCCCGATCAGGAGCGGCCAGACGGCGGCCAGACGGAGTCGCCACTCCCTTCGCGGATGGGTCCGGGTGTAGCCCCACCCGGCCTCGAGACCAGCGAGAGCCTCCCGCAGGAGATCGTAGAGCAACGGGCGGACCTTGGTGAGGCTCGATGGATCGAGGAGGTCTTCCGGACGGAGCCCGACGTCGGACAGCTCATCCTCGGGAAGATAGCAGCGCCCGATCCTGAGGTCCCGCGGGAGGTCGCGGAGGATGTTGGTGAGCTGGAGCCCCAGGCCGAAGCGGACTCCCTCCCGGCGCATCAGGTCGCGATTCCACGCCCTGAGCGCGGCACGGTGGCTCATCGCCATTTCGGTCCAGAACTCCCCCACGCACCCGGCGACGAGATAGGTGTAGCGCCTCAGCGTCTGCCGGTTTTCGATCGCCCGGACCTCTCGATCTGTCTCCGTCGGAAAGGTCCGGAGATCCACGAGCATCCCTTCGGTCAAGGTGAGGAGAAGCTCCCGAATCCTGACTTGATCGTCCGGATCGAGACGGTCGAGCAAACCGAACGCCTCGGGGAGCCGCGCCACCAGCTCCCGTTCCGCCCTCGACTCCTGGACATCGGACAGGTCGGCGGCCATCGCCCCGAGACCATCCGGCCCGTTCCGGCGCACAGCCGCGCGGAAGCTCTCGAGGTGACCTTGGCGGTCCTCGCGGCTCACGAGGCGGGCGTCAGCGATCGTATCGGCGGCCCGGGCCAAAAGGTAAGCAAGCCCGATCGGACGCCGGAGGGATCTCGGCAGGATGCCGAGGGTCACGCTGAAGGAGCGGCTGACTCGCGGGAGGAGTGTCCGGAGGAGGTCACCCCTCTGAGCCATTGGATTAATCCAGGTCGACAGGGCGGAGTGGACGAGAAGGGTCATCCTTGGCCCGCTTCAGCCCCTCTTCAAACTTGCGCTCCAACACCTTCCCCTTCCCACGCTCCGATTCGACCGAACGTTGGAAGGCCGCCTCTCGTCGGGCCGCCTCCCCCTGGAGGGACTTCAGGGCCTGATCCAGATCGCCAGAGGGGCCTCGCTTTGGGGGAGGCTCATGGTGGACGATTGCCCGAACCTCCGGGTCGATCAGGAGCTTCGCCCCGCAACACGGGCAGACAAGTTCGAACGACTTCTCGGCCATGGCCATTGTCTACCACGAGCTACTCGAACGGTCAAGGCGTGAGGTTCGGCCATAGGCTGGCCGGTCTAAGGCCGGCCGAGATGAATACTGGGCGTGCCCCCCTCCGAGTGTGAGGCCGTGCTATTCTGGGGGCGTGGCGGATCTTCAGCACAGCTTCTCCTGGTCTCGCTCCCGAGACAACCTCTTTCACGAGTGCCGGCGAAAATACTTCTACCACTACTACGGGAGCTGGGGGGGCTGGGAGGCGGACGCGGATGAGGAGATCCGGCGCCTCTACGTCTTGAAGCAGCTCCAGGGCCGCCAGATGTGGGCGGGAAAGCTTGTCCACGAGGGGGTGGAGTGGGCCCTCCGCGCCCTCCGCGCGGGCCAGGAAGTCTCAGCCGAGGGTTTGGTGGGAGAGATCGTCCGGCGGATGAGGCGGGAGTGGAAGGCCTCGAAGGCGCGAGAGTACTTGGCCCGCCCCAAGGAGGGCGGCCTCTTCGAGCACGAGTACGGGATCACGATCGCCGACTCCGAGTGGCGCGCGTTTCGGGACCTCGTGATGCGTTGCCTTCGCAACTTCTTTCGGCTGGATCTTCTCGCTGAGATCCGGCGGGTCCCCCGCGAGCAGTGGGTGCTCCTCGAAGAGATCCGGGCGTTCGATTTCGAGGGGACGCCGATCTTCGCCGCCCCCGACTTTGCGTACTGGACTGCTGAAGGGCATCTGATGCTCGTCGATTGGAAGACCGGCGCCGGCAAGGACGACGGAGCGACGGCCTTCCAGCTCGGCTGCTACGCCCTCTACGCCCAGACCATCTGGGGGCTTCCTCCGGAGCGGCTGGCCACGGTGGCGGTCAATCTGAGAGAACCCACCGTCACTCGCCACCCCGTCGATCAGGCATCCCTCGAGGCGGTCCTCGACCGCCTCCGCCTCTCCATCCGTGCCATGCGGGCGTGGCTCCGGGACCCCGAGGCCAACCTGGCCGTCATGGAAGATTTCGAAAAGACCGAAGAGCTGCGCATCTGCCGGTGGTGTAACTTCCGCGCCGTCTGCCGGCCGGAGCTTTAGTCGCTGGTGGGGCCGCCAGCGCGAACCCGCGCCAGCAGCGCGAGCCCCACGAGGAAGAAGACCCCGATCGCGAGAATCCCCGCCCGCTGGTTTCCGCCAGCCGCGTGGGAGATTCCGCCAAAGACGAGCGGCCCCATGATGGCCGCGCTCTTTCCACAGAGCGTGTAGAAGCCGAACAGCTCCGCCTCCATCCCTTTCGGGATGAGGGTCGCCATGAACGTGCGACTGGCCGCCTGGACGGCGCCGAGCCCGGTCCCCGCCGCGACGGCGAGGACATAGAACTGCGCCTGTGTCTGGACGAAGTACGCGGCCACCACCACCGCGCTCCACTGACAGAGGGTGACCATCACCACACGCTTGGGCCCCAGCCGGTCCGTGGGCCAGGACCAGGCCAGGGCGCCAAGGAGAGCCGAGATCTGAACCACGATGTAGAGGACGATCAGGCGGTCCAGGGGGAAGGCGAGCGTCTGGGCGGCGAAGATGGCGGAGAAGGCTACGACCGTGTTGACCCCGTCTTCGTACACGAAGTAGGCGCCGAGGAATCGTCTGAGGTCCCGGAGCCGGAGAATCTTCCGGATCGCGGCTACGACCTCCGCTCCTCCTTCTTTGGCAGCCCTCAGGACCGACATGCGGCCGCGCGGGGCCGCGGGCAGGATGAAGAAGGCGGGCAGCGAAAAGATGGCAAAGAGCGCCGCCGTGCTGAGGAAGGCAGCGTGATAGGCCTCGGCCTTGACGAAGGGGTGCGCCACGAGCAGAGCGACGATGGAACCGGCATAGCCCAGGGCAAAGCCCCAGCCCGAGACGCGCCCCTGCATTGCGCGAGGGGCAATCTCAGGGAGGTAGGCATTGTAGTAGACCAGGGCCCCCTCGAATCCCACATTCCCCAAGACGGCGATGAGAAATCCCCACACCACCATCCCCGGCTCGACCGTGGCCATGAGCGCGGTCGCGCCCACGGAGAGCGTCGTGAACCCGATGAGGAGGCGACGGCGGACGCCGGCTCGGTCGGCAATGCCGCCGAGGAAGGGCGAGGTGAGCGCGACCGTCGCCATGGAGACCGAGATGACGCGCCCCCACCACAGGTCCCCGGCCCCGCGCTCATTGCCCACCACCCCCATGGCGTAGTAGGCCGCGTAGATCGTCGCAAGGATAACGGCCGCAAAAGACGAGTTGGCGAAGTCGTAGAAGGCCCAGGCCACGACCACGCGGACGTTCATCGGCGAGGAGCCCCTCAGCAAGGCCGTCCCTCACCACCCGGAGCCGTGCGCAAGCCTGGCCAAGACGTGATCAAGCCCTGGCGCCACAGAGCCAGCGAGAGCAGCCACGTAAAGCGCCGTGACCACCGCGGCGAAGACGTCCATCGTGTAGTGCGCCCTGAGAACCAGCACCGTGGCCGCCTCGATTACGGCAATGGTGACGCCAATGAGCACGAGCCACGGAACTCCTAAGCCAGCCAGCTCGATCGCGCCGTACACGGCGATCGCCGTATGGCCGGAGAAGAAGAGATCGGTCGAAGTGCCGTAGGTCACGAGCAAAGATGGAAACCCGGGGTGCCGCCAGATCATTCCCTCGGGTGGGGGAAGTGCGCACAACCCCTGGCAGATCTGGCGAAGGGCGTAGAGGATCAGAAGGCCGAGAAAAGGCCGAATGCTTGGTCCGAAGATGGTCGACGCGAGGAGGAAGATCCCCATGAGATCGATGAGCGCCGAAGTGGCGATCAGGATCCCGTTGGCCCATCGAGGGCGGTCTTGGAGGAAACTATTGAGGGGCGCCGAGAGCAGATGAAGGCCGTCTCCGATCCTGCCGACGGGAAAGGACCTCTTCGCGATCAGCGATTGGGTCCAAAACCACCCGGCGAGCCCCACCATCACCAGCACCGCCCGCGCTCCCCACAGCGGGAGAGGAGAAAGGGACGATCCTCCACGTGAGTCGCGCTCACCTGCCACGTCGCTCGCGACGCCGCCTGCCAGGAAAAATCCGGCAGCGCCCGCAATGATCAGCAAAACGGCAAGAAATGTTGCGCGACGCCGCATAATCCCTCCTGCTGAGTCGGCCCGCACTGACCGCCGCCCAAACGAGCCTTCGAGATCGGGTGCAACCCTACCGGCGCCCATCATCATTCCTCTTTCGTCGGGCCCGCAAGCACGGATTCGGGCACCAGATGAGCCAGCGCCGTGAGCTCGTCCCTGAGCGCCCGTCGCCGGGTCAGGAGACGGAGGCGAAAGTCTCGGGCCATGAGAAATTGCAGGAATCCACGCACCTCACGCCGGAAACGGCTCAGCCGCTCCTGCCAGGTGAGCGCGAAGAAACCGGTGGGAAGGAGGGACACCAGGAAGGTACCCAGTCCCCACCCCCCGCCGAGCCACCACGCCGTCCATCCCTCCACGATCCAGCACAACGGATAGAGCACGACGCCGGCAGCAATCTTGTCGGTCGCCTCTTCCTCAGGCGTGCGATGTAACCAGCGCACGATCGCCGCGGTCAGCTGGTACGGGATCGCATGGTTCGCAATTCCCCACAGGGCTAATGGGAGCCCCAGCAGGAGCGACAACCCCTCACGGAACGCATAGCGAGTCACGACACCCGCCGGGTAGGACGGAGAAGGCTCTCGTCCGGTCAGACCGGCGAGCTCCAGATCTTTCGCATACCGCTCCACCTCGAGCCGAAAGCGTGCAAGTCGCTCGGGTTCCCGTGGCGTCAGATATCGATAGGCTCGCACGACCCGCTGCATCCACTCCGCTCGTTCGGCCAAGTCGGCGCGGGTCTCGGACGACTCCACCTGCCAGATCCCTTCGACCACATGGACGAGGTCGAGTGTCTGACGATCTTCGGCCTCCACGATGAGTTGGCGGAGCGCCTCCACCAGGCGCTCCGTGAGCTGGCGGACCGCTTTCCCCGGGTCGGTCTGATGGAGTACGATACAGTCATCCGTGGGTACCGGCCTCCCCACGAGGACCAGCGCCCAACCGGTACGGAAGGTGCCTGGCTCGTGGAAGATGAGCCCAACCGGAATGAGTTTCACGTCCAACCTCCGTCCAGCGGTGGTCTCGGCTTGGAACACCATTCGGGCCACGCCGGTGCGGAGCGGTAACAGGACGGGCTCCGGCTGAGTCCTTCCTTCCGGAAAAATGAGGATCGCCCCGCCTGCCTCCAGAGCATGATTGACGGCGTTGAACATCGCCTCGTTTCGCGCCGGGTCCTCCCCTGCTTCATAGCGCCTGTGGACCGGGACGCCTCCGATCGCGCGGAGGAAGGGGCCAATCAGCGGATGACGGAACAGCGGAGCCTTGGCGAGGGTGATCAGCCTTCGAGGCATTGTCGCGAGAAGCACCATCGGGTCCACAAGCGAGTTATGGTGGTTCGCCGCAAGGATGAAGGGACCGGTGGCGGGGATCCGGTCGATCCCCACCACCTCCACTCGCCGGTAGAAGAGCTTTAAGAGAAATCCGGCGAGGCGACGGACCAGCCAGTACCCGCTCATCCTATCCTCACCTACCTGACTCCAACCGTGCCAGCTCGCGGTCATGGAGGCGACCCAGCGCGAGTTGGGCTGTCACCGCGCCGGCGAGCGCGAGGAGCATATCCCATTGCGTATCCCAGACGTCACCCTGTGTTCCAAGAAAGGCCTTTGCCGCCTCGCCCGTCGCCAGCGCCGCCCACCACTCGAAAAGCTCGTAAAAGGCGCTGAACGCCAGGCACACGCAGGTGACCAGAAAGAAGAGCCACTCGCCAGCCACGAGGGGCGAGCGACGGAGAAGCACCTCGCGGGCAAGAATCGCCGGGATGAACCCCTGCGCGAAGTGGCCAATACGGTCATAGTGATTTCTGGAGAACCCAAAGACGTGAGCCATCCAGAACCCCAGCGGGACTTCGGCGTACGTGTAATGCCCGCCCAGCATCAGAATCACTGCGTGGAGGAAAATCAGTCGGTACAGGAGGGGAGTCAACCGAAAGCGGGCGTATGTCAGGACGAGCAGCGGAATTCCAATGAGAACGGGCGAAACCTCGAGGAACCAGGTGAAGCGATCTCGAGGGTGAACCCCCGAGAGCGCGAGGAGACCGGCCCCCGCCACGAGAAGGATGAGCGGTTCATGGCTCCCTTGTCTCATCAAGACGCACCTCGGTCGGAGCCAGCTCCCAACCGGGCGCGAGCCGGGACGCCCCGCTCAGAGGACATCGGCGAACATCGCCTTGTAGTGGCGGTACCAGTCGCTCCGGAATCGCTCCTCCGGGTCGTGCTTCCGCTTCAGCCTGAGAAACTCGGCAAACTGCGGGTAGCAGCGCTCGACCTGCCGGCGGCTTGCGAAGCGGTGGTAGGTCAGGTAATAGCTTCCGCCGTACCAGATGGCGCGGTCGATGAGGCGGCGGAAGGCCAGCTCGGCCTGCCCCATCCCCTCGAGGCTGTGCACGATATGCAGGTTGAAGATGATGCAGGCGTAGCGCTCCCTGGCCCACCTGAGAAAGCTCTCCTCGTCCCGCTCGATCAGCCGGATGGTGCCGTAGATCAGGTTGACCCGGTTGTCCCGGAAGTCGCGGCGGACATCTTCGAGGAATGGCGCGAGTGAGCCGCGGGGGACATAGATCTCCGTGATCATCTCGGTCGCGCGCTCCGAGACGCCGAGGCGCTGATCCAGCCACCGGTGGTAGTCGTCCAGGTAGGCGCTCATCTGGTGCGTGTCGGACCAGTAGATCTGCCCCGTGGTCCCGAGGTAGTAGCTGGCGTAGGCCGCAAAGGCCTGCTTCTTGTCCACGTGAGAGAGATAGAGGAGCCGCTGCCAGTCCTCTCTCGACAGCTCCTTTTGCCCTTCTTGGACCGGAGTGCGATCGTCCACGGGGCGGTAGCAGGAGAAGACCCCTCTGCGGAGAAAATCGTCGGCGGTCTCATCTGTGGCGTACTGGAAGTCGCCGAACAGGAAGCCTTCGGCGATCCGCCTCTCGACCGCCGGCATCAGCGTCTCGACGTCGATCACCTCGACGACCCGCTCGATCTTTCTCCTCCGGGCGAGACGGAGGGTCACGGAGGCGATCACGCCGAAGAGACCGTAGCCGCCGATCGCCAGACGAAACAGGTCGGCGTTCTCCCGTCGGCTGCACCGCACGGGGTTCCCGTCGGCCGAGACGAGCACGAACGACTCGACGTCCGTGATGAAGGGCTTGAACGTGAGCCCGCGGCCGTGGACGTTGGCGGCGAGCGCGCCCCCGATGCTCAGCCGGTCGGCGCCGGTCTGCTTCTGGATGATCCCCCACTGGGGTTGCCGGCCGGCCTGGACGCGGAGGAGATAGTCGATCAGGTCGGGCCACTGGATCCCCGCCTCGACCTCGATCAGGCCCCTGTCGGGATCGAAGCTGAGCACTCGGGTCATGCCGGTCATGTCCAGGAGGACCGTGCCCGCTCCGAACTGCTGTCCCCCCATTGCGTGCCGCCCTCCGGCAATGCTGATCCCTCTCTGCTCCGCCGCCGCCCCCCGAATGGCCCGCCGGAGCCCGGCAAGCGATTCCGGTCTCACGAGGCGCTCGACGCGGACCGCGTTGAGCTGGGAGTGGATGTCGTTGACGACGACCGGCCCGGACTCTGTGACGCCCCGCGCGCATCCCGCCGTCCACCCGGCCACTGCCGCGCTGCCGATGAGAAACTCCCGACGAGTCAACATACCCACCTCACACGTCCGTCGCGTCGACGAGCCACCGGGCCGCGAGAAAGATCATGAAAAGGGCCACGACCTGGATCACGTGGTAGAGCGCGTTGTGGTTGAAATAGACGGGGTGCAGCGCAATCCCGCTCTGCTGGATCGCTGAGGCGACCAAGCTCAGCACCAGCCCGAGGAACCCGAGGAGCACGGCGCGCGCCCGCGTCCGCCGATACTCAAGCCCGAAGACCACCACCAAGAAGAGCATGGCAGGGAGATAGTTGAGGACGGCCACGGCGAACGCCTGGCTCACGAAGACGACGACACCCGCGTACACAACAAATTCCGCTCGGGCGACGAGGGAGATCGTGCGCCCGAGCGGCGGCGCGAACCGGAGCGTGGCCCCGATCTCCCAGGCGGCCAGGGCCGCGAGCCCGAGGGCGAGGAGCGCCGTCGGCCAGAGGACTGCGGCCCCCAGCGTTCGCCCGTCCAGGAAGAACCCGTGGACCGTCCCCCCGGCGAACGCCGCCCCAGTGGTGGCGCCGAAGAAAAGCACAAACCAAGGGGAGAGTGATCTGCTCCTCGGCGCCTGGCGCGAAAGCAGGTAGGCGAACACGCCGCACTCAACGGCGAGTGCGTAGTCGGTGAGAGCGACATCCGGTTCGGTCATCCAGGCTCACAGCGCCGGCCGCTACTCCTCCAGCGCCAGGCGCGCACCCCCGCAACGTCAGGACTCATCCTTGGCTACCAGCGGGCTTCTAGGTGCGCCTCATTATACACTCGTCACAGAAAGGCAAACGCCCGGGGCGCCGGCTCGCCGGCGCGGTCAGGCCATCGCCCGGAGGGCATGGAGGCAGATGGAGGCGCCCTGGTGGATCAGGCCGTCCCAAGCGACCAAAGGCTCTACGGCCAACCGGGCCGCCAGGCGGAGCGCTCGACCGGGCTTCCCCCACCGATCCCACTCAACCGACCCCATATAGCCCGCGACGTTGTGGTAGTAGTCGAACCAATCCACCTGCTCCACTCGGAGGCCCGCCTGCGTCAGGAGTCGCTCGAGGATTGGGGCCGTGTAGAGATAGAGGTGCTGGGGTGTCCTGGCAAAGAGCCACCGAGGGCCAAACCAACGTGACGCCCGGGAAGCAAGATTCGGCACCGAGACAATGAGCCGCCCCCGGGGCGCCAGGACGGCGGCCATCTTTGTGAGCGTCGAGACGGGATTCGGCACATGCTCCAGCGTGTGTTGGCTCAGGATGAGGTCGAACCGACGGTCGCCGAAGTCATAGGACTCGAACTCGGCGAAGATGACGTTGATCCCGAATTCTCGGGTGGTCAACTCTCTCGTGGGAGAGTAGAGGTCAATCCCGAGGACATCCCGGATCCCGAGCGCCCGCAACGTTTTGAGGAGCCCTCCGTAGCCGCACCCCACATCCAAAACCCGGCTCTCAGGATTGAGGTGCGGGAGAAGTTTCTTGGCGTAGTACCGCCACTGCCGCTCATACCAGGTCACCCGCGCGCGATAGTAGGCCTCGTCGTACTCGGGATCCTCGTAAGTCCGGGCAATCTCGTCGGGCGTGGGAAACGGCGATTGGGCAACGAGGCCGCAGCCGGCGCACCGGACATAGTCGTACCGGCGAGCGCCGTGACGGAGGCCTGTCCACGCCACTTGGCCGTCTCTGGATCCACACACTGGACACTGCCCGTCTGGTCCCGCGCCCATGTTCCCCTGCCTACGAGAGGACGCCCAGGCCGCGCAGCCCCTGGACCAGCAGGTTCAGCGCCGAGAGCACGAGCAGGACGCTGATGACCTTCCGGAACGTCGCGTTATTCAAGCGGTCCCGTACGCGGATGCCCAGGTAAAACGCAAGCAGCGATGGGATGAGACTGAGGAGTCCCGTGGTAACGACCATTCGGTTGTAGAGTCCGAGCCGCCAGAGCCCGATGACGTTCACGATTGAGAAGACCTGGAGGATGACTGCAATGGACGCGACGAACTCTCTCGCGGGAACCCGCCTTGCGTGGAGGTAGCCGGCCAAAAGCGGACCGGAAATGGACGTCCCACCATGGATCAGGCCGGAAAACCCTCCGACCAGCAGCCCGATCAGCCTCGTCGAGACCGTCTTGGGGTCGGTACCAAGGACGCGGTCTCCGCACACGAGGATGAGGAACACGACGCCGGCAATGACGAGGGCAAGGAGGTTTGGGTCGAGGCGGACGAGCAACAGGAGCCCGGCGACCACGCCCACGGCGCCTGAGAGCGCAACGAGCCAGACTTCACGGGCCGCCGTGAGGATCCGGCGCCCCTCGTAAGCCAGGAGGACATTCGCTACGAAGGACGGGATGCTCATGATCACGACCGCCGTCCGCGCGCCGAATATGCCAGCGAGGATCGGCGTTGCGAAGAGCGGCAGGCCCATGCCGGTCACGCCCTTCACCAGGCCGGCGAACCCCAGGGACACGACGAGCAAGGCGAGGTCCCACTTACTCATCGCGGGGCCTGGAGGTCTCGAACACGTGGCTCAGCGCGCGGGCTCCTCGGCCCAGGAGGCGAGGTCCTGGGGGGATTTGATTCGTGAACGCTACCAGGGCCGGCCCTGGGTGTCAAGGCGCGGGCGGGACGAGAGGATCCGTCGGGCTGCGCGGAAAGAGCTTGACCAGGGCCGGCGCGGCGAGGATCAGGAGCGTCGCGGCCAGAAGCCCGGCGGCGATGGGCCGGGTCAGGAACACTGATGGATCGCCCCGGCTGATCGCAAGCGCCCGGCGAAGCTGCTGCTCGGCTAGCGGCCCCAGGATCATCCCGACCAGCACCGGCGCCACCGGAAAGTCGTAGACCCGCATCGCGTAGCCCAGGAGCCCGATCACGACGAGGATCACGAGATCGGCGGTGGAGCCGTTGACGGCATAGGCCCCCAGGAGGGCGAAGACCATGATCCCGCCATAGAGCCATGGGCGCGGAATCGCGAGCAGGCGAACCCAGAGGGGCGCCAGCGGGAGATTCAGGATGAGGAGCATCACGTTGCCGATGTACAGGCTGGCGATCACGCCCCAGACGAGGTCCGGCGAGCGCTCGAAGAGAAGCGGCCCCGGCTGGAGCCCGTACCCCTGAAACGCGGCGAGGAGGATCGCCGCGGTGGCGGAGGTGGGGAGCCCGAGGGTGAGGAGTGGGGCCAGCACCCCGGCCGCCGCGGCGTTGTTTGCGGCCTCCGGCCCTGCCACGCCCTCGATCGCGCCCTTGCCGAACTCCTCCGGATGAGCACTGAGGCGCTTCTCGGTGAGATAGGAGAGAAAGGTCGGGATCTCCGCGCCCCCTGCGGGCAGGGCGCCGATCGGAAAGCCGATGAGCGTGCCGCGCAGCCAGGGCTTCCACGAGCGCCGCCACTCCTCGCGCGTCATCCAGACCGAGCCCCGGATGGGCGCGACTTCCGTCCCGCCATCGCTCTCGTGGCTCGCCACGTAGAGCGTCTCGCCCACGGCGAAGAGCCCGACCACGACGAGGACCACCCCCACGCCATCGAGGAGGGCGGGAATCCCGAGGGTGAAGCGCGCCTGGCCGGTCTGCGTGTCGATCCCGACGAGGCCGAGAGCCAGGCCGAGGAGCAGGCTCATGATCCCTCTGAGGCGCGACTCGCCGAGGACCGCGGACACGGTCGTGAAGGCGAGAAGCATGAGGCAGAAGTACTCGGCGGGGCCGAACGAGAGCGCGACGGACACGAGGAGCGGGGCCAGGAAGGTGAGACCAATCGTCGCGAGCGTGCCGGCGACGAACGAGCCGACGGCTGCTGTGGCCAGCGCCGCGGCGCCACGGCCGCGGCGCGCCATCTGGTACCCTTCCACCGCGGTGATGATGGAGGCCGATTCCCCGGGGGTATTGATAAGGATCGAGGTCGTCGAGCCGCCGTACATGGCGCCGTAGTAGACCCCGGCGAACATGATAAAGCTCGCGGTCGGGGCGAGGTTGTAGGTCACCGGCAGGAGGAGAGCGATGGTCAGCGCAGGCCCCACGCCGGGGAGGATGCCGACCGTGGTGCCCAGGACCGCGCCCACGAACGCGAAGACGAGATTGATAGGCGTGAGGGCGACGCCGAAGCCGTAAGCCAGCGCCGCGAGGGTCTCCACGGGCTACCGCCAGTCGAGCGGGCCGCCCGGGAGCGAGACGCCGAGCGCCCGAGAGAAGACGAGATAGACCGCGAGGCCCAGGGCGAGCCCGAGCACCAGGCCCCGGCCCCATCGCCGGGCCCCGAAGCCGCGCGCGGTGAGGACGAAGGCGATCGCCGCGCTCGGGGCAAAGCCGAGCGGCTGGAACATGAGCACGGCCAGGATCAGGCCCGAGAGGATCCAGGCGAGGGCGCGATGCTCGACTCGAGGGGCCTCGGGGAACGCGCGCCCGCGAAGAACGCGAAGGAGCAGCGCACCCCCCGCCAGGACGAGCGCACCGCCGACGAGGATGGGAAACGCCCGAGGCCCCACGCCGGCGTAGGGCGCATCGCCCGCGATGCCCCGCGCGCCGAGAAGGAGGAAGAGGCCGAGCCCGACAACGCCGACGGCGACCGCGAAGGCTCCGCCGCTTGCGCGCACGGGCCTACTTCACGAGCCCGACGCCCTTGAGGACCGCGCCGATGCGCTCGTTCTCCGCGCGGATGAACCGGGCATAGGGGTCGCCCGCGAGGTAGGCGTCCTCCCAGTTCTGCTTCCGGAGTTCAGCCTTCCATGAGGCCGACTTCGCCATCGAGTCCACGGTGTCGAGGAGCGCTTTCCGGTCGGCCGCGCTGATCCCTTCAGGCGCCACGACCCCGCGCCAGTTCCCGAACTCGACATTCACCCCTTGCTCCTTGAGGGTGGGCACATTGATCCCGGGGATCCGCGCGGGGGCGCTCAAGGCGAGGGCCCGGAGCTTCTTCGACTCGATGTGGGCCTGGAACTCACCGTAGCCGCTGATCCCGGCGACCACCTGGGCGCCGAGGAGGGAAGCCACCGCCTCGCCGCCGCCCGCGTAGGCGACGTAGTTGACCTTGGCCGGCGGCGCGCCGACTGCCTCCGCAACCAGGGCCGCAAGGATATGGTCAGAACCGCCGCGCGAGCCTCCGGCGATCGCGACCGCCCCCGGATCCTTCTTGAGCGCTTCCGTGAGGTCGCGGAGGGTCCGGATCTTCGAGGACTCGGGCACCGCGATTACGAGATACTCGGAGGTGAGCCGGGCGATCGGCGTCACAGACTCGAGGGTCACCGGGGACTTGTTGGTGAGGATCGCGCCGACCATGACGAGGCCCATGACCATCAGCGATCCGCCCTCCCCCTTCGACTTCGCAAACTCGGCGAGCCCGATCGTCCCGCCGGCCCCCCCGCGATTGCTGAGCCGGATCGCGCCGGTGACGAGCTTCTCCGCGCGGAGGGCCTGCTCGACGGCGCGGCCGGTCTGGTCCCAGCCTCCCCCGGGGTTGGCCGGAACGAGGATCTTGAGGGAAGGCAAGGGCTCGGCGAAGGCCGAGAAGGTCCCGGCCAGGATGAGGCTCAAAAGGGTGACGACCGTAATCATCTGTGTGCGCATGCTCTGCCTCCTCGGCTACGTCGTGGCCGCGGCCATGATGGCGACGCGGGCGATGTCCTCGTACCGGATCTTAGTGACGTCGAACTCCTTGAGGTTATCGATGAGCTTCTCGAACGTCTGATCGAACGAGGGAAGCGTCTTCCGCTGCCGGCTGAGCGGCGTCGTGCGGGCGAGGACGTAGTTCTTGACGTAGGGGTGATTGATCCCCCGCTTCTTGAGCCTCTGCACGACCGCCGTGAGCGTCTCGTCGGCCGCCCGTACCAGTTCCGCTCGCCGCTCGCGCTCCTCGAGGGCCTTGGGCAGCGGAGTTTTCAGAAACTTGTCCACGCGCCTGAGGATCGGGGCGAAGGCCCCCCCGGCGAATCGGGCGTTTCCCTCGTAGAGGAGCCCGAGGGTGAGGAAGTGAGGCGCCTCGAACTGGAAGGCGTACGTCTCCTCGCCCTCCCGCGAGCCCTCTTCGACGAGGCCGCGCGCCATCCGGATGACCTCGAGCGACTTCTCCTTGAGGTTGTGGGCCTTCTCGGTGTTGAGCGCCAGGATCTGGAAGGCGACCTGGGGGTCCGGGATCAGGATCGCCGGGATCAGCTTCGCCTTGAGCCTGGAGAGCGCCTCGCGCCGGTGGTTCCCGTTGGGGGTCCAGTAGACGCCGGGCCGGGGGGAGATCGCCACGATCGGGTCGACGAAGCGGTCGAGCTTCTTCAAGACCTCCTGGAGGCGCTTGACATGGGTCTTCGAGAGATTGCGCTGGTATGGAGTCGGCTCGACCTTCGAGAGCGGGAGGAGGCAGAAGATCTGCCAGTGGTCTCCTTCCGGCTCCTGATAGATCGCGAGCGCATGGCCGTCGTCGTCGTCGACCTGCGTTGCGAGGGCCGTGACAGCCTTGGGCACCTCGGCCTTCTCAGGATAGACGGCTGCGTCCTTCATCATCCTCCCTCCGACAGGCGCCACTCGACGGCGCCGAGGTCGGTCAGCTGGTCGAGGAGGCGCGCGATATCGCTTTCTCCCAGACCAGCCGCCCCCGCCGCCTGGGCGGCGTCATGCCGTCCATCCAGGGCCTCGAGGAATCGAACGAGCGGGTCCGGGCAACGGACCGAGTTGACTCGCCCCTGGGGGGACAGCGCCACGAGGAGTCGCGTGGGCTGCCGCGCGGGAAGGGCCGGAGCGGGATCACCGCGGCGGAGCGCGGGGAAGAGCGCGGTCACGTCCCACTCCAACTCGAGGATTCTCGTGCGGGCCGACCTCATCGGGAAGCCATTCTGTCGCCCATCTCCCCCGCTCCACTGCCGCGGGCCGGCCTCGACCCGAAAGAGGGTCCCCTCGTAGCGCACCAGGTCTCTACCGAACGGCACGGAGAGCATTTCGAGCAACTCGCCTTCGACCAGCCTGGCCACAGAGTCAGCCGACGCTTCCGAGCCCAGAATGATGGAGTCAAGAAGATTTCCGAAGGCCGCCAAGCCCAGCAGTTCGAGCGGGTCGCGCCCGGCCCGGCGGGCCAGCGCCCGGCCATACCGGAACAGGCGCACGATCCGCTCCCGGTAGAAGTGGCGCGCCATGAAGCGCGCCATCCGCTGAAGGCGCTCCCGATCGCTCCGCGCGAGCACGCCCGCCTCGTCAGCGCCCAGCACTCCGGCTACGCGGGGATCGTCCCGGAGAAGCCTCTGACGCAGCCCGCCATCGGTCAAGACCCGTAACAGGGCGTCGTGGAGGCTGCGACCGGTCATGCGGGAAGCCCGAAGTGATCGCGGATGGCGCGCACGCCGGCGAGAAGTGTCTCGGCATCGAGCGCAGTCGAGAACGCGTCGAAGGTAATCGCCCGAAGGCCCGGGGCGCGCTCAGCCACATAGAGGGAGAGATCGAGGATTTCCTCCCCCGGCACCGTGGCGCCGATCCAGGGCCCGCCCAGCTCGAGATCCTCCTCCGTCCCGGCGACGTGAAGCTCGACCACCCGCTCGAGGGGAAGGGTGGCGAGAAACTCCCGTGGCGACACACCGGCGTAGCGCGCAGAGAGCCAGGCGTGAGCCACGTCCAGGAGCATCCCGCATCCGCTTGCTTCGTAGAAGCGATGGACAAACTCGGCTTCTCCCATCTGTGGGAGATCGAGATGGAGGTAGGTGGGAATCGGCTCGATCACGAGCTGCGCCCCCAGCGCCTCCCGAAGCGCCCGGGCATTCGCGACGTAGTCCCGGAGCAAGTCCTCGGTGTAGAGCGGGGGGAAGACGTAGTCCACGAAGGCAGCACTGTCCGTGGTGTGGACGCGCTGGAGGTGCTCGGCAGCCCACGGGGAGCGGTAGAGCGCGAGGAGGGACTTGGCGCGATCCAGGGCCGGCCCATCCAGCGGCTCGCTGAGCTGGCCGAGGAAGTCGTGGAGGAGGAGCGTGAAGCGCTCGCGGATCGACGGGAAGTGAGGATCGTCGGGCGCAGGAGGATCGGCCATGGCCAGATGCTCGATCAGGCCCTGTGCCTCTCGAATGACGGCCCCGAGGTGGGGGTTATAAAACGCCCCGACGGAGACTTGCTGGTGTGCCAACGCGCCCTACCGGAAAGCGGTCGGCCCCGAACCATGCATCGCCAGCTCGGGGCCGCCCTAAGTGTGATCCTCAGACTGAGGAACCCGACTAGTTGTGTCAGGTCGGGACCATCTCGACCGCGTCAATCACTTCGAGGATAAGGTCCATCCCACCACCCCCCCTCTGTGTGGCCGTCGTTCTACTTCTATCCCGGTCGCAGCCGATTGGCAAGCCTTTTTTTGATAGGGAAAAACTCTGGTCAGTTTGTCAAGAAGACGCAGGCCAGGGCCCCCCCCTTGGCCACGTTCACCACGGGGGTCCGACTCACCCGGCAGTGGAAGCCCAGCCGATCCTGGGCATAAAAGAGCCCGATCGACGCGTAACATGGCGCCACGTGGATGCGGTTATCTTGCAAGTAGGCCATGGGGGTGGGAGCCGACCGGACCCGCTCCTGGACCACCCACCGCCCCGGCTCCCGGGCCGCCCGTTCCAACCGGCGCTCCCACCGGCTCGCTGATGTCTCGGCCCCCAGGAGGATCCCCTCCCCCCCGCTCCCTTGATTCGGCTTGATCAATAGCCGATCTTGCTCCCTCCGGGCGTAGCGAAACAGGTCAGCCGTGGCGCCTGACGGGCTCGCGGTCTTGCGCTCCCGAAGGACGCGAGTCCACGGGACACAGCGGGCGAGAAGCTTCCGGTCCTGAGCCGAGAAGAACCCGCGATACACCTCAGAGGTGAGGCATTCGAGGATCCCTTTTTGATCAAACTCGCCGGAGAAGCCGGGAATCACGGCCCCGCGCGTGAGAAGCTCAGCGAAGCCGGCGAGCCTGCTTCCCGAGCCGGGAGGCCCGAGGTCCTCGAACGGGAGGTCCCGGTAGACGAGGCTGACCGGCCGGCCACCGAGAAGGACCTCTCCCCCCCGGAGTCGGAGCGTCCCAGGGTCGCCGCATGAGGCAGGGATTCCTGCCGCGCGGAAGTAGGCGACGATTTGGGGAATCTCGCTGTACCCTTCCCCAGGACCGGCAGGCTCGACGAACGCCACCTGGGACTGACCCCGCGGACGCGGCCTCACGCGTCGGGCCGATTGGCCGACCCAGTGAAAGACGAGCCGCAGGAGGTCAGGGGGGTCTTGAAGACCCCGAAGCTCACGCTGGGAAAAGAGGCGAGGAAAGACCAGCCGACGGAGGATTCGGACGCCCACCGAATGATTGAAGAGACCTGCAAGCGCGGTCGAGTTGGTCTCGTAAAGGACTGGTTGAAGACCGGCGCCCCGGGAGGTCAGTCCGACGTCGAGACGGATCAGGAGGTCCCCAACCTCCGGCAGGGGGTGGCCGTAGCGGAAGAGCCAGGCCTCGGTCACTTCGTCGAGAGGACAGAGATCGCGGAAGTTTTCGAGGCCCCGGAGATAGAGCTCCGGCGCCCGAGCCTGGAAGCGATGGACCGCCCGAGCCAGCCGGTGGAGGACCGGCGTGAGCCGCCCTGGGAGCACGAACGGCGTCAAGGCGATGGGATGAGGCGTCGGACGCGCGCCCTCGGTCCTGCGGTGGAAGAACCTCCGGCGGCGCGCCTCGGCCTCGACCGCGTCCCGGAGGGCGCGTTGCTCCCGAGGCGCGAGCGCGAGAATCCGCTCGCACCCCAGCGCGGCCAGAGTGGATGCCGTCATGCGACCTCGAGGACCCCCGCCCCTCGAATCTCGCTCCGCTTCAGCCTGAGCAGGGCCTCGTTGGCCGCCTCGAGCGGGAACGACTCCACCTCGGTCCGGATCGGGATCTCCGACGCCAGGGCCAGGAGCTCCTTGCCATCACGGCGAGTGCTCGCGGTCACCGAGCGAACGGTTCGCTCACCGTAGAGGAGCGCTCCGTAGTCCAGCTCCGGAATCGGATCGAGATAGATCGCCGCGATGGCGAGCGTCCCGCCCTTTCTGAGTGCTCGGAGAGCATTGTGGACGAGACGACCGGCCGGGGCGAAAAGAATCGCCCGGTCGATTGGCTCGGGCGGCGCGTCGGACGCGCTCCCGACCCACACGGCCCCCAGCTCCAGAGCGAGCGCCTGGTGGGCCGGGCCCCGCGTGAAGACGAGAACCTCACACTTCCAGTGCCGGGCGACCTGAAGCGCGATATGGGCCGAGGCGCCAAAGCCGAAAAGCCCGAGACGCTCCCCAGGCTTGACTTCCGACAGTCGAAGCGCGCGGTAGCCGATGATTCCAGCGCAGAGGAGCGGGGCGGCGAGAGGATCGGCCAATTGCTTCGGGAGACGGTACGCGAATGCCTCGTGGACGACCAGCGCCTCGGCGTAGCCGCCATCCACATGGTAGCCGGTGAAGCGTGCGCGGTCACACAGGTTCTCCTCGCCGCGACGACAGAAAGCGCAGGCGCCACACGTTTGATACAGCCATGCCACACCGACGCGATCTCCCTCTCGGAATCGCGTGGCCCCGGGCCCCCGCGCCTCAACCAGGCCGACGACTTGATGGCCCGGCACGAGGGGGAGCCGCGGCAGCGAAAGCTCCCCCTCCACCGTGTGGAGATCAGTGTGGCAAAGGCCACACACGGTGACCCGAAGGCGAATCTCTCCATGCCCAGGGTCGGGGCGCGGCAGATCCACCAACCCCAGGGGCGCGCCCTCAACCGGCCCCGGGGCCTGAAGGCGCATCGCCTTCATCGCATGCGGAACAGCGGGGCAAGCAGCTCAAACGTGGAAAGGGCCGCCTTGTGGATCGCCTCCCGGGACCAGTCGGTCGCCTTCTCCCGGGAGACGAGACGACCGAGAACAAACTGGCCATCACGAGTTCGAGTCAGCTCCTGAGACAGCTGGCGCAATTCTTCAGGAGAGAGATCCTTGAGCAGGGTGGCCGGCTCCTCATCGTGCTCGCTCTTAAACCAGCCGAGCCCTCTCGCCTTCTTCAGGGCGGGCGCCAGTTCCGCAGCTTTTTTGGTCCAGAGAGAAGCCCAGCGAGTCTTCTGCTGGTACTCCGGCCCCACCTCGAAGAGGAAGCGGAGGCAGTTCCGAGAAACCGCGACTTTGAAGTGGACGTCCTTTTTGTAGCCGCGCTTGTCGGGGCCAAAGGCCACCCACGTATCGTCGGGCGGATTCACGGTGCGGCGGGCATGCTTGGCCACGTGCGCAAAGAGGTCCCCGCCCACAACCTTCGCGAGCGACGGCCGGAGGGTCTCACCGAACTCGGCGAGCTTGGGCCGGACTCGCTCCCTGAGGGCGGCCATTCGACCCTGGAAGTCGGGGATCTTAAAGACCTCGAACTCCTTGGAGGTGAAGAGGGGAGATGCCATAGGAGACCTCCTCAAGGGAAAATTTCGACGCAGTCATTTTACACCGGCGACCCCAAGGCCCACTAGCCGGACTTGGTCACGACGGGAGAACTGAATCACCCCGAAAAATAAGGCGTTTATCGATATCCCGGGGGTTTTTCGATTTGACATCACAAGGCCTGACAGCTCCACGAATGAGGCATAAAGATTGCAGCCGTCCGGAGTATAAGGAGCGGATCACTGGATTGCAGAACCCCACGGATCCTCTGACACGGTTGACCCAACTCGCCAAGACCGTGAGCGTCTCTCTCGACACCCAGCGTGTCTTTGAGGCGGTCGTTGAGGGAGCCATCAAGCTCCTTCATGTCAGCTCGGCACGACTTTGGGTGATTGATTCCTCAACCGAGGATGTCGTCTTGGTCGCGACCGCCTCTGATCCCGGTCTCCCGACAACCTCTGACGCGGTACCCACCCGTTTGCGGAAGGGCCAGGGCCTCGTGAGCTGGGTGATCGATCAGCGGCGGCTCCATCATGCCCCGGTCGGGACCGAGGAGTCTCTTCTGGAGCACGCGGAGCGGGTCAACCGGGTCCGGTTGGTCTCCCAACTTACCGTGCCGCTTCTGCGCGGGGACCGAACCCTCGGCGCCTTGGTCGTGCTGACGCCAGAGCGTCGGGAGTTCTCCCTGGAGGAGCAAGAGCTCTTGAAAACCTTTGCCCGGACCGCGGCGCTGGCCATCGACAACGCCCGGCTGTACGAGGAGGCTCAAGAGGCCCTCCGGGCCGCCAAGATGGCTGATCCGCGATGAAGCTCCCCATCGTCAACCGATTCCTCGTCCTCAGTTTTCTTTGCATCCTCGCCTTGGCGGTCGGCATGGGCTTTGCCCTCTCCTCGCTCTTGACGCGGGCTGCGTTGGAGTGGGAGTGGGAGAACACGGCCGCCTTTACTCGGCGCCAAATGGAACTAAGTGACCTCGACGCATTATTTACTGCTCCCCGAGGCCAGGAGACTCAGGAGCGTTGGCGAACGGAAGTGTCCCACATGCTCAGGCTGCCCGGGGTCGTGCGCATCAAGGTCTGGGACCGCGAAGCGACCGTTCTCTGGTCAGACGAGGCGAAGTTGATGGGGCAACGCTTCCCTGAGAACGAGGAGCTCCGGGCTTCCCTTGCCGGGAAGGTCGCCGTCGAGATCAGTAGACTGACGAAACACGAGCATGCATATGAGCGCGGAAGATCTGGGTTGCTGGCCGAAGTGTACGTCCCCATCCTCTCGAAGGAGACGGGAAAAGTCCTCGGCGTCGTGGAGGTCTACAAGATCCACGACCGGCTCGCCGCCACGATTCGATGGGGGCGTATCATCATCTGGACAATCTCCCTCGCCGGGGGGGGAGCCCTCTATCTGGTCCTTCTCCCGCTCGTCCGACAGGTCTATGGGCGCGAGGTCCGGGAGACAACGCTCCGGGTCTACGCCGGAAGGCTCGAGCACGAGGTAGCGGAGCGGACCCGAGAATTGCAGAAGCAGACGGAGCGACTCGCCCAACTCAACGCCATGGCCCAGACCGTGACCGCCTCCCGCGACAGCCAGCGGGTCTTTGAGGCGGTGGTGCAAGGGGCCCTTCAGCTCCTTCATGTCACCCTGGCCCGGCTCTGGGTCATCGAGCCCTCAACGGGCCACATCGTCCTGGTCGCTTCGGCCTCGAGTCCCGACCGGCCCATCAACCTGGAGGGCGCCCCCACCCGGTTGGCAAGGGGGCAGGGCCGCGTGAGCTGGGTGATTGAGCATCGCCGGGCCATCTACACGCCGGTCCTTCTGAATGACCCCACCATCACGCAGCGGGCGTGGATCGAACGCGAAAGGTTGGTCTCCCGACTCTCGGTGCCTCTCCTCCGGGGAGATCGAGCCCTGGGCACTCTCGTGGTGATGACCCGGGAGCGACGGGAGTTCTCCCGGGAGGAGCAGGGACTTCTCGAGACCTTTGCTGCCCAGGCCGCCGGGGCGATCGAGAACGCCCAACTCCTGGAGGCCGAGCGAGAGACACGGAGGGAGCTGGCCGTCTCGGAGGCCCGCTATCGGGAGCTCTTCGAAAACATCATTGATATCGTCTACGTCCACGACCTGGAAGGAAGGATTCTGGCGGTGAATGAGGCCGCCGTCCGCGCCAGTGGCTATCCCCGGGACGAGCTGCTCCGGATGAACATTGCCGAGCTGATGGCCCCCGACGATCTCGCGCCAAACGCCGAGTTGATCCGCCGGATGGTCGCGGGCGAACGAGTCTCTGAGCTCTTCGTGGCTGAATTCACCCAAAAGGATGGAAGTCGGGCGATGCTCGAGTGTAACGGACGCCTCGTCTTCAAGGACGGCGTTCCGGTGGCGATCCAGGGAGTTGCTCGGGATATTACGCTCCGGCGAAAGCTCGAAGTGCGGCAGGCAGCCTTCGTCGAGATCGTGAAGGAGCTTTCTTCGGAAGATGACTTTGACCGCCTCTTCTCCCAGATCGGCAAACGCGTCTGCGCGCTCTTAGGGACCGATAGCGCGGGCCTCATTCACGTTGAAAGAGACGAGCAGGTTCTTCGTGGATCCTATGTATTGGAAGCGCCCGAGCGCGCGTGGCGCCCACGGAAGCTCTCGGAGAGCCACATCGAACCGGTTGTGCGAACCCGGCAGCCCCGCATTTCTTCGAACATGGCCGACGATCCTCACTGGCGTGATTCGAGTGTTGTCACACGCTTTGGCTATCGCGCCATTCTGGAGGTCCCGGTAATCCTTCGAGACAACGTCATCGGAGTGCTCGGGGTTCTGAATAAATCCCCCCGGAGCTTTTCCGAAGACGATGTTGCCCTGCTCGTCTCTGTCGCCGACCACACCGCGATCGCGTTGGATCGAACCAACCTCTTACGAGAATTGAAGACGAGGCTCCGAGAAACCGAGACGCTTCTGACTGTCAGCCAGGCGATCAGCTTGACCCTTGACCCGACGGAGACGATGCGGCGCGTCGCCCGAGAAACCGCGCGGGCTCTCGGGGCGGATATGGTCAGCGCCTATCTCGCGGACCCGGACGAGACTTCGCTCCGTCCTGTCGCGGGCTACCACGTGCCGAAACAACTCTTCGACATCTTCCGCAAGTTCCCGATCCCCCTCAAGGGGCATCCGTTTCTGGAAGAGGCGTGGAAAGATCAACACCCGGTCTGGTCCGACGACGCTCAGGCCGATCCGCGAATCGACCGCGAGATGTTCGAGCGCATCCCTCACGGCTCAGTACTGTTTGTACCGATGATCGTCAAGGAAGTCCCGATCGGGGGGGTCTTCGTCATCTGGTGGGAGGACAAGCACCACTTCATTCCCGAGGAGATTCGGCTGGTGGAAGGGATCGGCCGCCAGGCGGCACTGGCCATGGAGAATGCCCGCCTCTATGAGCAACACAAAGGGGTGGTGGAACAGTTGCGCCTCTTCCACCAAGCCATCCGGGCCATCGGGGAAGCGGTGGTGATCTTGGATCTCGAGGGCCGGATCATCTTCGTCAACGAGGCATTCAAACGGATGTACCGGTGGTCGGAGGCCGAGGCGCTGGGCGCGACCCCGGCCGCCGAAGCCTCTCGGTTCAACCAGCCCGAGATCACGAAGCAGATTCACACGGAGACCCTTCGCGGCGGCTGGCAGGGGGAGCTTCGATCCCGTCGGAAGACGGGGGAAGAGTTCCCGATATTTCTCACCACGGCCCCGGTCCTGGACGAGACCGGGCAGCCCGTGGCGATGGTCGGGGTTTCTCGCGACCTCAGCCAACTCAAGCTTCTCCAGGCCCAGCTCCTCCAGGCCGAAAAACTCGCCGCCACCGGCCAGCTTGCCGCCGGCGTCGCCCATGAAATCAATAACCCCCTTTCCGTCATCCTCGGCTTCGCCTCCCTCGCCATCCAAAAATCCCCTCCCCCAGCCTTCGCCGAGGACCTCAATACCATCCGCACCGAGGCACTCCGGGCCGCCAAAATCATCCGCGATCTGCTCACCTTCGCCCGCCCGACCCCCCACGAGCGCCACCCCGTGGACCTCAACGAGATCCTCCGCGAAACCCTCGCCCTGCAGTCGTACCACCTCGCCACCGACCAAATCGAGGTGCTCTGGCAGCTCACGGAGCCCCTCCCCCCGACCCTCGCCGATCGAGGTCAACTCCAGCAGGTCATCATGAACCTCGTCCTCAACGCCCACCAGGCGATGAAATCGGCCCACGGCCGGGGGGCCCTCTCCATCGCCACCGGCTACGACGGCGGCTTTGTCTGGGCTGCCCTCACCGACACCGGCCCCGGCATCGCCACCGACCTGCTCCCCCGTATCTTCGACCCCTTCCTCACCACCAAGCCCGTCGGCCAGGGCAGCGGCCTCGGCCTCAGCGTCTCCTACGGCATCGTCCAGGCCCACGGCGGCGAACTCCTCGCCGACAGTCCCCCCGGCCACGGGGCGACCTTTACCCTCCGCCTCCCCGTGGTCGACTGCGCCACAGAATCCGTCGCCCCGCCCCACCGCCCTCCCTCCAAAGCCTCGCGCGCCCTCGCTGTCCTCGTCGTGGATGACGAGCCGGCCGTCGCCCGCCTCCTGGCTCTGATGGTGGAGCAGCTCGGCCACCACGCCGAGGTCGTTCACTCCGGCCGCGAGGCCCTGGCCCGGCTGGAGCAAAGCACCTATGACCTGATCACCCTCGACCTCCGGATGCCCCAGATGAGCGGCCAGGAGGTCTGGCGGCGCCTCCAGAACTTCCCCCGTCGGCCTCGCGTCCTCTTTGTCACCGGCGATTTCGCCTCCGACGAGGCCCGCACCTTCCTCGCCATCTCCGGCCAGCCCTACCTGGAAAAACCCTTCCAGCTCGGCGACCTTTCGCGAAAGCTCAACGAGCTGGGCCTGTAGTGGGCTCCCGCTAACTCGGCTTAAGCGGGACGAAGATTGCGTTCGGGCGCGGGCTTCGCCCGACCCGCCTGACGGCGGGTGCCCGCAAAGGTACGCTCGCTCCGCTCGCAACCTCCGCAAGGGGAAGCTCGGGGAGGTTCGGCCATAGGCTGGCCGGTCTAAGGCCGGCCGAGATGAATACTAGGCGTGCCCCCCTCCGAGCCCATCAGAGGGCTGGTTCAGCGGCCCGGCGTACGTTGAGGAAAAGCGCGAGGAAGCGGTCGCGGTCCCAGTCTGAGACCAGGACGCAGTTCAGGCCATCCTGTTTCCAGAAAAGAAGAGCGTGGCCGTCGGTCTTCCCCCAATAGGGTCTGAAATCCTCCACCTGGACTCGGCCAGAGGCCGGCACAGTCACCTGCTCACCAGGGAAGACGAGGTAGGTGGCCATACGGCCGCCCTGGTCCTGATACACGAGCCCGACGCCCTTCTTCCCCAACACCAGGATGGGGCGCACATAGATGAGCTTGATCTCCGGGTCCCCCGCGTAGAACCAGCGCAGGGGAACCCCGGTCCGCTCCCGCAGCCGCTGGACCAAGGCTTCGTAGTTTTCTTGGCTCCCTTGGACTTCTTCGGTCAGCACCGTGCGGAGGTGTTCGCTCATCACTTCGGCCGCGAGGGACTGCATCATATCGGACCGCCTCGAAAGAAGGAAGGGAAGGGTAAGGACCAGCGCAAGGCCGGCGGCCACACCGGCCGAGACCCACGGATTTGAAAGGGAAACCAGACGGGACCGGTTTTGGCGCGTGGCCTCACGAACGTGCCGTCGGAGGGCCGGCGGGGCTGAGTGACGTGGGAGTTCAGATCGGAGGGCACGCCCAAGCGCGAGGTCCGCCTCGTTGAGAGCTTGGCAGCGAGGACAATCGTCCAGGTGAGCGCGCACGCCGTCCCTCTCGATGGCAGGGAGGGCATCGCGCCGAAACTCCTCGAGAAGCGCCTGGACCTCTCGGCACTCCATGCTATTTGCCCCTCCGGTCGTAATCTCGAAGGGCCTCTCTCAAAAGGCGCCGGGCCCGAAAGAGTCGGGACTTTACCGTTCCGACCGGGCAATCCATGATGAGGGCAATCTCGTCCAGATGAAACCCTTCCAGGTCAGCAAGGAGCAGGGCCGACCTGAACTCCGACGAGAGGCCGCCCAGGGCCTTCTCGAGGTCCAGGCCCGCGAGGGTCCATCCGGCCATGACCTCCCACTCCTTCTCGTTCTCAAGCAGGGCGGGGGACGCCTCAGGCCATTCCTGATCGACGATGACGGGCTCCCGCCCCCGATGACGATAGAACGTGCGGAATGTATTCATCAATATTTGGAACAACCAGGCGCGGAGATTAGTTCCGGGCTCGAACTGGTGAGCGAACCGAAAGGCGCGGAGATAGGTCTCCTGAACTAGGTCGTCGGCATCGTGTCCGTTCCGCGAGAGGTAAATCGCGAAGTTATAGAGGGCGTCCAGGTGGACCAGGGCCTGCTGAGCGAAGTTGGCCGAAGAGGCCACGGTCCCCTAGAAGGGTGCTGAAGAGCGCCCAGCTAGCCCGCTAGCGGGGAAAGAGAAACACATGTCCCCCCAACTCTCCGAGGTTAGCAAGGAGGTCCTGTATGGTGCGGTACAGGACGGGGTGTTCGACGCTGGGGGCGATCTCCGCTAAAGGGGCGAGGACGAATCGCCGCTCATGCATCAGGGGGTGAGGCACCTGAAGCTCGAAGTTACTGATCACGTGATCTCCGTAGAGAAGGAGGTCTATGTCCATGGTGCGGGGCTCAAACAAGGGACCGGGGCGGCGGGTCCGCCCCAAATCGGTCTCAATGGTCTGGGTCAGCTCCAGCAGGCGACGAGGCGGGAGGACCGTCTCGATCTCAACCGCGCAGTTGAGAAACCAACGCTGTCGGTCCACTCCTCCCCACGGCTCGGTCTCGTAGAGCTGAGAGCGAGCAACGAGACGCGTCCCCTCAAGGCGTTGGAGCTGCGCAATGGCAGCCTCCATGAGCTCCACGCGATCCCCAAGGTTGGATCCGATCCCGAGAAAAACCCGCGCCATGTCACCGCGTCCTTCGGATCTGGATGGACGGGATCCCCCGCACCCCCTTGGCCGAGAGTTTTTTCACCCTGAGCGTCACCTCAGCGACTGAAAACTCCTTCAGCAGCGCCTCGGCGAGGAGGGTCGCGAGGCGCTCCATGAGCGATACGGACTGCCCTGTTCCAATTTCAACAATCCGTTGGGCCACCGCCGAGTAATCCACCGTCGTGCCGAGATCGTCGGAGAGGGCTGCTGGGGCAAGATCGAGCGCAAGCTCGACGTCCACAGAGAACCACGCCCCCGCCGCCCGCTCAGACTCTTCGGCGCCGTGGCGGCCGGAGAACCGGATATCCTCTATTATAATTCTATCAAACGCCCCGCTCGGCGGGGAGGTCGGGATCACAGTGTGAGTCTCGTGAAGCGGTGCAGGGCCTCGGCGATCCTGGTCTTTTCGACGGTCAGGGCAATTCGGTAGTAGCCCTCACCGGCCGGGCCAAAGCCAACTCCCGGGGTGACGACCACCCCTGTCTCTTCAAGGAGGCGCCCGGCCCATTCGGTCGAGGTCCCGCCGTTCGGCACGGGAGCCCAAACAAAGAATGTCGCCTTGGGCGCCTCCACAGGCCACCCGAGCTTTCGGAGCCCCTCGACGACAAGATCGCGGCGTTCCTGATACGTTTCTCGGGCGCGGACAACACGCTCCTGCGGGCCCGTCAAGGCCGCGATGGCGGCGTACTGGATCGCCTGGAAGACCCCCGAGTCGACATTCGTCTTGACCTTCCCCAATCCGGCCAGCACCTCTCGGTTCCCGACGCAGAACCCGATCCTCCACCCGGTCATGGAGTACGTTTTCGAGAGCGAGTGAAACTCGATCCCCACCTCTTTCGCCCCGGGAATTTGGAGGAAGCTCGGAACCGGGTGGTCGTCAAATCGAAGCTCAGAATACATCGCGTCGTGACAGACGATGATCTGGTGGCGCTTGGCGAAGCCGACCAGCCGCTCAAAAAATGGAAGGTCTGCACAGGCCGCCGTGGGGTTATTGGGGTAGTTGACAAAAAGAAGCTTAGCATGCCGCGCGGCTTCTTCGGGGATGGCATCCAAATCGGGGAGGAACCCGTGCTTGGCCGTGAGCGGCATGGCCGCCGGCTCCCCTCCGGCAAAGAGCGTCCCGGCTTGGTAAACCGGGTAGCCGGGGTCGGGCACGAGAACCACGTCTCCCGGGTTGACGAACGCAAACGGGATGTGAGCCGTCCCTTCCTTCGAGCCGATGAGCGTGAGAACCTCGGTGTGCGGATCGAGGGTGACCCCGAAGCGCTTCTGATACCACTGCGCCGCGGCCTCTCGGAAGGCGAGCATCCCTTCGTAGTCTGGGTAGCGGTGATTCTTCGGGTCGCGGGCCGCCTGGGCGAGGGCCTCGATGATATGGGGCGCAGTCGGAAGGTCGGGATCGCCGATCCCGAGATCGATCAGATCCACGCCCCGCGCCCGGGCCTCTTTCTTCTGCCGGTCGATTTCGGCGAAGAGGTAGGGCGGAAGGTGTTTGAGGCGATCTGCGACATGCCCGGCAAAGCTCACCTCAGGCTCCTTTTCGATTCCCTTCCGTTTCTTGAATACGCCTCGTTCCCATCATGCTGGTCCGGCCAAGGGGCACCCCGCTCGCTTCAATGGCTGCGCCTAGTCGCCGTAGCTGGCTCGGGCGTGGCTCCACGCGACCCCCCATCCCCCTGAGGGGGTATGTGTTGATCCCGACCAGAGGTCAGCGGTTCCGGGCCGGCGCGCTCCGCCCCGCCCTGCGCTACGCACGGCGACACGGCTCGCCATGAGGCGCTCGCCGGGGTGCCCCCCAGGCCGGACCAAATCGCATCGAGGGCCATGGCTATTTCAGGCCGAGGACGTCCTGCATGGAGTAGAGCCCGGGCGCGGCCTGGGCCACGAACCGGACCGCGCGCAAGGCGCCGCGCGCGAAGGTGTCGCGACTCCCGGCCCGATGCGTGATCTCAATCCGCTCGCCGAGCCCTCCGAAGACGACGGTGTGCTCGCCAACCACGTCCCCGGCGCGAAGTGACAGGATCCCGATTTCTTTACTCGTGCGCTCCCCCGTCATGCCGTAGCGCCCATGAACCGCCACCTGACCGAGATCGCGCCCGAGAGCTTGGGCGATGACCTCCGCCATCTTGAGCGCTGTCCCGCTGGGCGCGTCCTTCTTGCCGCGATGGTGAATCTCGGTGACCTCCACGTCATAGTCGTCCCCCAAGGCAACGGCCAACTCGGCCAGGATCTTCAGCGTGAGATTTACACCCACACTCATGTTCGGCGCCAGGACGATGGGAATCTCGCGCGCAAGCGTCACGATTTCGGAATGCTCCGCTTTCGAGAAGCCCGTCGTGCCGATCACGGCCCGCGCTCGCACGCGTGCAGCCACGCGCAGATGCTCCAGGGTGGCTTCAGGGGTCGTGAACTCGACGAGGGCCCGATCCCGGATCAGAACCTGAGTGGGATCGGCGCTCACGGGGACATCGGTCCTGTCGACTCCTGCCAGCTCGCCGGCGTCGCGTCCGAGGGCCGGGTGGCCAGATCGCTCAAGGGCGCCAACGAGACAAAAATCAGCAGCCTCTTTGACGAGGGCGACAATCCGCCCCCCCATCCGCCCCGCCGCCCCCGAGACCACCACCTCGATCATGGGAGGGACTCGGAGCTTAGCTCTTCAGCAGGCCGGCCTGGACGAGGACGTTTCGAAGGCGGGCGCGATTGGCCTCCGTCATCGGGCACATGGGGAGGCGGTACTCCGCCTTGGGCAGCATCCCCACCATCGCCATCGCCTCCTTGACCGGGATCGGATTGGTCTCGAAGAACATGGCCTGGGTCACAGCGAACAATTTGAAGTGCATTTCTCGCGCCCGCTTCCAGTCGCCTTCCAGGGCGGCGTGGACCATCTCGGACGTCTCCCTGGCCAGGAAGTTACCGACCACTGAAATGACGCCGCGACCGCCGACGGCCATCAAGGGAAGGGTCAAGGTGTCGTCCCCCGAGAGCACAATGAAGTCGGGGCCGCAGAGGAGGATGACCTGGCTCATCTGCTCGAGGTTCCCCGAGGCCTCCTTGACCCCGACAATCGAGCGGCAGTCCCCCGCCAGCCGAGCGAGGGTCTCCGGGAGAAGGTTGACGCCGGTCCGTCCTGGGATGTTGTAGATGATCAAGGGAAGGTCGGAGCTTTCGGCGATCGCCTTGTAGTGCTCGCAGAGCCCCTGCTGCGTCGGCTTGTTGTAGTAGGGGACGACCAGGAGGGCAGCGTCGGCACCGGACTTGGCGGCGTGGACAGTGAGATCGATCGCCTCGCGTGTCGAGTTCGAGCCGGTCCCGGCTATCACCGCAATCCGCCCCGCCGCGTGCTCGATAACCAGATCGACCACCCGCCTGTGCTCATCATGAGAAAGGGTTGGAGATTCTCCGGTGGTCCCGCACGGAACAAGGCCATCAGTCCCGTTCTGGACGTGATAGTCCACCAAGTCCCGGATCTTCGCCTCATCCACCCCGCCATCCCGGAATGGGGTGACCATCGCCACCAACGATCCTTGGAGCTGTTTTTTTCGCATACCCCCTCCTTAGGTCCCTTAGGGCCTCCCGCAGGCCTTTTTCATCAGCCTGCCTCGGGGAACTGTTCGCCGGCGACCAGATCCTCATAGCTCTCTCGCCGCCTAACGATCGAGAAGCGATTACCGGCCACCAACACCTCTGCGGCCCGGGGCCGGCCATTATAGTTCGAAGACATAGCAAAACCATACGCCCCGGCGGAGAGAACCGCCAGAAGCTCTCCGCCTTCCACGCGTGGAAGCTCGCGCCCCTTCGCGAGGAAGTCCCCTGACTCGCAGATCGGGCCGACCACGTCCACTGTGGCCCGGGGGAGTCCGTCGACGCGGCGCACGGGAAGGATTTCGTGGTAGGCGTTATAGAGGCTGGGTCGGATCAGGTCGTTCATCGCCGCATCCACGATGAGGAACTCTTTCGCCTCCCCTGTCTTCCAGTACAGGACCCGCGTGAGGAGCGCGCCCGCGTTGCCCACGATAGAGCGTCCCGGCTCGATGATCACCGTGACGCCAAGGGCGTTGATGGTTGAGATCAGAAGCCGCGTGTACTCCTCCGGAGCCGGGGGGCTCTCATCCTTGTAGCGGATCCCGAGACCGCCGCCGAGATCGAGCAGGTGGATGGCGATCCCCTTCTTGCGAAGGCGCTCCACCAGCGCCGCGACGCGCTCGAGGCTGTCGGCGTAGGGCTGAAGACTCGTGATCTGCGAGCCGATATGCATGTGCAGTCCCACGACCTCGATCCCCGGGAGTCGCGACGCTGTCTCATATTCCGCCTCGGCCCGGGCGATGGGAATCCCGAACTTGCTCGACTTGAGCCCGGTAGAGATGTAGGGGTGGGTCTGAGGATCAATGTCCGGGTTGATCCGAAGAGCGACGCGGGCCCGGACTCCTTCAGCGCAGGCCACCTCGTTGATAAGGGCGCGCTCCGCGGGGGACTCGACATTGAAGAGAAGGATGTCGGCCTTCAAGGCCTCACGCATCTCTTCCCGATTCTTTCCGACCCCCGCGAAAACGATCTTCTTCGGATCAATCCCGGCCCGGAGGGCCCGATAGAGTTCTCCGCCTGAGACCACGTCGGCCCCGGCGCCGGCCTGGGCCAAGCAGTGAAGGAGCCCAAGGTTCCCATTGGCCTTGACCGCGTAGCAGATGAGGTGCGGGACATCGGCAAAGGCGTGGTCATAAGCCGTGAAGCGATCGAGGAGGGCCTGTCGAGAATAGACATACGTGGGGGTACCAGTGGCATCTGCGATCTGGCGAAGCGGTGTCGCCTCGCAATAAAGCTCATCCCCGAGATAGGAGAAGGCCTCCATGCGTTCCTCCCGCTATTTTGGGAACCGTAGCACGCGGTTCAACCAAAGTCAACGGGACGTGCCTGATCCGCATCGTCAGATCGGAAGACCCTAGCCGTGCCCCTTATCGCGGCTAGGGAACCGTGGCGCGCGCTTCGGCGGAGGGAACAGACTCGTTGGCGCGCGGCGAGCGATCCACGGCGGTGACGACGTAGAAGTAGGTCTCCCTGCGCCGGACCGATGAATCTACATACGTAGTGCCGGGCTGTGGGCTCCGTAAGAGTGGGGCATAACTTCGCCCTGCGACCGTGGACCGATGGACGAGATAACCACCAACGTCGGCGTCCGGGGAAGGCTCCCACGCGAGACGGACACCGCCCGCGGTCGGGACGGCCACAAGATTCCGCGGCGGAGAGGGGGGGGTCGTGTCCTCCGGTTTGGCCGCCACGACGGATGAATCCCGACTCTGAATCTGACTTCCCGCTTCGGAGTGAATGGCTCTCACGGTGTAGTAGTACGTGGTCTCATTCTCCACGGCCAGGTCAAGGAATTCGGGGTTCGTCAAGGGCTCGGGGCTGAGTGGGCGGCCCCGCGGCGCATCGGGGCTCGTCGTTCGAAACACGTGATACCCAAGAGGCCCGACGACTGGAGAGCCGTCTTCATTTCGCCCGTGGGGCTGCCAGGCGAGGCGAATCCGCCCGTCCCCCGCCTCGGCGCGGACATTGATCGGGGCCATTGGGGCGGCCAAGAGGTTCACCGCGATTCGGTTGGACGGTGGACTCGCCCGTCGGTCGGCATCCACGGCGGTTACAACGTACGCATAGCGTCGCCCGGTCTCCAGCCCCGAACCGTCCACAAATTGACCTCGGCGCCCCTCGACTCGAACCTCCGGGCCCTCTTTTTTGAGTTCGATGACGGCGATCCGCTCAAACCCAATGACCCGTTGACCGTCTCCGACAGCGGGGCGGGATTCGACTCCCGGAGGCTCCTCCCGGCGGAAGATATGAATGGCGCTGAGGTCCCGGAGGGGGGTCTTGTCTGCACGCTCCTTCGGGTTGGTCCACGTCAACGTGGCTTGGCGCCCTTGGACTTCCACCGAGAGATCCCGCACGGCCGTGGGGAGCCGGCGCTCGGGCGGGATGGGCGGCCCTTTCTTCCCGCAGGCCAAGATGAGGATGGCGACGCCCACGAGGGTAAAGAGAAGCCTCAGTCTCACGAGCCCGGTTCCACCAGGGCTCGCGCGTGAGCCAAGGCCGTGGCCACGGCCTCAGGGGCAGTCCCTCCCGGGAGGGCCCGCGCCTCGAGCGAGGCCTCCACGGTGATGCGCGCGTAGACCCCCTCGTCGAAAAGCGGGGAAAATCGCGTGAGGTCAGCCAGAGGAAGCTCGTCGAGACGTTTCCCCTGCGCGATCGCATAGCGGACCACGCGCCCGACACACTCATGGGCCTCACGAAAGGGGAGCCCCTTGTCGACCAGGTAATCGGCCATGTCGGTGGCGGTCACATACTGCTCCCCCGCGGTTTGGCGGAGCCGCCCCACATCAAAACGGAGGTCCACGATGAGCGGCGCCAGGACGCCAAGACTTCCCCGGAGCGTCTCCACCGTGTCGAAGAGCGGTTCCTTGTCTTCCTGGAGATCCCGGTTGTACGCGAGGGGGAGCCCCTTCATGACCGCGAGCAGCCCCACCAGATGCCCGTAGATGCGCCCCGCCTTCCCACGGAGCAACTCCGCCACGTCCGGGTTCTTCTTCTGGGGCATCAGGCTCGACCCGGTCGCGAAGGCGTCGGGAAACTCGACGAAGCCAAACTCCGCGGTGGACCAGAGGCAAAGTTCTCCGGCCAGTCGGCTCACGTGGGTTGCCAGGATGGCCGCGTGGGCAAGAAACTCCAGAATGAAGTCACGGTCGCTCACCGCGTCCATGGAGTTCTCAGAGATGCGTGTAAAGCCCAGGAGCTTCGCGAGGGACAGCCGGTCAATGGGGTATGCGCTCCCCGCCAGGGCCCCAGAGCCAAGCGGAAGCAGATCCACGCGGCCGAGCCCCTCCCGGAGACGCTCCCGGTCACGCTGGAACATGAAGACGTACGCCAACAGGTGATGGGCCAAGAGTACCGGCTGAGCCCGCTGGAGATGGGTGTAGCCGGGCATGGGGCAGTCGCGGTATTCCTCCGCCCTCGCAACAAGCGTGGCCTGCACGATCCGGACCTCCTCTCGGATGGCTCGGATCTCATCCTGGAGGTAGAGGCGGACATCGAGAACCACCTGGTCGTTCCTGGAGCGACCCGTGTGGAGCTTCCCCCCGACCTCCCCGATCTTTTCGATGAGGCGGCGCTCGATGTTCATATGGATGTCTTCCAACTCGAGTCGATAGGGAAACGTCCCTTGCTCGAACTCCCCGCGGATCTCGCCGAGCCCCCTGAGAATCACCTGGACCTCGGCCTCGGCCAAGACGTGGGCCTGACCCAGGGCCCGAGCCCACGCCTCCGAGCCCTGAAGGTCATACGGCCAGAGGCGGTAATCAAACGGCAGGGAGGCGGTGAAGCGCTCGGCGGCTGGATGGGTGGGATCGCCGAAACGCCCGCCCCACGGTTTATCGGCCATGAGTGAGCCCCGGGAGCCCATTGTCCATCTCGTTCACCACGGCTTCGCCGCCCCGTCCCCTTTTGGGGCACTGTACTGGCTCAGCCTCTGGGCGGGCCTGTCCCGGTTCAGCCTCTGGCTCCAGGAGGCGAGCGATCTCGGCCATGATCCGGCGGGTGACCTCCTCTCGAACCGGCTGAGTCACCCGCCGCTCTCGTCGGTAACGGCCGAAGTAGAGGGGCTCCCCAAATCGAACCTTGAGAGGGTGTGGCCGGGGGAGATAGAAGACCCCACTATCCATGGACTGGTAGGTGCCGAAGATCGCGGTGGGAACCACGGGAACCCCGGCTCGAAGGGCGATGAGCGCGACGCCGGGCTGGCCGCGAACCAGTCGTCCTTCAAGGCTGAAGGGGCCCTCGGGAAAAATCCCGACCACCTCTCCGGCCTTGAGCGCCTGGAGCGTTCGTTTGATGGCCCCCGGATCCGGCCGCTCCAGATTGATCGGGATGGAGCCCACATGGCGGTGAAATGCAGGGTGGAGGCGCGTCGCATGATAGACCCTCGGCATCACCAGAAAAACAATCTTCCGGGAAAGCGCGGCACCGAGAACCACCCCGTCCAGATAATTACTGTGGTTGGCCGCGATCAGGACCGGGCCGGAGGTCGGGACCTTCTCGATCCCCTCCACGTGGAAGCCGAAGACCGATCGGAGAATGGGACGGACCACGCTACGGAGGACGGCGTAAAGGGGAGGCAGTTGCTCTGCGGCCCCGTTTTGCTGAGGGAAGAATGCCTTTCGAACATACCGAGCCTGCGACTCTTCGGCTCGCATCGCCAATCGGTTATATCACCTTGCCTCATTCCAGGCAAGGTCCTCCTGGCAGGGCGTTGAAAAACACCGTGCTAGTGCAGGCTGTTCAAAGAGGTCCAGATGCAAGGCGGCGATTCGAGCGCCGGCTTTGCCCGACCCGCCTGACGGCGGGTGCCCGCAACGGTACGCTCGCTCCGCTCGCAACTTCCGCGAAGAGAAGCTGGGGGAGGTTCGGCCATAGGCTGGCCGGTCTAAGGCCAGCCGAGATGAA
>Ga0184637_10000152_pt1 | contig 48491 bp, 39 predicted proteins | sample PLM3_127_b2_FD_133143 | JGI IMG/M metagenome (GOLD analysis project Ga0184637, IMG submission 133143) | Groundwater sediment microbial communities from an aquifer in East River, Colorado, USA - PLM3_127_b2 | ecosystem: Environmental > Terrestrial > Soil > Riparian zone | place: USA: East River...
GACCGCGACCGCGGCGTTCCACCCCACGTACGGTGCGGGCTCGCGTCCGCGTTCCCCGTTAAAGAACGATCCGGCGCAGCGGCAGAGAGCGGGACCGGAAAGGGAGCGCCACCTGGACCGGAGCGCCCGGAGGACCACGACGTGAAGACCTTCCCCGCGGTGCGTCACATCAGCGTCTCGATCGATCGGCCGCCGGAGGAGGTCTACGCGTTCGCGGCGGAGCCGGCGAACCTCCCGCGGTGGGCGAGGGGGTTGAGCGGGTCGATCGAGTACGTGAACGGAGAGTGGATCGCGGACTCCCCGATCGGCAAGGTCAAGGTCCGGTTCGTGGAGCGCAACGCGCTCGGGGTCCTCGATCACGACGTGACCCTGGTGTCGGGGGTGAGCGTCCACAATCCGCTCCGGGTCGTCGCCAACGGAGGCGGGAGCGAGCTCGTGTTCACGCTGTTCCGGCGCCAGGACGTGAGCGACGAGGACTTCGCCGCCGACGCGCGGGCCGTCGAGCGGGATCTCGCGGCGCTGAAGCGGCTGCTCGAGGCGGGCGAGGGCGCGAGGTGAGCCTCCGCGCGTCCCACGTCCGGCTCGCGGGAGCGCCGCGCGTCCGCACGTGGTCACCCGTCACCGATGCGCCGGGCGGCCACGCGCGCTGCGCGTTAGGTAGTCCGGTGAGGGGTCGACGCGGAGCCGTACGCCGCGCCTGGCCCCCGAGAGGTGGTCTCCGTGAGCTCCTACGACAGGACCAGCTTCGCCGCGGGGCAGGACGCAGGGGCGCGCATCTCCGCGTGCGTGGCGCGCATGGCCGCGCTCGAGCTGGTCGACCACTCGCGCTGGTGGAACCGGTGGCGGCACCGCCTGATGGCGAGCGCGCTCGTCACCTGCGCCGAGGAGCTCGAGAGCACCGCGGACGCCCTCGCGCCGGCGCACGCCGCCGACTGACGCCGCTCGCGCGTCGAGGGGGCCCGCGTCCTTCCGAGATCTCGGAGGAACCGCTTGCGCACCGCCACGTTCGCCGCCGCCGCAGCCGCCACCCTCCTCGCGTCCACCGGCGCTCGCGCCGCGGAGGGCCCGCCGCCCGTCGCCACCTTCTCCATCGTCGCGCGGGACGCGACGACGGGCGAGCTCGGCGTCGCCGTCGCCTCCCGGTTCTTCGCGGTCGGCAGCGTCGTCCCGTTCGCGCGGGCGGGCGTCGGCGCGATCGCGACGCAGGCCTACGCGAACACGACGTACGGCCCCGACGGCCTCGCGCTCCTCGCCGAGGGCAAGACGCCGGAGGAGACGCTGAAGCGGCTCCTCGAGAAGGACGCCGGTCGCGACCGGCGGCAGGTCGGGATCGTCTCCGCCTCGGGCGCGAGCGTCACGTACAGCGGCCCCGGCACGACTCCGTGGGCGGGCGGCCGGAGCGGGCCCGACTACGCGATCCAGGGGAACATCCTCGCGGGCGAGCGGGTCGTCGTCGAGATGGAGCGGGCGTTCCTGCGCGGGAAGGGCTCGCTCGCGGACCGGCTGTACGCCGCGCTCGTCGCCGGAGAGAAGGCGGGCGGAGACTCCCGCGGCAAGCAGTCGGCGGCGCTGCTCGTCGTGAAGGAGCGGGCCGGCTACGGCGGGTTCACCGATCGCGCGATCGACATCCGGGTGGACGATCACGCCGAGCCGTTCGTCGAGCTCGGGCGGCTCCTGCGCTACGCGCAGATGAACGCCGCCTGGAACGAGGGCTGGACGGCCTTCACGGAGAAGCGCTTCCCGGAGGCGCTCGCCGCGCAGGAGCGGGCGGCGGGGCTCGCGCCGGGGAACGGCGAGGTGCTGTACGACCTGGCGGTGATCCGGCTCGCCGCGGGCCACCGCGCGGAGGCGCTCGCCGCGCTCTCGAAGGCGCTCCGCGTGAACCCGAAGCTCCGCGAGCAGGCGAGGAAGGACTCGGACCTCGGGGAGCTGCGCGGAGATGCCGGGTACCAGCGGCTCGTCCGCTAGGGTGCGACTCCATGCCGGCGACGATGGCGAGGCCGCGAGCGGCCTCGCCGTCACTGCATCGGCGCGCAGTCGCAGATGCCCGCGAGCCGATCGCCCAGCGAGCCGAGATCGAGCGGCTTCAGCATCACCGCGTCGGCCTCCGCGTTGATCAGGAGATCGGGTCGCGAGCCGAGCACGAGGACGGGGACGCTCCCGGCGTCAGGGTGCGCGTGGATGCGGGCGAGCGTGGCGAGGCCCGACGGCTGCCGGAGATCGAGATCGACCATGATGCAGTCGGGCGCGCAGCCGCCGGAGAGCGCCTCGAGGGCGGCGTCGAGGCCAGGGGCGAGGAACGGCTCCATCTCGAGCCTGCTCAGCGCCTCGCCGATCGACGCGAGGAGAGAGGGGTCGCTCTCGATGACGAGCACGGAAGCGAAGTGACGCATGCGCCAGACTTGTGCACGGCCTCCGTGCAAGTCACCCCGTCCGCGTCCGGCCTTCGGAGGGGCACGGCCGGACCGGCGACCGCGGCGGGCTCGCCCCCTCGCCGCCGGCGCCGCCGCGCGTCACGCCTTCCGGCGTCTCGCCGCACGGCGCCAGGGTCACCCGTCCACCGCGTCACGCGCCCAGGGCATGGCCTCCAGCCGGTCGTACGGGATCGGCTCGCCGGTCCGCTCGCCGATGCCATACGTGCCCGCGCCGAACTTCGCGATGGCGCGCTCCACCTCGCCGAGGAGCGCCCGCTCGCGCTCGGCGACCGCGAGGCGATCGGTCCGCTCGGTCGTCCGCTGCGCCGTCTCCTCGACCTCGGTCCGCTCGTCGTCGGACGCGACGAAGGCGGTGGGCGACTGCAGCACCTCGAGGAGCCTGCCCCGCTCGTCCTCGAGCCTCCGGCGGAGGTTCTCCAGCTGTGCCTTCGTCAGGGTGGGTCGGCTGACCGCCATTCGATCCTCCCGCTCGGCTCTCCTCGGCGTCCACCCGGCGCGTTCCGGACTCGCCGGAGCGGGCGTGCGCGGGCTCGCCGAAGGCCGGCTCACGTCCGCCGAGGGCCCGTCATCGAAGCTCCTCCGAGCCCTCGCTGCAGTCGTGTAACGCGGTCGCCGCGGAGATCCCTGCCAGTCCGTCGCGAGCCGACCGGCGGTAGGGCTTCCGCACCAGGCGCTCGGGGCTCCCTCGATGGAGCCTGCCCTCGAGTGCCTTCAGCCTCCGATCGCCGCCGAGGGGAGCCGCCGGCTCCCCGCGCCCAGCAGGACGGTCACGGCGTGGGTCCGGCCATCGTCGACGAGCGGGATCGCGCGAGGATCGACCGCGACGCCGTCCAGCGCAGCCGCCTCGACCCCGCGGCAGCGGCGCTCGGGGTTCGTGACGGAGATCTCGTAGCGCGTCGTGCCGAAGCGCCACGTGATCGCGTACTCGGGCCAGGAGGTGGGGATGCACGGCTCGAGCTCGAACGTGTCGCCGCGACGCCGGAGGCCGAGGATGCTCTCCAGCCCGGCGCGGTACATCCAGCCGGCGGAGCCCGTGTACCAGGTCCACCCCGCGCGCCCCGCGTGCTCGGGGTGCGCGCAGACGTCTCCGGCGAGGACGTACGGCTCGCCCCGGTAGTGCGCGACGTCCGGGCCCGTGCGCGTGTGGTTCACCGGGTTCAGCAGGTGGAACAGCTCGGCGGCCTCGTCGCCGCTCCCCAGCCGGGCGAGCGCCATCACGATCCACGCGGCCGCGTGCGTGTACTGGCCGCCGTTCTCCCGCACGCCCGGTGGATAACCCTTGATGTACCCCGGCGACTGGGCCGAGCGATCGAACGGCGGCGTGAGCAGCAGCACCACCTTCGCGCCGCGCCGCACGAGGTGCGTCCGCACCGAGTCCATCGCGCGGTCCGCCAGGCGCTGCGGCGCGGCGCCGGAGAGCACCGCCCACGACTGCGCGATCGAGTCGATCGCGCACTCGTCGTTCTGCGCCGAGCCGAGCGGCGTGCCGTCGTCGTAGTAGCCGCGCCGGTACCACTCCCCGTCCCAGGTCCGCTCGAGCGCGGACGAGAGGCGGGCCGCCTCGGCGCGGTAGCGGGCGGCCCGGATGGCCTCCCCGCGCGCCGCGCAGAGCGGGGCGAAGTCGGAGAGGACCGCGTGGAGGAAGAACCCGAGCCAGACGCTCTCGCCGCGGCCCGCCTTCCCCACCTGGTCCATCCCGTCGTTCCAGTCGCCGCTCCCCATGAGCGGCAGGCCGTGGGCGCCCGCGGTGAGGCCGCGCTCGAGGGCGCGCACGCAGTGCTCGAAGAGCGACCCCACCTCCGCCGAGACGCGGGGCTGCGCGTAGGCGTCGTGCGCGTCCGGCGCGAGGGGCTCCGCCTCGAGGAACGGGACCGGCTCGTCGAGCACGCCGGCGTCTCCCGTGGTCCGCACGTAGTGCGCGACCGCGTACGGCAGCCAGACGAGGTCGTCCGAGCAGCGGGTGCGCGTCCCCCGGCCGCTCGGCGGGTGCCACCAGTGCTGCACGTCCCCCTCGCGGAACTGCCGCGCCGCGGCCCGCAGCAGGTGCTCGCGCACGAGCTCCGGCCGCGCCATCGCGAGCGCCATCGCGTCCTGGAGCTGGTCGCGGAACCCGAACGCGCCGCCGGGCTGGTGGTAGCCGGTGCGGGCCCACATGCGGCAGCCGAGGTCCTGGTACAGGAGCCAGCGGTTCATGAGGACGTCGAAGGAGTCGTCGGGCGTCCGCACCTGCACCGCGCCGAGGGTGTCGTCCCAGCCGCGCGTCACCGCCGCGAGCGCGGCCTCCGCCGCCTCGACGCGGCCGTGCCGCAGGGCGAGCTCCCGGACGTGCGCCACGTCCCTCCCCTCGCCGACGAGGAAGACGAGGCGCCGGGTCTCGCCCGGCGCGAGGAGCACGCCGACGTGCAGCGCCGCGCAGGGATCGAGCCCCGCCCCGAACCGCGCGGTGAGGTGCTCCTGGCGGAGCGCCGCCGGCCGCGCGAGCGAGCCGTTCCGGCCGAGGAAGGCGGTGCGGTCGCCGGTCGCCGAGCGCAGCGGCTCGCTCGCGTGGGCGAAGGCCACTCGCCCGGCGAACTCGTGGTTCCAGGCGTTGGTGGCGAGCACCGCCCCGGTCGCCGCGTCCTGCTCGGTCACCACGTGCTGGCTCTGGCCGCCCCGCGGCGGCCCGAGGACCCACTCGGTGTAGGCGTAGACGGAGAGGCGCCGCGCGACGCCGCTCTCGTTCGAGAGCGTGAGGAGCGAGAGCTTCACCGGATCCGTCGCGTCCACGAAGACGTCGAGCGCGTGGCGGACGCCGTTCGTCGCGCGCGCGAAGCGGGTCACCCCCGCGCCGTGGCGGATCACGAACCGGCCGCTCGCGCCGTCGCGGGGGAGCGGACCGGGGGTGGGCGACCAGAGCTCGCCGCTGTCGTCGTCGCGGACGAGGACGGCCTCGGAGGTCGGGTCGCAGACCGGATCGTTCGCGAACGGGGTCAGCCGGTTCTCGCGGCTGTTCCCGGACCAGGTGAAGGACGAGCCCGACGCCGTGACGACGGTCCCGAAGGCCGGGCTCGCGATGACGTTCGCCCAGGGCAGCGGCGTCTCCTGGGCGCCCTCGAGCACGATGACGTACTCCCGCCCGCCGTCGGCGAAGCCGCCCAGGCCGTTCGCGAGCGCGAGCGGCGGCACCTCGGGCTGGGCGGCCGGCGCGAGCGCCGGGGAGGGCGCCGCGATGGGCGCGAGCTCGGGCGGGACCGGCTCGGACGCGGGCGGCTCGGGGCGATCGAGCTGGTGCGCGAGGGAGCCCCGCCCGCCGCTCAGCACCGCACGCGCCACGCCGGACAGGAGGAGGCGCTCGGCCTCGCCCATCCGGTCGCCGCGCAGGAGGTACGCGCCGCCCGGCCGGTGCTTCCACGTCCGCCACGGGCCGTCGTCGAGGAGCGCCGCGAGCTGGGCGTGCACCTCGTCGAGGTAGCCGACCGGGTGCTCGTTCAGGATCACCACGTCCGCGCTCAGCCCCTTGAGCCGCCAGTACTCCTGCGCCTGCAGCACCTGCCGGACCAGGGCGAGGTCCGTGTCCGCGACGACGCGCACGAGCAGCACCGGGAGATCGCCGGAGACGGCGTGTCCCCAGAGCCCCTCCTGCCCGAGCGTGCTCCGGGCGAGGGGCGCCCGCTCCGATCGCAGCGAGCCGTCGGCGTACAGCACGCGCGAGGCGAGCCGGTCGAACAGGACGGCCTCCTCGCTCGAGATGCCGAGGTGGTGCAGCCTGCTCCGCGCGTTGGCGAACGCGAGCGCGAACGTCCGCGCGGCGGCGGAGGGGTCGTGGTAGCGCTGGGCGAGCGCGAGGGCCGTCTCCCGGCTCGACGCCATCCCGGTCGCGAACGAGAGCCTCACCACGGCGCCAGGCGCGAGCCGGACGCGCTGCCTGAGGCTCACGATCGGATCGAGCAGGACGCCGGTCGTGCCGGAGAGCGGGCGCCCGTCGAGCGCCTGCGGATCCTCGGGGCCGCGGCCGCGGCCGAGGAACCGGCCGCGGTCGCTCTCCCACTCCACGGGTCCCTGCGTCCGGCCCTCCTGGGCGATGACGTGCACCGCGAAGACCTCGGCGTCGTCCGCGGCGCGCGGCCGCCGCCGGCAGAGGAGCGCGCTGCTCTCCCCGACGTACTCGGACTCGACGAAGAGCTTGCCGAAGGCGGGGTGGGCGAGGTCGTCGGCCTCGGGGGCGAGGACGATCTCCGCGTAGCTCGTGATCTCGAGCTCGCGGGCGCGGTCCCCGTGGTTCGTCACCTCGAGCCGGCGCACCTCGACGTCGTCCTCGGGCGAGACCGCCACCTCGAGCTGCGTCCCGATCTCGTCGTCCTTCCGCTGGAACGTCGCCTTCTCCATGGTGAACACGACGACGTCGTCCCGCGTCTCCGTCGCGGTCGGCTGGAACGTCGCGGACCACACCCGCCCGCTCCGGACGTCCCGGAGGTAGAGGTACTGGCCGCCGGGGTCGCGCGTCGCGTCCTGGCGCCGCCGGGTGACGGCGCGGCCGCGGCAGAAGCTCGCGCCGCCCCCGGCGTTGGTCACGACGGCGGTGTAGTGGCCGTTCGAGAGGAACTGCGCGTGGGGGAAGGTGGTGTGCGGCGAGCGGAAGCGGCGCGCCGCGCCCGGCGGCACCGGCGCCGCGATGCGCGCGCCCTCGTCCGGGCGCGGCCGCATCAGCGCCGCGTGGTGCGGCACGCGCTCCTGGAGGAGCAGCTCCGTCGCCTGCACGCGCAGGTCCGCGTGGAAGCGCTCCACCATCCGGTGCCCCTGGAGCGCCCCCGCGATGGCCGCGATCGTCATCCCCTGGTGGTGGGCGAGGTACGTCCGCACGATCGTGCCCGGCCTGCCGGCGGGCCCCGCCGCCGGGCCGTCGGCGGCGGGCTCCTCCGGGCGCCGGGGCGTGTAGTCCACGGCGTCGTAGTAGCCGTACGCGCCGAGGACGCCGTCGCGCGTGAGCCGGCGGAGGTTCTTCGCCGCCGCGGTCGGGTGGACGAGCGCGGCGAGCGCGGTCGCGTAGGGCGCGATCACCAGCTCGTCGCCGAGCCCCCGCTTCATCCCGAGCCCCGGGACGCCGAACGCCTTGTACTGGTAGTTGCCGAGGTGGTCGACGAGGTCGTAGGCGGACTCCGAGATCCCCCACGGCACCCCGCGCTCGGCCCCGTAGTCCCGCTGGCGGCGCACCGCCATCCGGCAGGTCTCGTCGAGCAGCGTGTCGGGGTAGCTCCGCATCACGAGCAGCGGCATGAGGTACTCGAACAGCGTCGCGCTCCACGACAGGAGCGCCGGGCTCCCGTGCACGCCGGTGACCGCCCGGCCCAGGTGGAACCAGTGCTTCTCGGGGAGGTCGCCCTTCGCGATCGCGACGAAGCTCGCGAGGCGCGCCTCGGAGGCGAGCAGGTCGTAGTGGGCGGGATCGAGCCGGCCGGGCCCCTCCGCGTCCGCGGCGCGGTAGCCGATGGCGAGGAGGCTCCGCTGCGGGTCGTAGAGGAAGGTGAAGCTCATCCCGTCGGCGAACGCGGCGGCGCGGCGTGAGAGGCTCTCGAGCCGCTCGCACGGATCGCTCGGCCCGGCCTCGGTCGGCGGCGGCTCGCGCCCGAGCCGCCGGAGCCCCTCGGCGACCGCCATGAGCGCCCCCGCGAGGTTGCCGCTGTCCACCGTCGAGACGTAGCGAGGCGGGAGCGGCGCGAGGCTCACCGTGTCGTACCAGTTGAACAGGTGTCCCTCGAGCCGCTCGAGCCCCTCCATCGTGGTGAGGGTCGCGTCGATCCGCTCGATGAGCTCGCCGGTCGGGATGAACCCGAGGTCGTGGGCGGCGAGCGTGGAGAGGAGCCCCATGCCGATGTTGGTGGGCGAGGTGCGGTGCGCGATCCGCTCGGGCGCCTCCTGGAAGTTGTCCGCGGGCAGGAAGTGGTCCTCCGGCCCCATGAACGCCTCGAAGTACCTCCACGTCGTCCGGGCCACCTCGAGGAGGAAGCGCCGGTCCTCCGGGTCGAGCTCGACGTCCCGGCGCGCGATCGGCTGCGAGAGCCGGTGCGCGACGAGCGGCGCGATCGCCCACAGCGCGAGCAGCGGCGCGGCCGCGAGGAGCGCGGCCGGGCGCAGGGCGGCGACGAGGAGCGCGCCCCCGAGCGCGATGGCGGGGCTCGCCGCCATCCCGACCAGGAACGACCGCGGGCCCGCCCCGCGCTCGAGCCCGGCGCCGCGCGCGGCGCTGGCGGCGGCGGTCTCCCACTCGAGGAGGCGGCGCCGCGTGATCGCGACGCGGACGACGGTGACGCCGATCGCGTGCACCGTGCCGTAGGCCTGGTTCGCGAGGAAGGCGAGCTGCAGCACCACCCGCGCCGCGTTTCCCTTGGCGTCCTCCGCGAGCCCGGTCAGGAAGGCCCCGAGCGGCTGGTGCGCCCTGCGGCCGGCGAGAGCCTCGAGGGCGAGCGGGTAGAGCGGGAAGGCGAGGGACGCCACCACGGCGGCGGTCCACACGAAGGGGCTCCCGGGCAGCACCGTCCAGGCGAGGAGCAGCAGGACGACCGTGGCCGGCGCGACCTGCGCGCGCCGCAGGTTGTCGAAGATCTTCCAGCGCGCGATGAGCGGGAGGCGGTTCCGCGCGAGCCCCGCGCGCGTCGGCACGAACGGCAGGAGCCAGCCGAGGATCTGGAAGTCGCCGCGCGTCCAGCGGTGCTGGCGCCGCGCGTGGGCGAGGACGCTCGAGGGGTAGTCGTCCACGACCTCGACGTCCGTCACGAGCCCGGTGCGAGCGTGCAGCCCCTCGAACAGATCGTGGGAGAGGAGGGTGTTGTCCGGGACGCGCCCCGCGAGCGCCGCCGTGAAGGCGTCCACGTCGTAGAGCCCCTTGCCGGTGAAGCTCCCCTCGCCGAAGAGGTCCTGGTAGGTGTCCGAGACGGCGGTGGTGTACGGGTCCACGCCGGTGTGGCCGGCGAAGATCCGGGCGAAGCGCGAGCCGGCGGCGCTCGCGGTGGTGACGCTGACGCGCGGCTGCAGGATGCCGTAACCCTCGGTGACGCGGCCCGAGCGCGGGTCGAGCACCGGGCGGTTGAGCGGGTGGGCGATGATGCCGACGAGCTTCTTCGCGCCGTCGCGCGGCAGGCGCGTGTCCGAGTCGAGCGTGATGCAGTAGCGCACGCGCGGGAGCACGCCCAGCTCGCCCACCTGCACGTCGTAGCTCGTGTCGGTCGCGCCGCGCAGCAGCCGGTTCAGCTCCTCGAGCTTCCCGCGCTTGCGCTCCCAGCCCATCCAGACGCCCTCCGCCGGGTTCCACTGGCGCGAGCGGTGGAGGAGGAAGAACCGGTCCCCCCGCCCCTCGCCGAGGCGCACGTTGAGCGCCTCGATGCCGCTCCGGGCCGCGGCGAGGATCGCGGCGTCCGCGGGCATGTCGCGCTCCGTCGCGTCCGCGAAGTCGCCCAGGATGGCGAGGTGGAGGTGCGGATCGAGGTTCCCGACGGCGAGGACCTCGAGGTGCTCGAGCTGCCGCTCGACGCCCTCGACGCTGGTGAGCAGCGTCGGCACGACCACCAGGGTCCGCGCGTCCTCCGGGATCCCCGCGGAGAGATCGAGGCGCGGCAGCCGCCTCGGAGGCGCGAAGCGGGCCGCGAGGCGCTGGACGACGGCGATGGCCACCTCGCTCGCCGGGAGGAGCAGGAGCAGCGCCGCCCCGGCCTGGGCCCAGGGTGAGCCGCCCGCGGCGCGGGCATACGCCGCCCCGGCCGCGACGAGCGCCCCGGTCGCGAGCGCGATCGTCCCCAGGTAGACCGCCGTGGCGTGCGCGAACAGGAGCCGGCGCAGCCCCTTCGCGATCCCGGGGCGCCAGGCCACGTCGGCCTCGAGCTCGGGGCGCCCCTTGCCGATGAGGTGGTGCCCGACGTGCGCGGCGCGCGCGCCCGGCCCCTCGACCTCGGCGACGAGGCGGGCGCTCTCCACCGCGCGCAGGGCGACGCGGACCTGGGCCTCCCCGTTGCGGTCGGCGAGCTCCTCGACCGCCTGCCGGTAGCGGTCGCGGGAGAGGAACTCCATGCGCCCGTGCGCGCCGGCCGGATCGCGCTGGAGCACCCGCTCCACCAGGCTCACGGCCTCGACGAAGCGGGTCCAGTCGAGGGTGGAGCAGAGCCGCAGGCTCGTCACGACGTTCGCGACGGACACCTGGGCGGCGGCCTCGCGCTGGTGCTCGCCGCGGATGGCCTCCTCCGCGGTCCGGCGATCGACGGCGAGGTGCGCGTCGAGCCCGCTCCGGACCGCGGCGAGGCGGGGCCCGTACTCGCGCACGCGCTGGAGGAGCTGCACGACGAGCGCGGGGTGCAGCGCGAGCGGCAGCGGCGGGGGCGAGCCCTTCCCCGCGGCGTCGATGCGCGCCACGTACGCGTCGGCCGCGCGCCGGGCGGCGCGGGCCGCGAGCGTCTCGTCGGCGAGCCGGCGGAGGTTCTCCACGAGCGCGAGCTTCAGCATGCTCGGCCACGCCCAGAGCTCGCCGATGGTGAGCGGGGCGACCGTCTGGAACGCGTCGAGCCAGCGCACGAGCTGGGGGCGGTCGAGGCGGCTGTCGCTGTGGCGGATCAGCTCCACCGCGAGCGCGTAGACGCGGGCGTTCCCCGCCTGCTCGCGTGCGGCGAGCTTGGGCAGCTCGCGGTAGTAGCCGCGCGGGAGGTTCTGGCGGACGTCCCCGATCTCCGAGGCGACGAGGTGGTAGTTGTCGAGGATCCACTCCGCCGCGGCCGTGACGAACTCGCCGCGCTGCACGTCGCCGGCGAGCGTCCGGTACGCCTCGCGCAGGACGCGGACGTTGTCGTCGAACCGGGGAGAGACGCTCCGCGCCGCGCGCCGCGACGGGGCCACCGTGAAGCGGGCCGCGAGCGAGCGGGCCCGCTCGTCGAGCCGCTCGACGCTGAGCAGCTCGTCGCGGAACGGCCGCTCGGGGACGTTCCGCGCGCCGCCAGCCATGCCGAAGAACGCCGAGTCGAGCTTCCCTGCCACGCGCGCGCACCCTTCCGGTCGGAAGTCAGCGCGTATCGGGGCGGCGGGCTGGCTCGACGTGGGTGTAACACGGCGGCACGGCTCGCGCCCGGGGCTGTCGGGTTGCGAGCGGCCTCTCGTCGGCCCCGAAGACTTGTGGGGTGCGCCGGAAGTGCTAGCGTCACCGGACCGTCCATGAGCATGGCACTGATCCTCGCTGCGTCGCTCCTGGCCATGGCGAGCGGCGGGCTGGCGGTGGCGGCGCGCCGGCGCCCGGCGCTGGCGCAGCGGCTCGCCACCGGCGCGCTGGTGCTCGCCGCGGCGCTGGGCATCGCCGGGGCGCTGCTCGCGCTGGCCGGACACGGGGCGGCGTGGACGGGGCCCTGGCCGACGCCGCGCGCGTCGCTCTCGGTGCGGGTCGACGCGCTCTCGGCGCTGTTCCTGCTGCCGGTCCTGGGGCTCCCCGCGCTCGGCTCCATCTACGGCCTCGGCTACTGGCCGCAGGCCGAGCGCGGCGCGCAGTCGATCCGCCTCCAGCTCACCTTCGGCCTCGTGACCGGGGCGATGACGCTCGTCTGCGTCGCCGCCAACGCCATCCTCTTCCTGGCGGCGTGGGAGGTGATGGCGCTCGCGGGCTTCCTCCTCGTGTTCACCGAGCACGAGCGCCCGGAGGTCCAGCGCGCGGCGTTCGTGTACCTGGCCTCGGCCCACGCGGGCAACCTCGCCCTCTTCGCGCTCTTCGCGCTCCTCGGCCGGATGGCCGGCTCCTTCGAGTTCGCCGCCATGGCGCGCCTCGACGGCGGAGCGCCGGCGGCCGCGTGGGCCTTCGGGCTCGCCCTGTTCGGCTTCGGGCTGAAGGCGGGGCTCGTGCCGCTCCACTTCTGGCTGCCGGGCGCCCACGCGGCGGCGCCGAGCCACGTCTCGGCGCTCATGTCCGGCGTCCTCCTCAAGACCGGCATCTACGGGATCCTGCGCGTCACCGGGTTCTTCGAGGCGGCGCCGGCGGCGTGGGGCGCCTGGCTGCTCGCGGCGGGGGTCGCATCCGCCGTCCTCGGCGTCGCCTTCGCGCTCGCGCAGCACGACGTGAAGCGGCTGCTCGCGTACCACTCGGTGGAGAACGTGGGCATCATCGCGATGGGCATCGGCCTCGCCCTGCTCGGCCGCGCGAGCGGGAACGCGGCCATGGTCGTGCTCGGCTTCTCCGGCGCGGTCCTCCACGTGGTGAACCACGCCACGTTCAAGGGGCTGCTGTTCCTCGGCGCGGGCGCCGTCCACCACGCCACCGGGACCCGGGAGCTGGACCACCTCGGCGGCCTGGGGCGCGCGATGCCCGCGACGTCGGCGCTCTTCCTCGTCGGCGCCGCCGCCATCTCGGGCCTCCCGCCGCTCAACGGCTTCGCGTCGGAGTGGCTCGTCTTCGTGGCCTCGTTCCGCGCCGTGCTCGGCCACGGCGCCGGGCCCATCGCGCTCGCCGGCCTCGCCGCGCCGGCGCTCGCCCTGGTCGGCGGGCTCGCCGCCGCCTGCTTCGCGAAGGTGTTCGGGACGGTGTTCCTCGGCCACGCGCGCACCGCGCACGCGGAGCACGCTCACGAGCCGCCCACCTCGATGCTCGCGCCCATGGCCGGGCTGGCGGTGGCCTGCGTCGTCATCGGCCTCTTCCCTGCGGCGTGGCTGCCGGCGCTGACCCGGGCCGCCGGCGACTGGTCGGGCCTGCCGGCCGGGGCGCTCGCCGGTCCGGCCGCGGAGACGGCCCGCGCGGCCCTGCGCGTGAGCCTGGTCGCCGTGGCGCTGCTCGCGCTCGTCGCCGTCCTCGTCGTGTGGCGCAAGCAGAAGCTCGGGGAGAACCCGCCGACCGCGACGGCGCCGACGTGGGGCTGCGGCTTCGCGCGGCCCACGGCCCGGATGCAGTACACGGGCTCGTCGTTCGCCGAGCAGCTCGTGCTCCGCCTCGGCTGGGCGTTCTTCGCGCGCAGGCGGGTCGAGCCTCCCGTCGGCGTGTTCCCGCGGCGAGCCTCCTTCGACTCCCACGTGCCGGACACGGTGCTCGACCTCGTCATCGTCCCCGGGCTGCGCTCGGGCGTGCACGTCGCCGACCGCCTCCGCGCCCAGCTCGGCGGGCGGGTCCAGTCGAAGGTTCTGCTCGTGCTGATCGGGGTCCTCGGCCTGCTCGCCTGGCTCGCGCTCCGGTGACCGCGATGCTCCTCTCCACCCTCCAGCTCGCGGTCTTCCTCTTCCTGCCCCCGCTGCTCCTCGGCGTGATCGGCCGGGTGAAGGCGCGCGTCGCCGGGCGCGAGGGGCCGCCGCTCCTCCAGCCCTACCGCGACCTCCGCCGCCTGATCGGCAAGGGCGCGGTCTACAGCCGGACCACCTCGTGGATCTTCCGGGCCGGGCCCGTCGTCGGGGTCGCGGCCGTCCTCGCGGCCGGCCTGCTCGTGCCCCTCGGCGCCCCCGCCGCGGCCGTCTCCTTCGCGGGCGACTTCGCCCTGCTGGCGTACCTGCTCGCCCTGGCGCGCTTCGTCACCGTCCTCGCGGCGCTCGACACCGGCTCGTCGTTCGAGGGCATGGGGGCCGCGCGCGAGGTGACGTTCTCGGCGATCGCCGAGCCGGCGCTCTTCCTCGGGCTGCTCTCGCTGGTGCGCTCCACCGGCGGGCTCGACCTCACGCACCTGCTCGGCGACGGGCTCGCCGCCGCGTGGCAGACCGACGGGCCCGCGCTCCTCCTCGTCGCGCTCGCCTTCTTCGTGGTCGCGCTCGCCGAGAACGCCCGCATCCCGGTGGACGATCCCGCCACCCACCTCGAGCTCACCATGATCCACGAGGTCATGGTGCTCGATCACTCCGGCCCCGACCTCGCGCTCATCCAGTACGGCGCCGCGCTGAAGCTCTACCTGTTCGGCGCGCTGGTGGTGAAGCTGGCGCTGGGCGGCCGCTTCCCGGGCCCGGTGAGCGGGTTCCTCGCCTTCTTGGTCGGCCAGCTCCTCTTCGCGGCGGCGATCGGCCTCGTGGAGTCCACGATGGCCAGGCTCCGCCTGTCGCGCGTCCCGCAGCTCCTCGTCGGCGCCTCCGTCCTCTCCGGCTTCGCGCTCGTGCTGCTCCTGAGGTGAGCCCCGTGACCGGCTGGATCGACCTCCTCTTCATCCTCGTCCTCGTCGTGGACCTGTTCGTGCTCGCCGCCTCGCGCCTGCGCGCCGGGATCCGGGCGGTGGCGGCGCAGGGCGGCGTGCTGGCGCTCCTGCCGGTGGTGCTGGCCGGGGACGCCACCCCGACCCGCCACGTGGCGGCGCTGGCGATCGGCGCCATGGCGGTGAAGGCCGTCGCCATCCCCTGGCTCCTCCTGCGCGCCACGCGCGAGTCCACCGTGAGGCGAGAGGCGTCGCCGCTCGTGGGCTTCGTGCCGACGCTCCTGCTCGGCGCCCTCGGGATCGGCGCCTCGATCTGGCTCGCGTCGGATCTCCCCCTCCCGATCCCGGGCATGCCGCCCCTGCTGGTGCCGACGTCGATCGGCACGGTCTGGACCGGGCTCCTCCTGCTCGTGACCCGCCGCAAGGCCGTCGGCCAGGTGCTCGGCTTCCTGGTCCTCGAGAACGGGCTCTTCGTCCTCGGCCTGCTCCTCTCCGGCTTCATGCCCGCGATGGTCGAGGTGGGCGTGCTGCTCGACCTCTTCGCCGCGGTCTTCGTCATGGGGCTCGTGATGTTCGACATCCAGCGCGCGGTTGGCTCCCTCGACACCGAGCGGCTCTCGTCCCTCAAGGACTGAACGCGTGCTCGTCCTCGTCGCCGCCCCGCTCGTCCTCGCCGCCCTGGCCTTCGCCATGCCGTGGGCGCGGACCCGGCCGAGGGTGCTGCTCGTCGGCGGCGGGGCGCACCTCGCGGGGGTGCTGCGGCTCTGGGCGGCGCCGCCCGCGCCCGCGTTCGACGGGTGGCTCGCCGTGGACTCCGCCGGCCAGCTCGTGCTCCTCCTCGTGAGCGCGCTCTTCCTCGTGTGCGCGGTCTACGCCCAGGGCTACCTCGCGTGGCGTGACGACCGCGACAACCGCGGCTTCGTGGGCGGGCTCCTGGTGCTCCTCGCGTCGATCTCCGCCGTGGCCATGGCGCAGCACCTCGGCCTGCTCTGGGTGGCCATCGAGCTCACCACGCTCTCGACGGCGCCCCTCATCTACTTCAACCACAACGAGCGCTCGCTCGAGGCGGCCTGGAAGTACCTCGTGGTCTGCTCCGTCGGCATCGCGATGGCGCTCGCCGGGACCTTCCTGCTCGCGCTCGCCTCCGCCGGACCGGGAGGCCCCCGGACGCTGCTGGTCGGCGACCTGGTGGCGGCGGGTCCCGCGCTCTCGCGCCCGTGGGTCCGCTTCGCGTTCGTCTTCCTGCTGGCCGGCTACGGGACGAAGCTCGGCCTCGCCCCCTTCCACGCCTGGAAGCCGGACGCCTACGGCGAGGCGCCGGGGCTCCTCGGGGCGCTGCTCTCCGGCGGCGTCACCGCGGTGGCGTTCCTCGCGCTCGTGCGCGTGCTCCAGGTGTGCATCGCGGCCGGGGAGGGCGCCTTCGCGCGCCAGGCGCTCGTGGCCATCGGGCTGCTCTCCATCGGCCTCGCCGCGGTGTTCCTCGTCCGGCAGCACGACTTCAAGCGGATGCTGGCGTACTCGAGCGTGGAGCACATGGGGATCCTGGCGCTCGGCGTGGGGATCGGCGGCGCGGCCGCGACCGGCGCCTTCCTCCACCTCGTCTTCAACGGGCTCACGAAGGGCGCGCTCTTCCTCACGGCCGGTAACATCCACCGCGCCTTCCGCACCAAGCAGACCGAGCACGTGCGGGGCGCGGCGCGGGTCCTGCCGGTGTCCGGCCCCGTGTTCCTCGCCGCGTTCCTCGCCATCACCGGGTCGCCCCCGTTCGCGCCGTTCTTCAGCGAGTTCGCCATCCTCGACGGGGCCGTGCAGGCCGGCGCCTACGGCCCGGCGGCGGGCTACCTCGTCGGCCTGGCGGTCATCTTCGTCGGCATGGGCGCCACCGTGCTCCGCCTCGTGCAGGGGGCGCCGCCCGAGGGGATGAAGCCACCGGCGGTGAAGGACACGCTGCTCACCGCCGGTCCGCCGCTGGCGCTCCTCGCCGCGGTGCTCGCGCTCGGCCTCTGGGTGCCCTCGCCGCTGCGCGCGCTCGTCGCGTCGGCGGCGGCGCTCGTGGGAGGTGGATGATGCCCGCGCGGATCGCGCTCCTCGGGAACGGCCAGGCGCTCGACACCGGGGCGGTCCCGCGCCTGCCGCAGGAGGAGTTCCAGCAGGTGCTCGCCGACGCCGTCACGGCGGGCGCGCGGGTGTCGGCCTATTACGGCCAGTCGCTGCCCGGGACGCCGCAGGCGGTCCTCGTGACGGCGGTGCTCGCGAACGACGCGCAGGGGCGCCTCGGCGTGCTGGCCACCGTCGCCGGCGACTCCCTGCCCTCGCTCGCCGAGGAGTGCCCCTCGCTGCAGCTCTTCGAGCGGGAGCTCGCCGAGCAGTTCGGCGTCGTGCCCCGAGGTCACCCGTGGCCGAAGCCGGTCCGCTTCGAGCACCCGCTCGGCGGGCGCGCCGCCCGGGCTCCTGCCAGCTCGGAGGACCGGCCCGCGCCCCGCGCGACCATCCCGGGCGACACGCCGTTCTTCCAGGTCGCGGGGGAGGAGGTGCACGAGGTGGCGGTCGGCCCGGTGCACGCAGGGATCATCGAGCCCGGGCACTTCCGCTTCCAGTGCCACGGCGAGCACGTCTTCCACCTCGAGATCTCGCTCGGCTACCAGCACCGCGCCATCGAGCGGATGCTGCTCGGCGGCCCCGGGCGCCGGACCGCCCAGCTCGTGGAGACCATCGCCGGCGACACCGCTGTGGGCCACGGCGTGGCGGCGGCGCGCGCGCAGGAGGGGCTCGCCGGGATCGAGGCTCCCCCGCGCGGCGCCGCGCTGCGCGCCGTCGCGCTGGAGCTCGAGCGGCTCGCCAACCACGTCGGCGATCTCGGCGCGCTGGCGGGCGACGTCAGCTACCTGCCGACGGCCAGCTTCTGCGGCGCGCTGCGCGCCGACTACCTGAACGCGCTCGCCGAGCTCTGCGGCAACCGCTTCGGCCGCGGCCTGGTGGTGCCGGGCGGCGTCCGCGCCGACCTCCCCGCGGACGCGGCCGCCCGGCTCGCCGACCGGCTCTCGGCGACGCTCGAGAAGGTGGAGGAGGCGGCAGGGCTCTTCTTCCGGTCGCCGTCGGTCCGGAACCGCACGGACGGGACCGGGATCCTCGGCCCGGAGACCGCCGTCCTCGTCGGCATGGTCGGCCCGGCGGCGCGCGCCTCGGGGCTCGCCGTGGACGTCCGGCGCAGCCACCCCTTCGCGCCTTACGGCCCGAGCCCGTTCCCCGTCGTCACGGCCTCGACCGGCGACGTCTTCGCGCGCGCCTCCGTCCGCCTCGAGGAGGCCCGCGCCTCGGCGCGGCTCGTGGACGGCTGGCTGCGCGCGCTCCCGCCCGGCCCGGTGCGCGCCGCGCTCCCCGCCCTCGCGCGGGACCGGCTGGTGGTCTCGCTCGTCGAGGGCTGGCGCGGCGAGCTCTGCCACGCGGTGACCACCGGGGGCGACGGGCGGTTCGTCCGCTACAAGGTCGTGGACGCCTCCTTCCACGACTGGATGGGGCTCCAGCTCGCGCTGCGCGGCGAGCAGATCTCCGACTTCCCGCTCTGCAACAAGAGCTTCAACCTCTCCTACTGCGGACACGATCTGTGAAGGGCCTCCTGCGAACGCGGCTCCACCTCGGCCGCCAGACCATCGCCTACCCGGAGGGTCCGGCCCGGTTCCCCGAGCGGTTCCGCGGGCGGCCCGCCCTCGCGCCGGAGCGCTGCGCCGACGGCTGCCGGGCCTGCGAGGAGGTCTGCCCTACCGAGGCCATCTCCGGCGCGGGCAGGGGCGCCCTCGCCCTCGACACGGGCGCCTGCCTCTTCTGCGGGCTGTGCGAGGAGGCCTGCCCGGAGCGGGCGATCGTCTTCACGCGTGACTACCGGCTCGCGGCGAGGGCACGCGGAGCGCTCGTCGTCCGCGGCGACGTTCCTCAGCTCGCGGCCGCGCTCGACGCGACCATGCAGCGCCGCTTCGGGCGCTCGCTCAGGCTCCGCCAGGTCTCGGCCGGCGGGTGCAACGGCTGCGAGGCCGAGCTGAACGCGGCGGGTAACATCCAGTTCGACCTGTCGCGCTTCGGGATCCAGTTCGTGGCCTCGCCGCGCCACGCCGACGGGCTGGTCGTCACCGGCCCGGTGACCGAGAACATGCGGGCCGCGCTGCTCGACACCTGGGAGGCGACCCCCGCGCCGCGGCTGCTCATCGCGGTGGGGGCGTGCGCCTGCTCCGGCGGGCCGGTGGCGGGGAGCCCGGTGTGCGCGGGCGGGCTCGAGGGGGTCATCCCCGGCGCGCAGGTGGACCTCTGGATCCCCGGCTGCCCGCCGCACCCAGTCACGGTGCTCGACGGCCTGCTCCGCCTGCTCGGGCGGGTCGAGGGCGACGACCTGCGGCTCGAGGGGACCGGCGTGCTCGCGCCCCGCGCCGGAGGGCGCTGAGGCGCGGGCTGCTCGCCGCCAGGCTACTTCGCGCCCTTGGTCTCCTTCGCGGCGGGCTTCCCGGCGTCCTCCTTCGGCTTCGCCTCGCGCTGCGTCGCGTTCTTCGCGGCCTTGGCGTCGGCCTTGGCCTTCAGGTCGGCCGTCGCCGCCGCCCTCGCCTCGGCCTGCGCCGGTGTGTCCACGTGCGGTGCGTTCGTTCTGTTCGCCAGGTCCTTGAAGCTCATGGTCGCCTCGATCCCTTCGCTCGTCGTGAAAGAAATACTTAACCCGTGCGGTGCGGATCCACACGGTCTTCGAGGTCGCACCCGCGGCTGCCGAGGGGTCGCGGCCGCGGCTGCCTCCCCGAAACGAGAAAGCCCGGCCTCGTGGAGGCCGGGCTCTCTACAGCCGCGAAGATGTCGCGACGGATCCCGCTAGGAGACCGGGCGGACGTTCGCCGCCTGCAGGCCCTTGGGGCCCTTCGTCACGTCGAACTCCACCTTCTGGCCTTCCGCGAGCGAGCGGAACCCATCGGCCTGGATCGCAGAGTGGTGGCAGAAGACATCCTCGCCGCCGTCGGTCTGCGTGATGAAGCCGAAGCCCTTCGCGTCGTTGAACCACTTGACCGTACCGTTTGCCATTTGCTGATCGAGCTCTTTTCTCTCTGTGATCGCGCGGCAGCGTGCCGCGCGCGACTTCTCTCCCTCCCGGAGCGGAAGGGAGGAGAGAGTGTAGTCGATGCGCCCGCGGAAGTCGAGCACGCGCCCCGGAACGCCGCGGCGAGGGTGGGCTAGTGCGCCGCGCCGGGCCGCGGCTTGAACGCGCGTGCTCTCTTCGCGTCCCTGCGCGCGAGCCGGACGAGCGGGCGGGCGGGCGCGCCTCCTGCGCCGGCCATCCCCGCGTGAAAGCGCGTTTGCCCGGGCCCCGACGAGCCTTGACGGGGATCGGTCCCGCGGCGATGTACCCCGGCCTGCCGCCCGGGGGATCGCGCATGCCGAGCCAGCGACGCCAGCTCGTCTCGCCAGTGGAGGTGATGAGCGCCCTGAGCGAGGCCGCGGAGGGCCCCGCCGGCGTGGTCTTCGCGTCACGGCGGTGGGCCGAGCTGGAGCTCGTCGAGATGACCTGCTCCACCCCGGGCGCCTGCGTGGTCGCGCCCATCGCGTTCCACGCCGTGTCGACGTTCACCGGGAGCTCGTCCTACCTCGCGGAGGAGGCGGACGGGTTCACGCACGCGGTGCGCCTCCCGGAGGGCGCGACGCTGATCCGGCAGGCGGGCGGCAGCGGCGCGCGCTACGTCTGGACGGCGCCGCACCGCGCGTGGATGACGTGCCTCGATCCCGAGCTCCTCGAGCGTGCCGCCGAGGCGTCCGGCGGCGCGGACGCCGCGCGCCCCGCGCTCGCGACGTCGTCCGATCGGCGCGACGACGTCCTCGCGCACCTCGTCTCGGCGCTCGCGGAGGAGGCCGCGCTCGCCCCCCACTTCGCCCAGGAGCTGACGGTCCAGTCGCTCGCGAACGCCATCGCGTTCCGCCTGCTGGCGCGCCACACCACCGGCGCGCGCGACCGCCGGCCCTCGCGGCCCGGGGGCCTCGGCGCGGCCGCGTTCGGGCGCGTGCGGGCGTACATCGAGGAGAACGTGGGCCGGCACGTCTCGCTCGACGAGCTCGCGGCGGTCGCCGGCGTCAGCCGGTTCCACTTCGCCCGGCAGTTCCGGCTGAGGACCGGCGAGAGCCCCATGGGCTACCTGCTCCGGACGCGCGTCGAGCGGGCGAAGGTCATGCTGGCTGCGGGCGGCGCGACCGTCGGCGAGGTGGCGGCGGCGCTCGGGTTCGCCGACCAGAGCCACCTCACGCGCACGTTCCGGCGCTTCGTGGGCACCTCGCCGCGCGGCTTCACGAGCCTGCATCGCCTCCGCGGTGTGCGGGCCGAGCGCGCCGGCGGGCCCGGCCGGCTCGGGGACACGGGCCCTCCGTCGCCGTGAGGTCACCCGGCCATGAACCGCTCGCGGGGTTCCCGTGAACGACCGGAGCGGGCGCGGCGGCCCGAGGCCGGGCGAGGTCCGCTACGGGCGGCCCGAGGGCCGCTGGGTGCTCCTCGCCACCGTGCTCGGCTCCGCGCTCGCGTTCATCGACGCCACGGTGGTCAACATCGCCCTCCCGCGCGTCGGCGCGGAGCTCGGGGCGGACGCGGCCGGCCTGCAGTGGACGGTGAACGGCTACACGCTCAGCCTCGCGTCGCTGATCCTGCTCGGCGGATCGCTCTCCGACCGGTTCGGCCGGCGCCGGATCTTCGTCCTCGGCGTGAGCGGGTTCGCGGCGGCCTCCCTGCTGTGCGGGCTCGCGCCGAGCATCGAGACGCTGATCGCGGCGCGCGTCGCGCAGGGCGTCGGAGGGGCGCTGCTCACGCCGGGCGCCCTCGCCATCCTCGAGACGTCCTTCCGCCGCGAGGACCGCGCGCGCGCGATCGGCGCGTGGTCCGGGCTCGGCGGCATCGCCGGCGCCCTCGGACCGTTCCTGGGCGGCTGGCTGGTCCAGGTCGCGAGCTGGCGGCTCGTCTTCCTCATCAACCTCCCGCTCGCCGCCCTCGTGGTCGCCGTCGCGCTCCGGCACGTCCCGGAGTCGCGCAACCCGCAGGCCGCAGGGCGCCTGGACGTCGCGGGCGCCTTCGCCGCGGCCGCCGGCCTGGCCGGGCTCACCTACGGCTTCACCGCCTGGCCGGCGCTCGGGGCGACCTCCGGCACCGTGCTCGCGTCGCTCGCGCTCGGCGCCGGCGGCCTCGTCGCCTTCGTGCTCGCCGAGCGGCGGTCGCGCCATCCGATGCTCCCGCTGGAGGTCTTCCGCTCGCGGGCCTTCACCGCCGCGAACCTCGTCACCTTCGCGGTCTACGCGGCGCTCGGGGGCGTGCTGTTCCTGCTCGTGCTCGCCCTGCAGGTCGTCGCCGGGTTCGGGCCGCTCGCCGCCGGGATCGCCCTCTTGCCGCTCACCGCGCTGATGCTCCTCCTGTCCGCGCGGGCCGGCGCGCTCGCGGAGCGCATCGGCCCGCGGCTCCCCATGACCGTCGGCCCGCTCGTCTGCGCCGCGGGGCTCGTCCTGCTCTCGCGGATCGGGCCGGAGGCGTCGTACCTGCGCGCGGTGCTCCCCGGCGTGGGGATCCTCGGCCTCGGCCTCTCCCTGACCGTCGCGCCCCTGACCGCCACCGCGCTCGGCTCGGTGGACGAGCGGCACGCCGGCATCGCGAGCGGCGTCAACAACGCGGTGGCGCGCGCCGCGGGCCTCCTCGCGGTCGCGGTGCTCCCGCTCGCCGCCGGGCTCGGCGCCGGGAACCTCACCGACCCCGCCACCCTGGCGCCGATCTTCCGCACGGCGATGCTGCTCTGCGTGGGCCTCCTGCTCGCCGGCGGCGCGATCGCCTTCGCCGGAATCCCGCCGCGGGCCGCCGCGCCGCTCGAGGCGGCCGGCGACCGCGCCGCGCCCAGGCACCGCGCGACGCGGGCGCCCGCCCCGCGCGCGACCCCCGTCCGGCGCCACTGCGCCGTCGCGGGCCCGCCGCTGCACCCGCGCCCGGGCTCGTGCGACCCGCTTCCGGCGCGGTAGGCGCACCTCCCCGGGGACGGGCCCGCGGCTCGGGCGGGGTGGCCCTCCGTGAGCGCCTCCCCAGGTTCGCGCAGCGTGCGCCCGGCCGCCCGCGGCCGGAACGTGACGAGCACGCGGGTTCGCGACGGGGTAGGATCACGAAGAGTCCGGCAGCCGTCGCCGGCCTGCACGCCGCCGTGAGCGACACGGCGGATTCACCGCGCCACCCCTTCGTGCCACGACGAGCCGCCTGCGCGCCCCCCGCGGCGCGCGGCGCGCCACGGGTGCGCGACCGTGCGAGCGCCGAACGGAAGGGGCGGAACGATGAGCGACCTCGAGAACGGGATGCTGGTGCAGCACACGTCGCTGGGGCTCGGCAAGGTGGTCGCGCTCGAGCCGAACGCCGTCCACGTCTTCTTCGCCGGGAGCGACGCGCGGTTCGCGACGAAGCTGCGGCTGCCGATGGCGCTGCCGCTCCTCGCGCGCGCCGAGGCCTCCAACGCGTGGCTCTCCGCTCTGTCCGGCTTCGCGCTCGAGGCGAAGACCGGCCGGTACGGGCTCGCCGGCACGTGGCTGCCGCACGTGGACGCCGTCGCGCGGTTCCAGGAGATCTATCCCCAGGCGTTCGCGGACCCGGCGTACGGCGACGGCGCCGACCGGCGCGAGCGGGTCCCCCGCTGGCGCAAGGCGCACGACGTCTTCGTGGAGACGCTCGGCGGCGGGGAAGGGGAGCGGCTCCTCGCGGCGGGCGACGTGGGTGGGCTCGTCGAGCGTGCGCTCCGGGTCGAGCGGCACGTGCGGCCGCTGCACCGCGACGTGGAGAAGGCCTCGTTCGAGGAGGCCCTGAAGGACCTCGAGCTCGCGCGCGGCTACTTCGCCGCGCTGTTCGACCTCCTCGCGGCGCCGGCGCCCGAGCAGGCCACGTTCGACGCGCTCGCCGCCGCGGTCGCGCCCATGGCGCCGGGCGCGTCCGTCGAGTCGCACTGGCCGATCGTGACGCTCCTGCCGTTCGTGGCGAGGCCCGACCAGCACATGCTGCTCCGGCCTCGCTTCGCGTCCGACGTCTCGCACCGGCTCGGGCTCGAGCTCGCGTACGAGCCGCGGCCGAGCTGGGCCACGTACTCGGCGCTGCTCCGCTCCGTCGAGGTGCTCCTCGAGAAGCTGCGGCCGCTCGGCGCGCGGGATCACGTCGACGTCGACTCGTTCATGCACGTGGTGACGACCAAGCCCCACCGCCCGAAGCCGCAGCCCGCGCTCGTCACGTGAGCGAACCCATCGTGCACGCGCGCCAAGGGAGACGGAGCCCGTGACCCTCACCTCGTTGCTCGCGGCGCTGCGCGCCCTCCTGCCCGGCCCGGCCTGGGATCCCCTCGCGCGAGGCGCGTGGTGCCGCGCGCAGCGCCGCCACCTGAGCGTCCCCGGCCACGCGGTCGTGTGGCTCCGCGGCGACGTGCTGACGTGGGCGGAGTGGGGCGCCGCCCGCGGCTACTTCGAGGTCGGGCGCATGGACGGGCTCCCGTACCTGCGCGCGCTCGGGGAGCGGGTGGCGTAGTCCCCCGCCCGAGCCCCTACTCCGCGTCAACCCGCGTGACCGCGTCACCCTGCGGCGCACGCATGGTCTGCATCACCGCATGGCGCTCGCCACCTTCTCCTTCGACGTCGCGCTCGACTCGCCCTCGCGCGCTCAGCTCTTCCAGGCGGTGAAGACCGCCACCGGCACGCGGACCGCCTGGCGCCTCCTCACGCGCCAGTGGATGATCCAGTTCGCGAGCATCGCCGACTTCGAGGGGTTCGCGGACGCGCTCGAGGCGCTGCACGCGAGCCACCCGGCGGAGTTCGACTACTTCGCGCTCCACTTCGATCCCACCGGCGGCCCGGTGGTGATCGCGCCCAACCCCGACGTCCGGACGCCCGTCCCGGTCACGCGCGCCATCGCCGCGGCGACCGCGACCGCGGTCGCGCCGCGCGCCGCGGTCCACGTCGCGGATCCGACCGTGGTCCTCACACGGCTGAGGGAGCTCCATGAGTTCGACGACTGGGAAGCCCGGCTGGCGCGGCGTCTCGGCGAGGAGCCTCGGCGCCGGGCTCGTGCTGGCGGCGGCGCTCGTCGCCCCGCGGGCGGCGCTCGCGCAGGCGCCGGGCGCCGCACCGGGCGCGGGCGCGGCGGCCGCTGACCCCTTCACGCCGCCGCCCGGAGCGCCCGCGGGCCCCGTGCCCGGCGAGGACGACCTCGGCGCGCCCGCCCCCGGGCCCCTCGTGCTCCCCCGCCCGCCGCCGCGCCGGCTGCTGCCGCACTACGAGTTCCTCGAGGACAGCACGTTCGACTACTTCGTCCCGAACGTCGGGCCGGCCGGCGACGAGCCGCTGGCGTTCGAGGCGCAGGCGGCGCCGCACCTCTTCCTCTGGAACGGATGGCAGAAGGTGCAGTGGCAGCCCCTGTGGCACGGCGGCTGGATCCACTCCGCCGCGGTCACCTTCCTGCTGCGCCTGCGCATGGTGGCCGACCGCTCCGCGCCGGTCCGGCCGCCCTCGTACATGCCGCGCCTCGACTACCAGGCGTTCCGCGTCTGGAAGACGCGGCGCGATCGCGTGCACGTCGTCGAGCTGCGCCTGACGCCGTGGGGCCACCACTCGAACGGCCAGCAGTTCTGCTCGTTCGTCGAGGGCGATCCGGGCGGCGTCCCGGGCAGCCAGCCCTGCATCCCGATCGACCCGCGCGATCCGCCCACCGACGAGGTCAACTACCGGTCGGGCGACTTCTCGACGAGCTTCTTCATCGCGGGCGCGCACTACGCGCACCTGTGGCTCGACGGCGACCGCTGGGAGTCGCGGCGGCTCGCCGGCGGGTTCCTCTTCGAGGGCAACCCGCGGAGCTGGGGGCCCGGGACCATCGACGAGACGATGTCGAAGCTGTACGGGCCGTGGCGCCTGCGCCTCGACCTCGAGGCGCGCCAGCACCTCGCGTCCGCGTTCGGCTGGACCGCGCTCGCAGGTATGCTCCGCGGGTCCGCCTCGCTCGAGCTCATCTGGGAGACCGCGCCCGGCATCCCCGGCGATCGCGAGCTCGTCGAGGCGAGCTGGCTGCCCGACCGCGCGGGCGGCGCCGGGCTCTTCGTCCGCTTCTTCAGCGGGCAGGACTGGATGAACATCCTCTTCGCGGCGGGGCGGACCACGATGGTGCAGCTCGGCGTGATCTGGTCGCTCTCTCCGCCGCTCCAGTACACGTTCCAGCCGCGGGAGTAGCGTGGCCGCCCGCTGGGCGGAGGCACGCCCGCCGTCCGGTCCGGTGCGCGGCCGGCTGCAGCCCCGCCCCCGGAGCTCAACCAGGCGTTGACCCCCCACCGATGCTTGCGCGCGCCGCGCGCGCCCGGCATTCGGCCAGGTCGTCGTCGTTTCACGGCGGCTCGCGGGCTGGGGCCGCGGCCATCACTCGGGAGGAAAGCCATGAAGAGACTGGTGCTCGCGATGCTCCTCGTTCCCTCGCTCGCGCTCGCCGCGGACGAGAAGACCGCCGCGACGCCGTCGGAAGATCCGATGGCGGGGTGGGTGCCACCGAAGGTGAAGAACGAGGCGAAGGACAAGCAGGAGATCACGGCGGTGTTCAAGGCGATGGACGCGGCCGGCCGGACCGGCGACCTCGACGCCGCCGTCGCGCTCGTCGACTTCCCGGTCATGATGATGACCGACGACTCGAAGGGCGAGGCGATGGGTGAGCCTTGGACCCAGGAGCAGTGGGTCAAGGTGATGAAGCCCTTCTACGACAAGCCGATGAAGGACACGAAGGTCACGCACAAGCCGACGATCTTCGTGATCAGCGACTCGCTCGCCTCCGTGGACGACGTCTGCACCATGAAGATGGGCGGCAAGACGATCACCACGCGCAACTCGACGTTCCTCGTCCGTCGCGACGGCAAGTGGCGCGTGAAGGCGATGGCCGAGGGCGGCTGGGGCGACATGATGGCCGAGGCGCCGCAGGGTACCGCCACCGGCGCGACGCCCTCTCCAGCGGAGGGCACGGGCACCGGGACGGCGTCCCCGACGTCCCCGGCCTACCCGGCGTCCCCGACGTCCCCGACGTCCCCGGCGTTCCCGGCGTCCCCGGCCTACCCGGCGTCCCCGTCGTCCCCGTCGACCGGCAGCGAGACGCAGACCGACACCGAGCTGAAGACCCCGCCCGGCGCGCCGGCCGGCGAGGAGAAGACGAAGTAGCCGCGGTCGCCCGATCAGCGCCGCGCGGTCGAATCTGCCGCGCAGCGGCGAGCCCGTGAGGTCGTGGTCGCCGCGCCGCAGGGGCGCGGCGACCACGACGCGTTCTCGCGGCCTTCTTCCGCGCGACGGGAACTCCGCCTCGGGGCGGCCTCCGCCGGGCTCACCGTCGCCGCCCCCGACCTGCGCCTCCCGCCAGCTCGAGGCGCCCGCATGTCAGCCCCGAGGTGTATGTGGGGCTCGATGCCTCGCCGCACCCGCCGACCTCCCAGCGACGTCCCCGCGTCCCGTCCGCCCGCGCCCGCCGTCCCGGGCGGCGGCCTCGATCCGCGCGAGTGGGAGCGCGCGTGCAGCGCCGCCAGCGCGCTCGTGTCCACCGGCCTGCAGGACGAGCCGTGGTTCCTCGTCGCGCGGCCCGTCGAGGTCATCGGCGCGGGCGCGGGCGTCGAGCTCGAGGTGGTCGTCCGCTGGGACTCCTCCGAGGTGCGCAGGAAGGTTCCCCTCGAGACGAAGGGCTTCCTCGTCGAGGTCGTGGTGGAGGGGCAGACCGCCGAGGTGCAGTTCATCCACTGACCGTCACGCCAGCCCGGCTCCACGGCCACGCGCCCCTCACGCGTCGCGTGGAGTTGCCAGCTCGGCGACGCGCGCCCGGAACCGCACCAGGAGGTCCGCCGGCCCCTCGGCGGGGCGAAGTCCAGGCGCAGCCGCAACGGGGGTGCTCCTCTCGCGAGAACCCATCGTCGCCGCCCTCCCGCGGCGCCGAAATCTCGACGCGCGTGCGGGCGCGCGTAGCGTCCGCAGCGGTTGACCGGAGGACGGGTCATGGTCGAACGGACGGGCGGCGTGGTGGTGGTGGTCGACGACGACGCGGACTTGCGGGATCTCGTCGTCGAGTTCCTGGTGCAATCGGGCTTCGCCGCGGTCGGCGCGGCGCACGGGCGGGAGGCGCTCGCGCGTGCGCGTGCTGGACGCGCGCGGCCGGCGCTCTTCGTGCTCGACCTCGAGATGCCGGTGATGTCCGGCTGGGAGTTCCGCCGCGAGCAGGTGCGGGATCCCGTGCTCGCCCGCATCCCGGTGCTCGTCACCTCGTCGGCGGATCCCGGACCGATGTGCTTCGACGGATACCTCGCGAAGCCCTACGCCCCCGGAGAGCTGCTCCGCGCCGTCTCGGCGATGGGCGTCGCCGCGAAGGCGGCCTGAGAGATCGTCCCGTGGCGCGGCCTGCCGGCCGGGCGCCCGGCGGCGCGCCGGACGCGCGCGGAGTGCCCGGTCCGGAGCGGCCCGCGGCCGGGCGTGCGGCGCGACGTCACGAGCCCGTCCGGCCGGTCCCATGGTCATGCGCTCGAACGTCCGCCCGACGCAGCCGCAGCTCGCGCTCCTCGCCGTCGTCGCGCTCTCCGCGGCGCCCGCCGTCGCGCTCGCGCAGGAGGACGTCGACAAGCTCACCCACGCGTCGAAGGTCTTCGGCGACGAGCGGACCGTCCTCGTCCGCACGCCGCCCGGCTACGCCGCGGGCACCGAGCGCTACCCCGTGCTCTACCTGACGGACGGGGACACGCACCTCTTCCACACCGCCGCCACCGTGCGCTTCCTCGCGCGCGCGCGGCGCATGCCCGAGATGATCGTGGTCGCGATCGTCCAGAAGGACCGGACCCCATGAGCTCACGCCGGCGGGGAGCTACCTCGAGCTCGCCAGGGGGAACCGCCACGAGGTGAAGGGCGGCGGGGCGCCGACAGGTTCCTCGCGTTCCTCGAGACGGAGCTGATCCCGGCGGTGGAGAAGAAGTACCGCACGGTCCCGTTCCGCGCGCTCGCCGGCCACAGCTTCGGCGGGCTGTTCGCGCTGCACACGCTGCTCGTCCGCCCGGAGCTGTTCCAGGCGCGCATCGTCGCCGCGGCGACCTACTCGTGGGAGGGCGACGCGCTCGCCCGCAAGACGGCGGAGCTGCTCGCCGCGCGGCCCACGCTCGGCGGCGCGCTCGTGTTCACCATCGGAGAGGAGCCGCCCGGGGTGGTCGCCAGCTTCCGCCGCCTCGAGGCGACGCTCGCGGCGGCGAAGCCGGCGAGGCTCCGCTGGAAGGCGATCCGCTATCCCGAGGACGACCACGGCTCGCTGGTGCTGCCGACCCACCACGACGCGCTCCGCTTCGTCTTCGCCGGCTGGGACATGCCGATCGCGCAGGACGCGGTCGGCCCCAAGGGCGGGCTCCGCGCGGTCGAGGCGCACTTCGCCGCCCTCTCGGAGCGGCTCGGGTTCCAGGTGGCGATCCCGGAGAACGTGCTCAACCTCGCCGGCTACCAGGCGCTCGCGGACGGCGACGCGCCCGGCGCGCTGCGCGGAGCTGCACCCTGCGTCGCCGAACGTGCACGACAGCCTGGCCGAGGCGCTCGAGAAGGAGGGCGACCTGGAGAGCGCGAAGAAGAGCTACGGCCGCGCGTGGGAGCTCGGCGAGGCCGCCAAGGACCGGAACACGGCCCTCTTCAAGGCCAACTTCGAGCGCGTGACCGCGAAGCTCGCCGCGCGGCCGGTGGGGCTCTCCCGCTGAGCGGAGGCGACGCGGGCGCGCCCCGGGGACCCCGGCCGGCCGCGGCCCGCGTCGCCGTCACATCGCCTTGGGCTTCCACAGCGCGAGCGCCGCGCCGGTGGGATCGACGATGACGCTGAACCAGCCAACGCCGGGCACCTCGGTCTTGCCCATCGCCACGGTGGCGCCGAGCGACTCGGCCTTCCGGGTGGACACCTCGACGTCGTCCACGAGGACGTAGGCGAGCCAGGTCGAGGGCGCCCCCGGCACCGGGTTCTGCATCATGCCGCCGCCGGTGCCCTCGCCGACGGCGATCATCGTGTAGGTGCCGCCCGGGCCCATCGGGACGTCCTCGAGCTTCCAGTCGAAGAGCTTCCCATAGAACGCCTTCGCCTTGGCCACGTCCGTCGTGTTCAGCTCGACGTGCACGAATGGATTCGCCACCGCATCCTCCGGGTTCAGGTCCTCGCCGGAGCTAGCGGGGAGGCCGGCCCGGTGCCAGCGCCTTGCGTGTCCGGCGACGAGGCCCGTCCCCCGGCGAGCGAGCGGATCCCGTCCAGTCGGGGATGCGGCGATCCGTCGCGCTGCCGCTCGTCACGCCGGGGGACGCGCGCGCTCCGCGAGGAGGTCCGAGATGAGCTGCTCCATCCGCCGGTGATGCGAGCCCGCCCAGTACACGCGCCCGCACGAGGGGCAGCGACGGAACGCGTCGTGGCGCTCGCGGACGCGGGGTGGCAGCCCGGCCGCGACGTCCTCCTTCCGGACGGCCTCGAGGAGCGCGTTGCAGCGGAGGCAGCGCGTGAACAGCACGACGGAGCGGAGCAGGTCGAGCCGGTCGACGACCTCCGCCAGCTGGCGGCGGGGGTCGAGCTCGCGGACGCGGTAGCCGTGGGTCACGATCCGGCGCTTGAGCAGGCCCGCGTCGCGGGTCAGGAGGATCCGGTGTTCGTCGGCCGAGAGACGCGCGAGCTCCTCGTCGCCAGCGTCGCGCCGCCAGCGCGCGTCGAGGCCGAGCATCCGGAGGAACCGCGCGAGCCGCCCGAGGTGGACGTCGAGGACCAGCCGGACCTCGCGGAGCGGAGCGGGGCGGACGCGCGCGATCGGCGTGATGTCGATCGACTCGAAGACGGGATAGACGCTCACCCGCGCCCCGTCCCGGAGGATCCACGCGAAGTCGACCGACTCCCCGTCTGCGAGGATGAGGTCGATCTCGGTGTGGGGCACGCCGAGCGACTCGATGACGTCCTTCACGGCCGGCCCCCCGCGGAACGCGTGGGCGAACGTGACGCCGCGCCGGGCCGGCGGGAGGAAGTCGCCGAGCTCGGCGTAGAAGCGGAAGCACGCGCGCTTCATCGGGGTGCGCTCGGCGGCCGGGGGCGTCGCGTCGCGATCGGGGCTCGGCTGGCGGGCGCGCGTCACGGGTGCCGGATGACCGGGGGTTGCAGCTGGAGGTACACGACGGCCCCCGGCGCGGCGCGCGCGCCGTAGTAGGGCTCGAGGGCGGCGCCGATCACGGCGAGCGATCCCCGAACGCCGAGCGCGGGCACGACCGGGCCGGCGGCGGGAAACCGCCGAACGTAGCCGAGCGCGAGGCTCCACACGCCGAAGGTGCGGTCCTCTTGCTCCTCCGCGAGCACGAGGTCGTGGCCGCTCTTCTGCGCGTACTCCGCTCGGCCGAAGACCACGTTCCTTCCATCGAGGTCCACCTCCGTCTCCACCGCGCTCGCGTGCGTCGTCGGCCCTTCGGACGCGTCGTTCACGCCGAGGATGGCCGACGTCGCCCAGCTCCCGCGCTCGCCGAGCGGGGTGGCATGCATGACCGAGAACGTCGTCCGGCGCAGGGACACCTCCGGCTCGAGGGCCTCCGGGCTGTCGAGGGCACCGAACGACGCCTGGAGCGCGAGCGTGTCCGTCGGGCTCACCGCGGCGCGCGCAGACCACGAATCGAACGCGCGGAGGTCGAACCCCCACCGTTCCTCGTCCGGCTCGCGCCCGTTGAACCACGATCCCTCGAGCTTCAGCGTTCGCGTGAAGAGCCCGGCCGTGGCGACGCCGTACGCGATGTGCGTCGAGTCCTGCCAGTGGTGACCGATCACGCCGAGCGGATCGGACATCGCCGACCGGCGGTGCGGGAACGCGACGGGCCCGAGCGCGGGCTCGCCCGCGGGCGCGAGGTAGATCTCCAGCGCGAGATCGCGGCCGATCGCGCGCTGCCAGAGGAGCGCGACCTCCATGAACAGGTCATGCGGGTGCTGGTGATCGTGGAGCGGCTCCCGGCGCCAGGTCTCGCCGCTCTGGAGCAGGAGCGGGTAGCCCGCGCCGCCCACCGTCGCGGGCTCGAGGCTGAGCATCGTGCGGACCGAGAAGAGCCCGCCCGCGAGGGCGCGGCGCGCCATGGCCATCATCCAGTTCGTGGAGCTCACCTGATCGTCGCCGCGGTCGCCGCCCTGCCAGTCGTAGGAGATGAAGGCGTTCCAGTGCAGCATCACCGTCCAGGGGCCGGCCGCGAGGTGGATGCCGCTCACGGGCGTGGCGTCTGGCTGCCACGCCGTGCCGGACCCCTCGCGCGACATCGGCAGCCCGAGGGTCCCCTCCATCGCGTGCGCCACCGGGGGCGCGGCCGGCCGCTCCGGCGCCCGCGGCGGGTGGTGCTCCTCGTGCTGGGCGCGGGCGGTGGAGACGAGGAGGCTCGCGCAGAGTGCGGCCGCGGTGCTGAGCGCGAGGCGCATGCATCAGCGTTGGTACCCTCGCGGCTGGTGGGAAGCCCTGCCTGCGGTTCGGGTCCGGGTAACGGGCATTCGGTCAACCGGGCGCGCGCCCGCCCTCCGGACTCGTCCGCGGCCTGGAGCCCGTCGCGATGCCAGGCCGTTCCGAATGGATCCGCCATCGCCTCGATGAGCTCGTGCGCGGTACCCGAGGGAAGAGACAGCGGTCCTGGGCATGCCCGCGGCGAACGGGCAGCGGCGGACCGGTGATGCTTGTCGGACCCCGGGTCATCGCGCCGGCGTCGCGGCGCGCCATGTGCGTGGGCGCGCGGCGAGGGTCCAACGCTGCGGATGGACTGGGCTGACGCGCCGCGCTGAGACGCACAGCTAACCGGGCCGTCCTGGTACGCCTCTTTCAACGCCCTGCGCCCAATGGGTCGCCCGTCCACCGCCTTGCAGCAGTACTCGTTCCACGCGCTCGCGGCGCTTTGGGTCGGCAGCGTCGTGACGGCCGGGGTCCTGAGGCTCTGGATCCTGCTCGCGGCGAGCGCCGCTTCTTCCGTCGCGCTGTGGTGGCGGCACCGCGCCGTGCGCCTCGCGCGCGAGCGCCTCGTGGGCGACCTCATGCAAGAGGCGCACGCCCGCCACCTCGAGCTGCTCTCGGAGCACGCCGACGACGCCGTGCTGCTGGTCGACGCGGCCGGGCTGATCGTGCGCGCGAACGACCGCGTCCGCGAGTACTACGGCTGGACCCGCGCCGAGCTCCTCGGCCTCCACATCGGCGTGCTCCGGGCGCCCGGGCACGCGGACGTCGTCGACGCCCAGATCGCGCAGATCCGCGCGACGGGGCGGCTGCGGTACCCGACGGTGCACCGGCGCCGGGACGGCTCGACCCTGCCGGTCGAGGTGAGCGCCCGCGGCTTCGAGGCCGAGGGCCGGTGGTTCTTCCAGGCCGTGGTGCGGGACCAGACCGAGCACCACCAGACGCTCCGGACCCTGTCGTTCCAGGCCGAGCTGCTCCAGAACCTCCACGACGCGGTGATCGGGCTCGACGCCGAGCGACGGATCCGCTCGTGGAACGCCGCCGCCGAGCAGATGTACGGGTTCCGGGCGGCCGACGTGATCGGTCGCGTCATCACGGAGGTCCTCCCGAGCGAGTACGAGGGCTACACGCACGCGGAGCTCATCGCGGCGCTGTGCCGGCAGGACCGGCTCCGGTTCGAGGTGCGCCGTCGCCATCGCAGCGGCGCGTGGGTGGACGTCGAGGCGTCCGCGGTCGTGCTGCGGGGCGACGAGCACCGCGTCACCGGCTACGTGAGCGTGAACCGGGACGTCACCCGCCGGAAGAAGGCCGAGGCGGCGCTCCGCGCCAGCCAGGAGCGGCTGACGCGGGTCCTCGCCACCTCGAGCGAGGGCATCTGGATCGTGGACCGCGACGGCCTGACCGAGTTCGCGAACGACCGGGCCGCCAAGCTCATGGGCGTCACCCAGGAGGTCATGGTCGGGCGGCTGTTCACCGACTTCGTCCCGGAGGCGGACGTCGCGAAGGCGAAGGCGGAGCTCGCGGCCGTGCTCGGCGGCGAGGGCGTGCGGCGCGAGTTCGTGATGGCCCGTCCGGGCGCCGACGAGGTGTGGATCAGCCTGTCCTGGAGCGCGCTGCGCGACACGGAGGGGCGCGTCGCGGGCGCGGTCGCCGTCTTCATGGACGTGACGGAGCACCGGCGCGCCCGCGAGCAGCTCCTCCACGCGCAGAAGATGGACGCGGTCGGCCGGCTCGCGAGCGGCATCGCCACGACTTCAACAACCTCCTCGTCACCATCCTGAGCGGCTCCGAGTACCTGTTCGACAGCCTCGCCGAGGGCGACCCGCGACGCGAGGACGCCCGGGACATCCGCGCCGCCGGCGAGCGCGCCGCGCGGCTCGTGCGCCAGCTCCTCGCGTTCGGACGGAAGAGCGCACACCGCCCGGTCCCGGTGGACGTGAGCGCGGTGGTGCGCGGCATCGAGGCCATCCTGCGCCGGGCGATGGGCGAGCACGTGACCTTGTCGATGTCGCTCCAGGCGCTCGAGCCGTGGATGACCCGCATCGATCCCGGCCAGCTCGAGCAGGTGCTCATGAACCTCGCCATGAACGCGCGCGACGCGATGCAGGGCGGCGGCGAGCTCCGGATCGAGACCCGCCACCTCGTCGTCGATCCCCACGCGCCGGACGCCAAGGGGCTCGCGCCCGGGCGCTACGCGGTGCTGACCGTGGCCGACCGGGGCTGCGGGATGACCCCCGACGTCCTGGCGAGCGCCTTCGAGCCGTTCTTCACGACGAAGCCCACGGGGCAGGGGACGGGGCTCGGGCTCGCCACCGTCTACGGCATCGTGAAGGAGGCGGGCGGGACGGTCGCGGTCGAGTCCGCGCCGGGTCGGGGGACGACGTTCACGGTGTTCCTCCCGGCGTGCGCGCCCGAGCCGGGGCTCCCGGACACGGCGCCGGAGCCGCGACCGGCGCGAGGCGAGGGAGAGACGGTGCTGGTGGTGGACGACGAGCACTCGGTCCGCCGGGTCGCGCGCCGCGTGCTCGAGGACCGGGGCTTCCGCGTGCTCGAGGCGGGCGGAGCGGCCGAGGCGCTCGACCGGATCCGCGAGGGGGCGCCGGTGCACCTCGTGCTCACCGACGTCTCGATGCCGAAGGTCTCCGGGACGGAGCTCGCCTCCGCGATCGGAGCGCTCCGGCCGGAGCTGCCGGTGCTCCTCATGTCCGGCTACTCGGATGCGCAGCGGAGCCCGGGGCTGGCGAAGGACGTGCTCCAGAAGCCGTTCACGGCGGGGAGCCTCGTCGCGTTCGTGCACGCGCGGCTCCGCGCCGCGCCGGCCACGGCGTGAGGCCGCGGCGAGACCGCTGGAGGACCACCTGAGGCGCGGCTCCCTGCGCCTCGCTTCCCGAGCCGCGCCCGGGCCTCGCCCGCGCTCCGCGCGTTCATCGACGTCGCACGCGAGCTGCGGCGCTCGGCGCGGTGAGGCGCGGCCGACCAGCGGTTGCGTCGGCCGAGCTCGGCCGACGCAACCGGAATGGAGCGCTACTTCTTCCTCGGATCGCCGGGATAGCCGAGCGCCTTCCAGTCGACGCGGCCGCCGCCGTGGCACTCCGCGCACTTCACGGCGGCCTCCTTGGGTGCGACCTCGTGGAAGACGGTCATGTAGCGCTCCGACTTCACCCACTCGACCTGCTTCACGTCCATGCCGGCCGCCTTCGCGCCCTCCGCGATGGCCACGTCCGTCTTTCCCGTCTTGAACAGGATGCCGACCTTCACCGGGATGAGCCGCTTCGTCGCCGAGTCCACCGGCAGGTTGGCGGTGTGGAGCTTGAACGCGTAGAGCTTCGCGTCCCGGTCGGCGCGCGACCCCTCCGGCATCCAGAACCGGACCGGGCCGGCCCCGGTCTTCACGGGCGCGTCGGGCAGCTGGACCGTCGCCTTGCCGTTCCACCACGCGAGCACCGGCTTCACGTTCTTCTGGAAGGTGATGGCCGGCTCGTACTTCCCCTCGCTCGCGACGAGCTCGGAGCGCGAGAAGTCCCGGTGCATGTCGGTCGGCTTGTCCTTCGCGAACGTCGGGACGTGGCAGGCGGTGCACGCCACGCGCGCCAGGTGCTTCGCCAGCGTCGCGTCCCGGTGGGCCGTGCGGCCGTCGTGGCAGGTGCCGCAGCGCTCGCCGGAGGGGGCATCGGCGCCGGCCATCTGCGAGCCCGACCCGACGAACTTGTGGTCCTTCGACTTGTGGCACTGGAGGCAGGTCATCGACGAGCCGAGGTGGACGTCGAAGGCGCGGCTCTTCAGCGCCGCGAGCTCGAGGTCGCCGCGCTTGTAGTTGGGGCCGCCGCCGGCCCCGGCGTGGCACCGCAGGCACGTGGCGCTGTCCGGAAGCTGCGGATTCTGCGCGGCGAGGAGCAGCTCGTCCGGGGTCATCGCCGGGGCCCACTTGAGCTTGCCGCCCTCGACGTCGGCGAGGTCGCGCCGGTAGGCGGGGAAATGGCAGATCAGGCAGTCCACGTTCTCGAGCTGCGCGGCCGTGGGCTCCGGCTCCGGCTTCGCCCCGAGCCCGGCGTGGCAGGCGGAGCAGCCCTTCGCGATCACCTTCCCGTCGGCGTTCTGCACCCGGGCGATCCAGCTGATCGCGGGGTTCGTGCAGAAGTCGTTCAGCATGTTGATCTTGCCGATGGCCCTGTCGCCCGCGTTGACGAGGCTCGGCGCCTTCGCCTTCCACTGGTAGTGGATCGACGCGTGCGCCGTCCTGGCCTCCTTGTCGTGGCAGGCGAGGCAGGTCTTCGTCCCCTCGTACTTCGTGACGTGCTGGCGATGCGAGTTCTCGAAGACCATCCCCTCTCCGGCGGCGAGCGCCACGGGGGCGGCGGCGAGCGCGGTGAGGGCGACGGCAAGCGAGGCGACGGGCAGGCGTGGTCTGGTCATGTGGATCGGATCTCCGGGTAGACCCGCTGTGAGCCTCGCCCGCGCGGAAGGGTACGGGGCGGAAGCGCGAAGCGTGTGCGTCTTGACGCAGCTCATGGGCGGCCGTCGATCCGCGTCAGCCGAGGGCCGCCCAGCAGGTCTCCGTCCTTTGGCGACGGCTCGCTCGCGGTCCCCAGGAAGGCTCAGCGCGTCGCGACCGTCTCGACCACCCAGCCGCGCGCGCGCGCCCCCTCCGCGAGGTCGGCGGTGAGATCGCCTTCCCCGCGCGGCGCCCCCTCCCACACCACGAGCGCGCACACGCCGGCGCGCGGCCTCGCCGCGTCCGCGAGGAGGGCCGCCTCGTCGAGGAGCGCGCGGTTCACCGCGGCGTAGGCGGCGTCTCCCTCGCCCGCCCGCGCGAGGACCACGAGGTCGCCGCCCGCGGCGCCGCACACCTCGTCGAACACCGGTCCCCAGTCGCCGGGCCGATCGACGACGGACGTCGCCCGGAACCGCGCCGGCTCGAACGGCAGGATCACCCGCGCGCGGAGCCCGAGCGCCCGTGCGGCCTGGAGCGCGAGCAGGTCGGCGCCGCACGCCGCCGACGACACCACGGCCGTCGCCCCCAGCGCGCGCAGCCGGTCGGCGATCCGCGCGCACACGAGATCCCGGCTCCTGGCCGGGAAGCGCTCGGGCGCGCCCGGCGCGTCGACGCGACGTCCGGCGACCACCACGACGCGGCTCACGGGCAGCGTGGGCGGCACGATCACGGCTCCAGCCGCGCGAGCGGGTGCCCGTAGACCTTGAACGCGAGCCAGGAGCCGTCGCCGAGGCGCGCGGCGTTCCGCGCGCGCAGGGCCGCCTCCGCGAGCGGCACGCCGTCGAGCAGCGCGCCGTAGAACGTCTCGGCGAACAGGCGGGCGGGCTTCTCGCGCACCGCCCACGAGGTGCCCACGAAGGCCCCGGCGCCCGCGCGGAGGAACGACGCGGGCCAGCCTCCCCAGGCGGTCAGGCTGGGCCCGAGCTTGCCGCTCTCGCACGCGTTCAGGAACACGAGCGGGCGACGCTCCGCGAGCTGCGCGAACCCCTCGAGCGTGGTCGCGTCCACCTGCACCGGGCGCGGTCCGCCCGGTCCCACCTCGTCGCCGAGGACGAGCACCGCCCGCGAGAGGTCGTCGTCGGGCGAGAGGCCGTGGCAGGCGACGTGCAGCACGTCGAAGTCGCCGGCGGCGAGCGCGCCCCGGAACGCCTCGTAGGTCGCCGGGATCGCGCGCGGGACGATCCCGCGCTTCTTCGGGAGGTCGTCGGTCATGAAGACGACCTCCGCGCCGACGCTCTCGTAGGTGCCACCCGGATAGCTCGCGGCGAGGTAGCTCCAGTCGCGCCGGCGCAGGCGGCGCGGCGGGGTCCGCCCGTGCAGCGTCCGGACGAGGCCGTACTCCGCGAGGTGGCGCTCGTCGCGCTTGCCGCTCGGGTGGCGCAGCCGGACGAGCTCCCACGGGATGAACGGCTCCCAGGAAGTCACCTGCACGACCTTGATCCGGTGCCGCACCGGCCAGATCGCGTCGACGAAGTCCGCCGGGAACAGCTCCCCGCACATCTCGAGCCCGAGGCCGGCGATCTTGTCGGCGAACGCCGCGGCGTCGGCGCGCGTCCGGAGGACGTCCTCGGTGAGCCTGCGGTACAGCGACTTCACGTAGGCGAGCGTCGTCGCGCCGCCGCCGATCACCTCCTTCGAGAGGAACTCGTCGTAGTGGAACCCGAGCGGATCGGAGAACAGGCGGTAGCGGAAGTGGACCCGCCCGCCCTCCTCCTCCTCGTCCACGAGCAGGACGAGCGCGTCGTCGTCCTCCGCGTCGCGGTCCGCCGTCGCGCTCGTCCCCCGGGCCTGACCCGGGCCGGGCGCGTGCTCGGTCACCTCGAGCTCGAGGGGGATCGCCGCGAGCTCCGAGCCTCCCTGCCTGAACAGGACCGACAGGCGCGCGCGACCGGGCTCGATCGCGCGAACCGTGAAGGCGCTCTGGGCCGCCCGGCCGGGCGCGGGGGCGTCCAGCTCGAGCGTGCGCGGCCCCTCCGCGACCAGCGCCGGCCCGTCGATCGACAGGATGGCCCGGAGCCGCTCGCCGGGGCGGATCGCGGCCGCGGCCGCGTGGGCGAGAGGGCGCGCGCCCTCCGCCAGCTCGGCGCGCACGTCCACGAGCGCCGTCGCGCCGACCTGGACCGCCGCGGGCGCCTCCGCCGAGACCACCGCTGCGACCGTGGGCGGAGGCTCGAGGCCGGGGCCGGGCGCCGCTCCGGTCGGCGCGAGCCCGATCGAGGCCGCCACGGGCGGCGGCGCAGCGCGCTCGAGGGGCGGCGGGGGCGCGGCGCCCACCATCTCCGGGCTCGGTCCCGGCGCCGGGACGGGCGCCGCGCCCTGGCGACCCGCCCCTCCGCCGTTCGCCTTGCGGAACCCGCCGAGCGCGCCGACCCGCTCGTCCTCCTCGCCCTCCCGCAGCTCGGCGACGGCGAACGCGTCGTGGGCGGGCTCGACGCCGGCGTCCCCCCGCACCGTGACGCGGTACGCGCCGGCCGGCAGCGGCCCGACGGCGAGCACGAGCGAGCCGTCCGGCGCGCGCTGCATCGGCGCGACGGCCACGGTCTTGCCGGTCTCCGCGTCCTGGACCGACGCCTGCAGGAACACCCCCGGCGCGTCGGGGCGCGCGCGCACGAGCACGTCCTCGCCGCCCCAGTAGAGGTCCTCCACCTCGAGGGCCACCTTGGCGCGCGTGGCGACCGTGCGCCGCTGGCGGTCGAGCGCGGACCGGTACTGCCCGAGGTCGAGCTGGAGCGACGCGAGCAGGCCCTGGAGGTGCGCGATCACGGCGTCCGCGTTCTGGAGCGAGCCGTGCTTCGTCGCCGCGAAGACCTCGACGCGGGTGTCGCTGAGCTCGATGGGCGTGGCGGAGATGCGCGGCACGGTGCCGTCGCCCGACTGATCGCGCCCGGAGAGCGTCTCCAGCACCTCGACGCGGTCCCCCGCGAGGCGGGCCGACTGCGCCGTCCGCTGGTTGATGCCGACGATGGGGTGGAGGCCATACCGGCCGCGGCGGTAGGTCTCGTCGTCGAGGTGCGCCGCGACGCTCGCCTCGATCTCGCGGTGGAACGCGAGCGCGTCCCTGGCCTTCGCGGGATCGACGTTCGGGAGCGTCGCCTCGGCCACGCGCCGGAGCGCCTCGCCGCCGTCGTCGATGCACGGGTAGATCGGGAGCAGCTGGTAGAGGGCCGTGAACTGGCGCGCCAGGCTCGACAGGTCGAGGAGGCCGAACGGCCCCTTGCGCATCCCGTTCACGAGCGTGTCGACGGCGTTCAGGGATCCCCGGTGCGGCGTCCCGAAGGTCACGAGGGCCCGCGTCTCCTTCCATCCCTCCAGCACCTCGAGGAAGTAGCGCGCGACGAGGCCGCCCATCGAATGGCCGACGAGGATCAGCTTCGCGTCGCGGTTCCCGGACCGCTCGCGCCAGTCCGCGAGCCACCGGGCGCTCTCGCGCTGGAGCCGCCGGGCGGCGACGCGGTTGTCGCGCCGCCAGTCGTACGGGAACCGGAAGAAGTTCTCGTGCTCCTTCACCTCGAACAGCGTCTGGATCGCCTCCGCGATCCGGCCGTAGCCGTCGATCTTCCACAGGCCGGGGAGGAGGTGCAGGTCGTCGATGAGCGCGTCCGCGACGATGCCGTCGCCGAGCTCCTCGTCGGGCGGATCCGCGGGGAGCGCGAGCGCCCTGCGGATGCTCGCGCCGCCGGTGAGGACCGCGCCCGCGAGGACCCGGCCCGAGAAGCCCCACACGATCTCGCCGCCTCGCCTGAGCCGGCTCCCGGTGATCCCGGGCAAGAGCACGATCACGTCGGGCATCTTCTCGCGCGCCATGGGCTGCCTCCGCCGCTCCTTCTAGGGAACCTCCAGGACCACGACCTCTCCGCCGCCCCGCGCCGCCCACGTCGCGATGGCCGCGCCGATCTCGCGGACGTCCGGGACTCCGGGCGGCGGCGGGAGCGCGACGAGGATCGGCCGCTCGTCGAGGCGACGACCCATGTCGAGGGCCGCCCGCGCCGCCGCGTCGTCGGACGCCGCGAAGTTGACGGGGGACTCGCCCTCGCCCGGGGCGAGCACGATGGCGCGATCCGGGGGGACCCGGGCGAGGAACGGGCGCCAGCCGGGGCCGACCCAGGCCTCCTCGAACGCCTTCCTCGGCCCCGGCATGAAGACCGTCGGGGTCGCCTCACGCTCGCGCAGGACGTCGGCGAACAGGAGGTCCGGCCCGCGGACGGCCGAGCCGAACCCGAACACCACGCCTCGGGCGCGGACGAGCGCGTCGATCCGGTCGCGCACGGCGACGGTGCGCGCGGAGGTCCAGAAGGCCGCCTCGAGGGGCGCGCCGAGCACGCACGCGACGGCGCCGGGGACGAGGTCGCCGTCGAGCGCGTGCTCGTCGGCGCCGAGCGCCTCGAGCTCGAGCCGCGCCTGGCGGCGCATCACCGCGATCTCCCGCGGCCCCCCGGCGCCGAGCGCCGCCCTCCGGTAGTCCGCGCGCGCCTCGTCGAGCCGCCCGAGCAGGAGGAGCGCCTCCGCGCGCGACGCCGCGTCCCAGTACGTGGGCGAGGGCCTCGCCTGCACCAGCTCGAGGGTCCGCTCCGCCTCCGCGCGCGCCTCGTCCCGCCTCCCGAGCAGGAGCGCGACCGCCGCGACGTTCACGGAGAGATACGGATCCGGCGTGGCGGCGTTCCCGGAGCGGTACGCCTCGAACGACGCCTCGAGCCAGGTGCGCCGGCCGGTGTCGAGCCAGCGCCGCTTCAGGATGCCTCCGCGGATCCCGGCGCTCTCGACGCCGCCGGGGACGCTCTGGAGGAGCGCCTCGGCCAGCGCGTGGTCGCCGGAGAGCGAGATCGCGAGCGCGCGGAGCTGCGTCACGCGGACCCGCACGGCCGCGGGCAGCTGCGCCGCGTCCACCTCCACCCGGTCGAGGGCCTCGAGGGCGTCCTGCACCGCGCCCATCCCGACGAGCGCCTCGGCGGCGACCAGGGTCGCCTGGTGCCCCCCGAGGCCGCTCCCGGCGTACCGCGCGAGCGCCTGCTGGACCTCGGCCGCGTCGTCCGCGAGCCGGATGGCCTCGAGCGCGACCGCGCCGCCGGCCCACCGCGCGACGCGCACGCGCTCCTCCGCGGCGGTCGGCGCCGGCGCCACGGGGGCGGGCGGCGCGATGCGGCGCGAGACGTCGCCCTCACCCGAGGCGTCGAGGAGGGCGCGGAGCGTCCACGCCGGCGTCGCGTAGCAGAGCCCGAGGTGCGGCCTCTGCCAGCCGTCCCTGGCGCCGAGCACGCGGAAGACGGTCCCGATGACCCGGCCGTCCGACACGACCGCGGAGCCGGAGAAGCCACCGACCGACTCCGGGACCTCCGCGCTGAACTCCTCGACGTGGAGCGAGCACGCCGGCCGGCCGTCCTTGTCCACGGTGTGCGCGTCGAGGACGCGCCCGAAGAGCGGGATCCCCATCGGCTCGGCGAACGCAGGAAAGCCGAACCCGTACCAGGCGAGATCGGAGGCGTCGCCGCCGAGGGCCAGCGGCTCGGCCGTCGCCGGCTCGGCGAGCTTCACGAGGGCGGTGTCGCGGACGCCGTCCCACCGGAGGACGGTCCCGGGCCGCTCGACGGGCTGCACGTCCCCGAACCGGCAGACGAGGGGCCTCCCGGCGTCGGCGGCGATCACGTGCTGGCAGGTCGCCACGAGGTCCTTCGCGACGAGGAACCCCGTGCCGAGGAGCGTCCGGTCGTCCCGGAGGATGCGGGCGCACGCCGGCTTCAGCCGGTCGAGCTGGCGCTGCTGGCCGAGGGCTCCCGTCGCGGTCATGGCGCGCTCGCAGGAGCGAGGATGGAGACGAGCACCGTGGGCGCTACGGGCATGGGACGCTCCTGCTGCGGGCCGCGGCTCGACGGGTCCTCGCGGAGGTCACGCCGCCTCGGCTCGGGCGAGCACCCGGATTGTACCGAGGGTGACTGCGAACGTGTCGACGCGAGGGCCGCCCTTGCAGGGCGTGGGGGCGTCAGCACTTCAGGTGACCCCGGGTGAGCGGGTGCTGCCTCCTTGAGCCTTCGACCGCCGCCGGGGACGATCGTGACGCGTCGGCTCGGGACCCTTGCGGGGTGACGTCACACGTCCCGCCCACTGCGGTCCAATCGACGTGGACCACGGGAGGCGCAAATGGCCAGAGGGATCTCGCTGCACATCGGGCTGAACTCGGTGGACCCGAAGCACTACGCGGGCTGGTCGGGGCCGCTCCAGGCCTGCGAGGCGGACGCGGAGGACATGCGCGACCTCGCGAGGCAGCAGGGGTTCGAGCCGACGGCGCTCCTCCTGTCCAGCGACGGGACGCGCAAGGCCGTGGTCGACGGGATCGTCGAGGCGGCGAAGGCGCTCACTGCCGGTGACACCTTCTTCCTCACGTACTCCGGCCACGGCGGGCAGGTGCCGGACGCCAACGGCGACGACCCCGACGGCGAGGACGAGACCTGGTGCCTGTTCGACGGCCAGCTGCTCGACGACGAGCTCTACCTGCTGTGGGGCGCGTTCCAGGAAGGCGTCCGCATCCTGGTGCTCTCCGACAGCTGCCACAGCGGCTCGGTGACCCGCCTCGCCCTCGCGCAGGCCGCCAACCGCGCGATGGCCGAGCTGGAGGTGCTCGCGCAGTACGGGGTGACCGAGCTGCGGGCCCGGTACATGCCGCCCGACGCCGCGCTCCGCACCTACCGGCACAACCGGGCGTTCTACGACGCGCTCGGCAAGGACCTGCCGGTGGAGCCGCCCGTCCCGAAGGCGTCGGTCCGGCTGATCTCCGGCTGCCAGGACAGCCAGACGTCGCTCGACGGGACGTTCAACGGGCTCTTCACCGGCGTCCTGCTCAAGGTCTGGAAGAGCGGCGGCTTCCGCGGGAACTACCGGCGCTTCCATCGCGAGATCGTCAAGCGGATGCCACCGCAGCAGACCCCGAACCACTTCCTCGTCGGCGCGCCGCTCCCCTCGTTCGACCGCGAGCGGCCGTTCACGATCTAGGGGCGGCCCGGACGATCGATCCCGGCAGACGGAAGCCGAGCACGCGCTCCCTGGGGTACGTGCTCACGCAGACCTGGTTCGCCTGGTTCCCCCCGAGCACCTTCACGCCCGACGTCGTCGCGCCGACGAAGAAGCCGACGTGGCCGGCGTTCACGTCGCGCGAGAGGACGACGATGCAGCCGCGCCGCGGCGCCGTCGTGCGCTTCCCCCAGGTCAGCCACGAGCGCGCCCAGGCGGAGTCCGTCCCCTCGTAGCCGGACCGTTCGACGCACCAGTTCACGAACGCGGAGCACCAGGGCGTCTCGTCGCGGAGGCTGAACGGGGCGCCGAGGTTCGTCGAGCTCAGGTACTCGACGATGCGCGGGTTCTCCTGCGTGCCGGGGAGCTCCTTCACGCCCTCCTCCGCGGCGGCGACGCGCATCCAGGGGAACTCCTCGGGGGCGGGCTCCGGCGCGACGGGCGAGAGGTACTTGTGCGAGCACCAGCCCCTGACGTCGCCGAGCCGGATCCGCTGCCAGTAGCCGTCCTCGGACGTCGCCAGCCCGGTGACGACGTCGTCGCGCCTCACGAAGGCGACGACCTTCGCCGCGATCGAGGGCCGGGCCCGGACGTTGAGCGAGGAGGCGGTGACTCGGTAACGGGTCATGGACCCAGAACCTCCGGTGACCTACGGCTCGACCGCCCGCAGCTTCGCCCGCGCCGAGGCCTCGGTGCGGACCCACTTGCTCTCGCGCGACCGCTCGGTCCACACGACCACCACGCACCGCGCCCGATCGAAGCTTCGCTCCAGCACGTCGTCCCAGCTCGAGCCCGGGGGGATGTCCCGATCCCAGAACACGGACAGCCCACGCTGCTCGATCGCCTCCACGAGCGGGCGTACCCGATCGCGATCGTCGTGGTCGTAGCTGACGAAGACGTCGTTCATGGCGGAGCCTCCGCCCGACCGGCCACCCGGATTGTGACGGTTCACCTCGAGGGAAGCGACGGTCAGTCCGCTCCTGGCCCATCGGTGACTCCGGGCGAACCGGCCGGCATCGGAGCCCTCCACCCCTCGTCGCTTCAGCCGTTCTCCGCGGGCGCCGGGGCAGCTCCGGGCCGGCGCCGCCGGAGACCTCCGAGGTCCTCGACGAAGAGCCGCGCAAGCTGCTCGGCCAGCGCCGTGCGGTCGACCACCATCTCGAGCTCCCCGCCCGAGGTGATGGGGACGTTTGAGTGGGGCCAGTCGAGCACGGCCTTCAGGAACTCGGGGGAGACCTGCCGATCGTTCGACTCCTCCTGCGCCTGCTCGACGGAGCGCTGCAGCAGATCGGGCCCCAGCCATCGGCGGAGCTCCTCTCAGGACAGCCCGACCTCGCGCAGCAGGACGATCTTGCCGGTGAGGCCGCCCGCCTCGAGCAGCTCCTGCGACCTGCGCGCGGCGAGCAGCGGCAGCCGGTGCGCGATGACCGGCGCGATCGCGCGCGAGGCGAGCAGGGCGAAGAGCTTCGGGAGGTCCTCCTTCAGCGGCGCCTTGTCCTTCCGGTAGAGGAGGCTGATCCCGTAGACGGTGCCGCGCCGACCCGAGAGGCGCGCGCCGACGAGCAGGCTCCCGAGGCCGCGCAGCATGAGCCAGGTGCTCGGCTTCCCGTTCACGATCGTCCCCATGAAGCCGTAGCCGACCACCGTGCCGCCGCGCCTCGTCGCGCGCACGCACCCGGCGGTCCCCGCGCCGCCAACGACGTCGAAGGCCGCGTCCACGCCCCCGGGCAGCACCTTGCGGACCGCCTCGTCGATGGGCCCGCCGCGCGAGGGGATGGGCTCGCCCCCGAGCGCGCGGACGTGCGCGAAATGCCGCTCCGAGCAGGCGCCGATGGCGCGCACGCGGGCGACCCTCAGCAGCTCGAGGAGCGCCGTCCCCACGCCGCCGTTCGCGCCCGTGACGAGCGCCGCCTGGCCGGCCCGCAGCCGGGCCGAGCGGTGGATCATCTGGTAGGCGGTGACGTAGTTGAGGATGAGCGCCACCGTCTCGGCGTCGTCGAGCCCGTCGGGAACGGGGACGAAGTGGTCCGCGCCACGGACGAGGTACTCGGCGAACCCGCCGTGCACCGTGAGCGCCGCGACCTTCTGGCCGGGCGCGAAGCCGGCGACGCCCGCGCCGACCGCGTCCACCACGCCGAGCGCCTCGTACCCCGGCACGAACGGATACGGCGGCGCGAAGGGATACCGGCCCGTGCGCATCGTCAGGTCGGTGCTGCCCGCGCCGCTCGCGAGCACGCGGATTCGCAGCTCGCCCGGACCGGGTTCGACGAGCGGGAGCTCGACCTCGTGGAGACGATCGAGGCCACCTCGGGAGAGGAGCATGACGGCGCGGTACGTGGCGGGCATGACGGGAACCATAGCGGGGCCGCTCGCGCTCGCCGTCCACGCCCGGGCCTTCGAGGCGGATCATCTTGCGAGGTCCTCCCCGAGGCGACGACTCGAGCCGCCAGCCCCGGGAGTATGATCCCGCGGGAGCTCGGGAGACCGGCATGCTCGTCAACTGCGTGGCGTACCGCGAGGGCAAGCGGATCGCCGACATCCCGGTCGAGGAGATCGGGAGCTACGTCAGGCAGCGCGACTGCTTCGTCTGGGTCGCGCTCAAGGACGCCGAGCCGGACGAGCTCGCGGCGATGCAGCGGCAGTTCGGCCTCCACGAGCTCGCGGTGGAGGACGCTCGCAAGGGTCACCAGCGCCCCAAGATCGAGGAATACGGCGAGTCGCTCTTCGTGGTGCTCCACACGCTGGAGGTCGCCGGCGTGGAGCTCGTCCCGGGAGAGATGGACGTCTTCGTCGGCGCCAACTACGTGCTCTCGGTCCGGAGCGGCGCGCGCCAGGGCTTCGCCAACGTCCGGGCGCGCTGCGAGCGCGAGCCGGAGCTCCTCAGGCACGGCGCGGGCTTCGTGCTGTACGCGCTGATGGACGCCGTGGTCGATCGCTACTTCCCGGTGCTCGAGCAGCTCGAGGCCAGGCTCGAGGCCTGCGAGGACGCGATCTTCGCGGGGACGCCCGGGCGGAAGAGCGTCGAGGAGCTCTACTCGCTCAAGCGCGAGCTCACGACCCTCCAGCACGCGGTCCGGCCGCTCCTCGAGGCGACCGGGAAGCTGCACGCGACGCGGGTGCCGGCCGCCTGCGCCGGTGTGCAGGAGCACTTCCGCGACGTCCATGATCACCTCTCGCGCATCAACCAGTCGATCGACAGCCAGCGAGAGATGGTCACCGCGGCGATGTCGGTGAACCTCTCGCTCATCTCGCTCGCGGAGAACGAGACCATGAAGCGGCTCGCCGCCTACGGCGCGCTGGTGGCGGTCCCGACCCTCATCGCCGGGCTCTACGGGATGAACTTCCAGAACATGCCCGAGCTGAGCTGGTCGCTCGGCTACCCGACGGCGCTCGGCCTCATGGCAGCCATCGACGGCTGGCTCTTCCTCCGGCTGCGCAAGGCCGGGTGGCTCTGAGCGGAGCGGGGCCGGGGTTCGCGGCGCCGGAAGCCGATCGGTGTGCCGGCGCCTTCGAATCGACCTTACCCTGATGGGTCTATCGGCTCTCGCCAAGGAGCCCACCGATTCTCGCATCGCCCCACAAGTGCTCGGCATAAGGCGGGGCACGGGGGCCGTAGGCATCCGTAATGTGCCGAAAGTAGGCACAATTCCGCATAGCCAACGGTTGACCGTCCGCCCTGGTTGCGGGTAATCGAGTTCCGGGTTTGCCCCGTGAAATGGTGTCGCACGTTCATGGGATAGCCCGCGTTTCGCGAGACGACGCTGGCCGGTCGTCGCCGAAGGACCGGGTACCTGCCCGGTCCGTCGCGAGGCGCCCATCCGGGAGGGGTTCCGGAGGAAGTCGATCCATGACGAAGCAACTCAGGCGCGGAATGGGCTGGACGCTCGCGGTGGCGCTCGTCGCCGCGTTCGTGGCTTGCGGTGAGGAGGAGAAGGCGGCGTCGGTCTCGGGCGTGGCCCTCTCGGACGGGCCGATCGCCGGGCAGGTCTCGCTCAATGACTCGTCGCCGCAGGAGCAGCAGCGGACCGCGATGACGGGCGCGGACGGGTCCTTCACCTTCGAGGTCACCGGCCTCACACCCCCGTACGAGGTCGCGGTCGAGTGGGACGCGGGCGGCTCGCCCGGCAAGCTCTTCGCCGTGACCGAGGGGAACGGCTCGCTCGACGTGAACCCCCTCACCGACACCGTCTTCGCCGCGGCGTCGTGTCGCGACGGCGCCGACGATGACGAACGGTCCCGGACCGAGGAGCGCATGGAGACCGCGCGCCGGGCGCGGAACATCCTCGTGCAGCTCCAGACGGTCCTCGCGCCGCTGTTCGAGCGCTACGGGATCACCGACCCCACCACCGATCGGGCCGCGGTTCGCGCGCTGCTCGAGGACGTCCGCATCCGCCGGGACGACGGCACCGTCACCGTGACGAACCGTGCGACCGGTGCAGTCATCTTCCGCGGCTCGCTCAGCGATCTCTCCGCGGGCACGTTCTACCCGGAGAACATGCCAGCCGGTCCGGGCACGCCGCCGCCCGCCGAGACCTGCAGCGCCTTCACCTACTCGGCGTGGGGCGAGTGCCAGGCTGACGGCACGCAGACGCGCACGGTGCTGACGTCGTCGCCGGCCGGCTGCACGGGCGGGTCGCCGGTCGTCTCGCAGGCCTGCACGTACGTCCCGCCGGTCACGACCTGCAGCGCGTTCACCTACTCGGCGTGGGGCGCGTGCCAGGCCGACAACACGCAGTCGCGCACGGTGCTGACGTCGTCTCCCGCGGGCTGCACGGGCGGGTCGCCGGTCGTCTCGCGTGCCTGCACCTACGTCCCGCCGGTCACGACCTGCAGCGCGTTCACCTACTCGGCGTGGGGCGCGTGCCAGGCTGACAACACGCAGACGCGCACGGTGCTGACGTCGTCTCCCGCGGGCTGCACGGGCGGGTCGCCGGTCGTCTCGCAGTCCTGCACGTACGTCCCGCCGGTCACGACCTGCAGCGCCTTCACCTACTCGGCGTGGGGCGCGTGC